>Ga0208982_1000030_pt1 | contig 16349 bp, 12 predicted proteins | sample MedBloCAOM1_O3_FD_187840 | JGI IMG/M metagenome (GOLD analysis project Ga0208982, IMG submission 187840) | Forest soil microbial communities from El Dorado National Forest, California, USA - Mediterranean Blodgett CA OM1_O3 (SPAdes) (version 2) | ecosystem: Environmental > Terrestrial > Soil >... | reverse complement strand
AAAAATAATATTAAATTATTATTTATTAAAAAAGATTATAACATAATAAATATAAAAATAGAAAAGAGTTGTTGGTCATGCATGCATCCAAAATATAAAAAGAAAGAAAGGAGTTTAACTAGTAAAATAAAATAAGGGGTAAATTAAATGTTAATGATTTCTAAGTAAAAATTTATTTAAAATGATTTAAATTTCAAATTACTGTTTCCATTATTTTAATTTAAATAAATTATATTTATTAATTAAAGATATGATTCTATATTTAATAATTTTTAAATAATAGTTAAATGTTATATGGTTTCTAAAGTAAAATATTTAGAAATAAATTGAATTCTGTATCTATAAATATTAAATGTTGTTCACATAAAATATTTAAAATGTTTCAATCTAAAATAAACATTGATTTATAGTTAAAATTAATAATTGGTATCTAAAATTAGTATAAATTTACTTTGTAAACAGTAAATCTATAACGATAACTAAATAAATTTCATATTATAAAATAATAATAATAATTTAATTTAAGTTTTATTCCCTCCCATCCACTAACCTAGACATGAAATAATCTCGAATAAAAACAAAAATTCTGTTCAAAAAAGGTTTTGATTCTAAATCAAAAATGGAATCCACTTTTTTATTTTATAAAAGAGTAATAATTAAGCGAACATGTTGAAATTGGTAAACAATCTCTTCTTAAGCAGGAGTGGAAGTAATTCCTTAAGAGTTCAAGTCTCTTTGTTCGTATACGTTTTACAATAATAGTGTTCAATATATATAATTTAAATTATATTTAGATAGTTTAGTGTAACGGTTTGCACGCTAATCTCATTAGTTAGTAGAAGGGTTCAATTCCCATTCTGTCTTAGTTATTATTAATTAATTTAAATTATATTATAAAAATATCTAATAAAAAATTAATTTTATGAATTAATTAAAAAAAAAAATAAATTTTAATTATAAATTTGATTGTTCTCTCTATGATTCAATTGAAATTTTATAAATTATATATTTGTTTTTAATAAGGTCTTTTAGTATAATGGTCGTACAGCTACCCTTCAAGTAGCTAGTGTCAGTTCGATTCTGATAAAGGCTATGTTTTATATATATTTATTTAACTTTAAATATATATAATTAAAATAAAAGTAAAATAAAATATACAATAATTAAACAAATAAAATTTAATACTTTTTATTATATTATTAATTGAATTAATATATAAATTTATTTAATAAATAAATAATTAATTTTATTTAAATATAAGTATATAAATTTTAAATAAATAATTTCTTTATAACTTAATTTTATAAATTCTTTAAATATAAATTTAAATAAAATTTATAATAAATATTGTTAATCGTTATTAAATTTAAAATATATAAATTTAATACTAATTTTAGATACCAATAAAAAAATAAAAACATAAAATGTTACATAATTATAATTTAATTATAAATTCTCCATTAGAACAATTTGAAGTAAGTAGTTTAATAAGTGTAATAGCACCAATATTTGGATATATAAATATAACTTTAAGTAATTTAGGATTATATTCTATATTAATATTATTTATAATATTAAGTTTACATATAATAAGTAATAATGAAAATAAAATATTACCATCAAAATGAAGTATAGCTATAGAAAGTATATTTACAACAATTAATACAATGGTAAGAGAACAATTAGGTAAAGAAATTTATTTACCATTTATTTATTCATTATTTTTCTTTATATTAATAAGTAATTTAATAGGTAATATACCTTATTCATATACTATAACAACTTCTGTAATAGTAACTATTGGATTATCATTTACAATATTAACAGGTGTAACTATACTTGGATTATATATTCATAAATTACATTTTTTCTCATATTTTGTACCTTCTGGAACTCCTTTAGCTTTAGTTCCATTATTAGTTTTAATAGAAACTGTATCATATTTAGCTAGAGCTTTATCATTAGGTATAAGATTATTTGCTAATTTAGTGGCTGGACACACACTATTAAAAATAGTATCTACTTTCCTATATGGAATGTTTAATGCTGGAATATTAACAGCTATTATTACATTAATACCCTTTGTTATATTCTTAGGTCTATGTGGATTAGAATTAGCTGTATCTGTGATTCAAGCTTATGTGTTTACTATATTAACTTGTTCATATATCAAAGATGCATTATATTTGCACTAATTATAATATTGTACTATATTTTCTTATTCTCTTTTCACAACAAAATTAATAGTAATAAAATTAACTTCAATTTTGTTATTAATAATTGTTTACCCCCTTCAAGAGTAAGATCTTTAATAAGAAATAATTGTAAAAGGGATTTAAATTATTCAATTAATAAACTTCATCTTCATCATTATTCTACTAAAGCTTCAAATATAGATAATAATAAACCTATCTTAATAAATAGTAAAGAAATAATAAATAATTATGAGGATGTTAAATTACCAATTGAAGTTTTAAACTCTAAATATTCCTTTTCTCCTTGATTTATTATAGGGTTTGTTGAAGCAGAAGGTAATTTTGACATATCACTTAGTAGTAATCCTAGAATATTACCTAAATTTAGATTTAGAATAACTTCAAAATATCTAGATATTGTTCTTCTATGCGCTTTAAAAAATTATTTTGGATCAGGATCTATATTTTTAAGAAAAGATACTCAAGTATTTACTTTAGAAATATCTAGTCAAAAAGTTATAAACAATAAAATTATTCCATTATTTGATTTATATCCTTTAAAAGGAACAAAATTTTATGATTACATTAATTGAAGAGATGGGTTTAAAGACTTTTTATTAAATAAAGATTTAGAATCTAGAGCTTCTTTAATTAAAAGAATAAACGAAAGAAAATTAAATCTTAATAGAATGAAACAAGAAATTAAATTACCAACTGAACATTTAAATAATTTTAATGCTTATTATATTTCAGGATTTGTGTCTGGAGATGGTTCTTTCTCTGTAGTAACTGGACCTAATAGTTTTCATTCTGGTTTTGGACAAACAGTATTCTTAATAACTCAACATATTAATAATAAATTATTGTTAGAACATATAATGAAATATTTGAATATCGGATATTTAGGATTTAGTAAAACTAGACCCAATGAAATAAATTATAAAGTTTCAAGAAAAGAAGATTTAATCAAATATATTATTCCTTTCTTTGAAATTTATCCTACTTTAGGAATACACTCTATTTCATTTATAAAATGAAAAAATATAATTAATTATATTCTTGAAAGTAAAGAAAACACGAAAAGAGAAAGTAGAAAAATTTATAATAGTACAATATTAATACCTAATATTAGATCCTATTGACTTTACAACCATAATTATTTTATAAATAATGATTTATCAATAAATAAAGAAGAATTAAAATCAATAAAATAAATTAATTTAATTTTTATTACCCCCTTTTCTTTAAAGTATTAGATCGATTATATTAAATTATTCAGCAAATTAGGGTTAATGAAGAATAATTTCTTCGTAGGAAATTCTGAATTCTTATTTAAATTAAAAGAGATAATAAAGATATATATAATATTCTCTTAGTTCAACATTAGAACTGTAATTTTGAATTACTAAATTTGGTTTAACTCCAAAAGAGAATATTCGTTTTATAAGGATGATGTATATTATTTAAAGATTTTCTTCAATTAGAATTTAAATAATATCATGTATTTTAAGCAAGAGTCTTATAATTTCGCTTAGACGCCGTCAATAATTTCAAATTTTCAAATGACAAACTTAAATTATTTAATGGATAATGGTTATATTTTTTTATAGTTTAGGTTTTGTAATGGTTGGATACATGATTTACAAATTTATTTCTTCTTTTTATAATTCATATTATATTGATAAAGGAGTACAAACTGATGCATGAGAAGATTATAGTGAAAGAGCTAGTCAATTAATTTCTAACAGTATAACTTCAATAGATACAGTAACTCCTAGAATATCTCCAACAGACTATGTAAACTCTGGAGCTCAAGTAATATTAGATACAGTTGAAATAGGAACTCTAACTATAATTGATAATGGTACAAATGTAAGTACAGTAACAACTGTATTACCAATACCTCCTGTACATATAGAAATAGTTCCTAATCCAGATATAATTAAATATTGCAGCAGCAATCTTAGAAAAATCATGAACTATAGATTATTATTCATTTTTTATGTAAATTTTTAATTAAATTTATATTATATTCTTAATGTTACCCCTTAAAATATTTGAAAAATATATTAATAAATATATTAAGCATTAGGTAAACCAATAATAAATTTATTGGTAATTATCAACAAATAAACTTAAATTAATTTGACATTTAATACAAGTCCCAAAGGGTTTATAATACGATAATAATTAATGATTTTATTCAATTATTCAATAAAAATTTTTAATTATAATTTAATTTCAGATTTTATATGATGAAATATAGCCAGTTTTATATTCATGTTTACATTTTTATTAAGCTTAACTTTGTTTTATTTAAATAATTTTAAGTTATCTAATATAAAATTTGTTAAATATTTTCAAGTATTTTCTTTTGCTTATACGCTTATACTAATACTTTTTATCTTGTATGATAAAAGTTTTATATCTTTGCAAGATATAATTTGCTATATGGCAGATAATAATAAAGATGTAAATTTACAGGGACATGTATCTGTAGAGAAAGAAGCTGGGAAAGCTATAGGACAAGGATTACAAACAATTGGTACTCAAATAGGATTAGGTGCCACTATGGCAGGAGTAGCAGCAGCAGTTGGTAAAGCTGTAACTAAGACTGGTATGCCTCCAGTTCAAAAAGCTGGAATAATTTTAGGTAGTAGTGTTATTTCAGGATTAGCACATTCCAGAATAAGCATTATGAATAGAAACGTGATAAATGATACTGATTTAAATTCTTCTTCTAGTACAGATGCTAGCTCTAATGTAAGTAAATTTCTAAGTGAATCAATTTCAAGTCCTTTACAAGATTTATTAGTTAATTTTGAAATGATGAGTTATGTTTGTTTAAGCTTAATCTATATAATAGTAATTCAATTACTTTTTAAACTATATTTTAAAGATGAAATGAATTTAAAAAATTTTCATGTGTTAAACACTAATTGATGAACTAACATTAACTATTATTTAAATAAAATAATCAAATCAAACAAACAAATGAGTATAATTTGAACATGAATTGGAGTTTTATTAGTAACATTTGCTTTATGTTTGGATGCTTATACCCTTCACGATTTATATAATAATATTGACAGTTATGTAAATATACACAAATCAATGCATTCTAACTCTGCTTTCAATAACTTATATGTTGTTGATACGTCAATCTTAGATAGATTACTGTTCTCAAGAATTATTAATTTTGTTGGTATAATTACCATGTTATACTTAATACTACATTTAATACGAATATTTCATTTAAAAAAAAGTATAAGCAATACCATTATCTGAATATTAATTACGTTACTAATACTAGATTTAGCCTTTTCTGCTTATATTTATAACGATTTATACACAAACATTGACAGCTATGTAAATAAGCATATAAGCACTAAAAATAAGTAAACTAATATTTAATCAGTTAGAATTATCTGACTTGAGATATGATTAATTAAATTTATTAAATTTATCCCCTTTTTTCTTATTTAAAGGCTTAAATGTTAACCCCATTTTATGAATTCTTTAATAAAAGAGTAAACTAACCATTTTAATATGTTTCATATTATTAGTTTTAGTTTACATTATTTAAGATTATATTCCTTGCCTTTTTATATCTTAATTAAACTTTATGTTTATTTCTGTTAATTCATAGTCCCATGAGTAAAAATCTTCCTGCAATCTTTATAGAAAAAGGAAGATTAAAGTGGTATATCTCGACGGAGACATAAAATAGTCTTTAAGATTATTTGGCGATATTAGTGAAAACGATCAAAGAAGGTTAAACTTTAAGATCGTCGGTTATATAAATGATCGCGACAGACTGGGTCACTAATGGGTGTCTGAAATGATGCTTAATGCACAGTCGAAACTTTTAGTTATTTTTGTATTTTAACTAATAGGATATTCGAATTTAAAGATATTCTAGCTTATTATGTAAAATTTCATGTACATTTAAGTAAGTTTGTATGTATTACCTTATGGTCAAATGAGTTTATGAGGTGCTACAGTAATTACTAATTTATTATCAGCTGTACCTTTTTTTGGACAAGATTTAGTAGAATTAATCTGAGGAGGATTTAGTGTAAGTAATGCTACATTAAATAGATTTTTCTCTCTTCATTTTTTATTACCATTTTTATTAGCTGCTTTAGTAATAGGTCATTTAATGGCTTTACATACACATGGATCTAATAATCCAAATGGAATATCTTCTAATGGAGATAGATATGCAATGCATCCTTATTTTACATTTAAAGATCTGGTAACTATATTTGCATTTTTATTAGCTTTATCAATTATAGTTTTCTTCTATCCAAATTTATTAGGACATAGTGATAATTATATTCCAGCTAATCCTATGAGTACACCTCCTTCAATTGTACCTGAATGATATTTATTACCATTTTATGCTATATTAAGATCTATACCTAATAAATTATTAGGAGTTATAGCTATGTTTGGTTCATTATTAATTTTATTAATATTACCTTTAACTGATGTATCTAGAATAAGAGGTAGTCAATTTAGACCAGCTATGAAATTAGCTCATTGATTCTTTATTGTAAATTTTGTAATATTAATGTGAATTGGTTCTCAACATCCTGAAAGCCCTTTTGTAGAAGTAGGACAAGTTGCTACAACATTTTATTTTGCTTGATTCTTAATTATTGTTCCTATTATTGGTTTAGCAGAAAATACTTTAATGGATTTAGCTACAGATAATAAATAAATATTATTATTTTTAATTATATATATTATTTTTAAATAAATATAAAATTTATATATTAAATAATTATTATTTCATTTTATTTAATTTTACCCCCCATTAATAATATTATAAATTTATATTAAAAGAGTATAAATTATATTAAAATAATTTTATTATTTTGTTTTAATATAATAATAATAAATAAGATTTATAATATTATTTCTGATATTAATTTATTTATAAATGACAAATTAATTATATGAATATAGACAAATCTTATAAATAAGGTAGAATTAGTTTAATTGGTCAAATAACGTCTTGTGGCGACGCTGTTCAGAGTTCAAATCTCTGATTTTACCCTAAATTAATATTTTTAAATATTTATTTAATTATTATATAAATTAAAAAATTAAATGAGTTAAGATATCTAAACCTGTAAAATTTATACAAATTATATGTGAAATTTTAAGATAAGGTTCCAGGTCTTTATATAAACTTTCATTATATAAAATTTAATTGTATATTGAAAAAATAGAATAATCTATGGATAAATAAACAGAAAAATATTAATTTAAAATAATAATTATTATTGAATCAAACACTTTTGTAAATTTAAATAATTAATTTAATAATTTAAATTTGTTTTTAATTTTTATTATTTTAGATGAGAAATCTTTAATTCCTATACTCAGACTTAATAATATTTAGAATATACCAGCAGTATTTGTTAATTATAATTATTTTATTTTAAATAATTAAATTATATATTAACAAATAATATGAACATAATTAGTTTCGTAGATATAATTTTTCTTCTAACTCATTTAATTTTTTTAAATTATAAATGAATAATTGAATAAATAAATAATTTAATTTTATTAATTAAGCTGAAATAGTTTAGATGGTTAAAACTTATCATTCATGACGGTAAAATAAAGGTTCAATTCCTTTTTTCAGCTAAAATTATATATTTTTAGAAATATTAAATTTATTAAATCTGTTTTAAAATATTTTTATCAGGAATTAATTTAAAATAAAATATTTTATTATTTTATAAATTTATGAATTAGATAGTTTTAAAATAAATCTAAAAATTAAAAGTATAGATGACAATTTAGTAAAAACATCAAAGTAATTTAAAGGAATTATTAAGGATAACTAGCAAATTTATTAAAAAGGAGGTATAAACCAAAAGCCACAAACTAATTAATAATAATTATTAATAGTAAGTAAATTGTGGCGATCCTAAGGGAAACCTTAATTATTAATACTTCCTGAAGCAAAACATTGTATTAAGGAAAGGAAAGGAAATCAACCGAGACTCCGAAAGTAATGGTGAGTGAAATCGGATTAGCTTAAAGAAATTTAAATATTTGAAATAATATAAAATTAATTATTATAAAATGAAATTGGAATATCATTAATAATAATTAAATAATTATATAATAATTATTTAAATAAATAATTACCAAAGAAGGTATTCAGTCCTGTAAAATAAAAATTATCTTAAAAATAAGTACAATGAGAGATAACTTGTTGGAATATAGGGGAACCATCCTCTAAAGCTAAGTAAAATAAATTTAGCGATAGTGAAAAGTACTGTAAAGGAAAAGTTGAAATAGTTCATTGTATAATGAAATGAAATAGTCTTGAATTAGTAATTCTATAAGCAGTCGAAGTTTTAAAATATAAAATGACGACGTACCTTTTGCATAATGGGTCAGTAAGTTAATGATAGTAGCAAGGTTAATTAGCCTTAGCGAAAGCGACTAAATTCTTTGTATAATAAAATTATATAATTTTAAATTATTTTATAAAAATAAAATAGAATAAATTCCTTATATAATAAATAATTTAAAAAATTTATAATATAAGTGATTTATTTACAAATATAATTTTGGGTTAGTTACTATTATTAGACCCGAAGTCAGTTGATCTTTCCAAAACCAGATTATAATGGATCGAACGGTTGAATGTTGCAAAATTCTCCGAAGAGTTTTGGAAAGCGGTGAAATGCCAATCTGAACTGGTGATAGCTGGTTTTCTACGAAACATATTTTAGTATGACATCTATTAATAAATTTATGGAGGTACAGCACGGTAATTCCCAACTAATAATATATTTATATATTAAAAGTTTAGGTTGAGGGGATCTTGAAAATCTTACCAATGGAAACGAAACTCGAAATTACATAAATTGATAATAGATATTCAGACTATTCATGATAAGTTGAATAGTCAAGACGGAAACAGCCGAGAACATGGATCAAGGTCCCGAATGATTATTAAGTGAAAGTAAAGGAAGTAATAGATTGAATGCAGCTGTAAAGTGAGCCTGGTAGTCGCTATCTTTTAATGACCGTTGTAACAACGTAGCAGCCTTTAGACTATTGCGCCAAAAATTTAACGGGTCTTAAATAATCAACCGATATCCTGTTAATTATAAATATAATTAAAATAAATTATATTTATAAATTAGGTAGTAGAACATTCAGTATAATTAATGATAAACAGTGTTTCATTGTTTGTAAATAACTGAAGAGATAATGCTGACATGAGTAACGTAAAAGAAGTTATAATACTTCTCGCCGAATACGAAAGGGTTATAAGGAAAGGTTAAACCACCTTATGTTAATGCGGCCTCTAAGGTTCAGAACCAAAGTTTTGACTGATGAGTAATATATTGAAAATCTTTATGGAAAATTATAAAAGATCAGGAAATTTAAATATATAATATATTATTAATAATAATTAATAATAAATTAAAATACTACCGTACTCTAAACCGACACAGGTTCGTAAGTAGAGAATACTAAGGCGTAGAGCTAAAAGTTGTTAAGGAACTCGGCAAGTTGTTCTCATAAGTTTGACAATAAGAGAAACCATATAAAATTTAAATTAGCCATAATATAAATAATTATATGGTATAATAAAATCGGAGGCCACGACTGTTTACTAAAAACACAATTCAGAGCAATTATTAAGATAATAGTATTCTGAATGAAATTTGCTCAATGCCATTAATATAAGAGAGGTAATTTTAAAGTTACTAATCGAAAATCTGGTTAATAGCGGTCTTAACTATGAGGATCCTAAGGTAGCAAAATAAATTGGCCATTAAATGTGGTCTTGTATCAATAATGTAACGATGGTCTCACTGTCTCTACAACTTGCTCAGTGAAATTGAATTGCGAGTGCAGATGCTCGCTGTCTTCAGAGGGACGGGAAGACCCTATGCAGCTTTACTATAGTTAGTTATTACATTAATTTAAATTCAATTAATAGTAATTAGGAATGTCGAAAGACTAAATTTGGAAAACCTTATAATTTGAATTAAATTTTTGTTTACTTTATAAATTGAAATTTAAAGGATAAATGACTAATTGGTAGTTTGACTGGGGCGGTCGTCTTTAAAAAAGTAGCAAAGTACATCCAAAGATTTTAAATTAAATTATAATATTATAATTATTTATTATAATATACAAACAAAAAATATTAATTCTCTAATATTTAAAATATTAAAAAAGAATTAAATAAAAATAAACTAAATAAATTAGTTTATTATTACAAGGTATAGCTAGAAATTGAATGGAGATCAATAAACCAGTGAAAGGTTTTGAAGTGTATAATGGCGGAAAGCATACCTAACTGAAAGACTTAGAAGTCGAACAGATACGTAAGTAGGGCATAGTGACCCTTCGCTATATAATGGAATAGACGGGGATCAATCGATAAAAGTTACGCTAGGGATAACAGGCTGATAGCCGGTAAGAGTACACATTGTTCCGGCTGTTTGGCACCTTGAAAAACAAAAAATAAATAATTTAGAAGTTTACCTTCGAATTTTCAATTTAATTTAACTCAATTGATTTTTCTTAATTTTCTATAAATATATAGAAATTATTTAAAAAATATTCTTTAATTAGAATATTATATTTTTAGGTTAAACCTATTTCAATTTAATAATATAAAATTATTAAATTTTAATATTTACAGCTTTAATTGTACAAATATTATAATATAAATTAAAAAGTAAAAATAATATTTTGATCAACATTATATTTGCTATAATGAAATAAAGCAAAATTTTAATGACATAAATAATGAATAAAATACTTAAAGAAATACTGGTTGGAGTTCTATTAGGAGATGCTCATATTGGTAGAACAGGACTTGATAAAGCCTTTATCTCTTTTGAACAATCTAAAAATAAAGAAAGTTATATAAATCATTTGTTTTCTTTAACAAAAGAAAACGGTTTAGCTTTAATGGAAGATTCTATTAAAGAATACAAAAGAGAAAATCTTATTAATAAATCCACAACTGAATCATTGTATTTTAGAACTCAATCCTTAGAAATTTTAAGACCTTTAGCTGATATGTTTTTAGATGAATCAGGTAGTAAAATTGTACCTTCTAATATTGCGGATCATTTAACACCAAGAAGTTTAGCTTTTTGAATAATGGATGATGGTCAACAAGTAAAAAAAGGAGGTGTAACTTTATGTACGGATAGTTTTAATAGCAATGATGTTAATATTCTTAAAGAAGCTCTAAAAACTAATTTTCAATTAACAACTTCAATTCATAAAAAAAAAGGTAAAAATGATGCCTTATATGAAAGAATTTATATTTGAAAAGATTCTTTCCAAGATTTTAAAACTTCATTAAAACCACATATGCATGAATCAATGTTATATAAAATTAATGAAGAAATAATATCAAAAGAACCTGTAGAAACCTTAAAAATTGAAAATAATACGGAATTCGAAGTAGAATCTGATATAGATATTTTTGATTTATAAAATAAATTATTTTAACATCGGGGAATTTTAATAGAAATATTAACTTAGAAGTTGGCTATATGCTGGAACACCCTTAGAGCTTTCAATACTAAAATTTATTAAATTTTATGTTTAAATAATGAGTAATAATTTGAAAGATTGGGCAATCAGCAGGGAAGTTATTAATATTAGATTAAAGCAATTGTATAAAGATTATTAACCCCTCAACGATCACACGCCAACATCCAGAGCTTTATCAATTACTCTTGATACTGGATGAAGATATGATCTAAACTTAATTGAAAGATTAAGAGTATTAATTCATATTAATATAAATGCGATGTCGACTCATCCTATCCTCCAGGTGAAGAAGCTTGGAAGGGTTCGGCTGTTCGCCGATTAAAAGGGTACGCGAGTTGGGTTTAATACGACGTGAGTCAGTATGGTCCCTATCTTCTGAAGATATAAATAGTAAAAAGGAGAAGACCTTCTAGTACGAAAGGATCAATAGGCTGTGTTTCTCTAGTGTACCAATTGTTGAATTTAATTATTATTTAATTAAACAAGCATAGTTGGGTAGCCACAAACATATTAGATAAGCGCTGAATGTATATAAAGCAAGAAACTAACTCCTAGATACTATCTTAATTATTATTTCTATTATTTTTTAATAATATTTCTTATTATTATATTAATCCATAATATAATTTTTAGAAATTAAATAATATTTAATTTTATAAGAAAAAGAACATTTCTTAATAGGATGCAAATGTAAGTAACTGTGAATTATTTAGTTTAGCATTACTAATTTATAAAATAGACTTGATGTTTAAAATTGTTCAATTTTTAATCTTTTTAATAAAAATATATTATTTATTAATCATATTTTTATTAAATTAAAATATTAGATAAAAGAATAAAGTATATATAAAAGGATAGTATATTATTTCTAATTATTAGATATAAATTTTTGTAATGTCTATACTTAAATTATATATTTTACATATAATTATATTACAGTTTTTTTTTTATTTATTTAATTTAAATTTTTAATATTAGAAGTCGAAGCTATTAATTCAGAAGATGTTAACTTCATAGAATCAATTAATGGTAATTCAGATAATTTTAAATTATAATCTGGAATTAGAGGTATAAGGCCCAATTATTCAAAAAAAAAACCCTATTTCACAAAGATTCTTTCGATTTTAGATTTTCTTATATTCATAAAAACTAATAAAAAAGCGCTTTTTTGTGAGTTTACGATTTTTTGGTTTTCAAGGTCTAAAATCCTTTTATATTTAGGGGGTAAAAGAGTCAGTATTACAAACAAAAAACCTAAACACGAAAGAAATAGAAATAAAATCGATTTTTCTAACTTTCATAAATGAATAAAAAAACCCTTAAAATTCGAAATCATTTTTTATTAAAATTGAAAGCCGCTTTTTATAAAAGTGTAACTTTTAGTAGTATAAGAGTCAGTATTACAAAGGGGATAATATTAAAAGAAGTAGAAGCAAAATCTACTATAAATTAGATAATAGATCATGTAATGCTTGAGTAAATTCATTATCAATAAGTTGAATATCATGTTGAAATTCATTATAAAGATCTTCTCCCATAATAGTTTGAAGATCTTGATCTAATCTATCATTAGTTTCTTGATTTAATACTCCTCCTTGATTCATAAATTCTTGAATATCACTTAATTCTCTTTGAGTGAAATTAAATGTTGGAGGAGTTTCAATGATTGAAGGATATAAATAAGATTTAATAACTAAATAAGTAGTTAAACCAGCTGTAATTGTGAATAAACCATAGATAACATAATTGTTATCTATTAAATTATTGAATAATGTCATTTTATAAAATTATTTGTAAGTAATTACGAGTGTGAGATTATATATATTATTACAATATATATTTTTATTATATCACCTATTGAAAATCTCCCTCCACAAAATAGGCCTTAATATTTAAATGCACTTAAGCATACTGAAGTATTAAGTTGATATAATTAATTAAATAGAAAGGGGGTAATTAAATATTAAATTTAGAATAAGTTAATAAAATTATAGTTGAATCTTGTAAAACAGAATCATCTAAATAGTAATAATCTATCATTAATTCAAGTCTTTCATTCATAAATTTAGTTAATAAAGTTGTAGAACTAAATTTATTTATTAAAAAAGGATCTGATAGAATCATTCTAGGTGTATTAGTATTATTATTATAAACATCTAAATGATAGATTGATAAATCATTAATATATTCAATAGTTGCAATATAATTAGAATCTCTATCTAAATTATTTATAAATTTAGTTGTTTCATCTACATTATGTAAATGAAGTAATTCTTTTTTTACATTAAAATCTATTATAATAGGTGAATCTTTATCACTATAATCATTTAAATAGGATATATTACTAATTGATAATGGTAAAATAAGAGTTGTTGCAATATTCAATTTAATTGAATTATTATATAAAATAAATATAATGACAATAATTGACATTATTCTAATTATATAAAATTCTTTACTAAATGGATTAATTGCAATTAAAAAGTTTGATGAGAAGAATACTATTGTTAATATTAATATTTGAATTAATACAAATACACCAAAGAACAAATAGATAGTTATTAAAGATAATAATAATAACAAAATCATTATTTATATAAAATTAATTTTTATTCTTTATTTAAATAAAACTTCTGGTCTATCATTTTTATTTCCAGTATAGAATAATGAATCATCTAAATAATATTTGTTTATACATTCATTAATTTTTTCATGAATAAATTTAGATAACATATCAGGATTAGAATTTTTAGTAAGTAGTATAGGTTTAGATAAATTAATTGTAGGTCCTTCTTCATCATAAGTTAAAGTTGAATATATGAACTCTAAAATAATTATATATATTTGATCTTCCTTTAATTCAGATAGAAAATTTTTAATTTCTAAATTATCACTAAATTCTAAAATTTTAAAATGAGAGTCAGTGAAAAAACATATATCATAATCAAAAAATTTTGTAAGTAAGTTATTCTATTAATAGATATTGACATAGATCTAGTATTTATTTCTGTTTTTACAAATTTTTTATTATTCAGAGATAAAGGAATTATAAACGATAAATTATATGTAAAAAGGGGGTAATTAAAATGAATTATGTTCATTAAATTTAATTCATTTTAATTATAGGGAAGAAGGTTTACACACACTTATTCCCACCAAAGGATTAATTGTTAATGGTTAACGATAAAGCTTATGCGAAGTTTATCTATGTAGTTCGATTCTACTTAATTCTAAACATAAAAAACAAAATAATCAATTTATTGGAACAAAAGCTTATAAAATAGATAAAACTAAAACAATTATTAGAAAATAAGTTATATACAAATATTCAATTGTTTACTTTATTACCCCTTTATTACCCCCCTTTATTTTATAATTAAATTTATATAATGGTTAGGAGTCATTTACGTTTGAACAGTCGAGATAAAATTCATGAAAATTAAGGAAATTTGATTGAAAATTTTTTATTTTAGAACTATTTATTTTGTACAAAATAAATTATTCGATGTATATCTTAAGAAATTTGTGTAGTCATTTTCGAACAGAAATAAAAATGGCAGTTTTTTAGGAAGTTTGAAAAGTCAAAAAAAAATCGTGAATGTGTGTAGACAAATTCAATGTTTCATGTATTCCTATACATCTTTTATTTTTACTAATTAGATGAATTAAAAAATATTCATTAGTTAAAAAAATCTGACATATTTTTAGTTTAATTGGTTCAAGTTTATTAAGTATTTCTTTAATTGATATTTATTCTTGAGATTTTATTTCTTGAATTAAAGATACTTCAATTTATAAATGATATGCTGATTTATTTTCTAAAACAGAGATAATTTCTAATCAAAAAGAAGATATTCTCTCGAGAATGAGTACGATTAACGAAAACTCAAATGAAAATAAAACAAACAGCGAAAGAAGCAGCAGAATTATTGAATGAATTAATAGAGATTCTGAAAAAACAAAAGTAAATAATCTAGAAATTTTAAATCAAGAAGAATTTAGTAAAATTGAAAGAAATACAGATAATTATAAATATTATTTTATTATTGGTTCATTAATAATTGCAAGTGGTGTAATTTGATATTATTGAAATGATATTAGACCTGCTGCAGGTGATGCTGGTAATACTATAATAGAAAAAGTTAGATCTTTTCGATCATGATTTAATAATGACCCGAACAATATTATTGACAACAATCCAGGAAACAATCCGACTAATATTCCGACGAATATAAATCCACCTAATGAAGATATTCAATTATCAGATAATACTCAACCACCAAGTAATCTAAAACATTGGAAAATAAAGGTAAAGCAGTTTTAACTTCAGCTTCTCTAGAAAATTTAAATGAACAAGCAGAAAGTTCATGAAATTCGTCGAGTTCATCAATTAGTGAAGTTTCATCACCTGGATCAGACGATTCTTCAGTTACAATTACTCCTGATTCTATTTCTTCATCTAAAATTACTAATGTTTTAATTAATACTTCTAATTGAAGAGGTAAATTTACAGATGAAGTAAACACTAAAATTAATTTTATTGAAAGTTCATTACTTAATGAAAATGAATCAGATATTAGTTTA
>Ga0208982_1000029_pt1 | contig 16610 bp, 25 predicted proteins | sample MedBloCAOM1_O3_FD_187840 | JGI IMG/M metagenome (GOLD analysis project Ga0208982, IMG submission 187840) | Forest soil microbial communities from El Dorado National Forest, California, USA - Mediterranean Blodgett CA OM1_O3 (SPAdes) (version 2) | ecosystem: Environmental > Terrestrial > Soil >... | reverse complement strand
ACCGTGCCTACAGAGGAGGGAAGGGCGGGTTGCCGCAATAGCGAGGGTGGCTTCTTGGGCTATTGCCTCCTAGGCCCTTTCGTGTGTATAATGCGCACATTGAAGAGCGCTGAGCTGATCCGTGACCTAAAAGCGGCTGGATGGATCCTAGATCGGGTACGCGGCTCTCATCATGTGTTCAAGCATCCCACCCGCTCTGGCCATGTCGTAGTGCCTCACCCGAAAAAGGACCTCGGCACCGGCCTGGTGGCAGCGATCCGCAAACAGGCCGGATTGTAAGGAAAGATCATGCGCTATCCGATTGCCATCGAACCCGGAACCGGAACCACTGCCTTCGGCGTCATCGTGCCTGATTTGCCCGGGTGCTTCTCGGCCGGCGACACACTCGATGACGCTATGTCCGGAGCCGAGGAGGCTGCGGCTGCCTGGATCGATGCCACCCTGGACGCGGGCAGAGCCATTCCCACGGCGTCCAGCCTGGAAGCACTGCGCCAGCGGCCGGATTATGCCGGATGGACCTTCGGCGTCATCACGCTGGATCCTGCTTTGCTCGATGACACGGTTGAGCGGGTAAACATCACATTGCCGCGTCGTGTGCTGAAGCGCTTGGATGCCCTGGCCCGCGCCGCTGGGGAGAGCCGCTCCGGCTACATCGCGCATCTGACGTTGGAAGAGCACGAAGCTTAAAGAAGCGGTCCCTACATTCTCCGGCCGGCATTCACCTTCGAATTAGGCCCAGTTTATAATCAAATATTGCCGTGCCTAAACATACGCTCTGGCCGAGTGCCCCCAATCGATGCGCGAACCCGTCTTTGTGCCCTGAGCTAGCGTCTTGCGTCGCCAGCTCTACCAGAGCCTTTTAACGCTAGACAGGTTCGTGAACTTTCTGCAATGATCTCTTAAAGCTTAAAGAATAGAGCGCGTCCAAAGCGTTAGCAGAGCAATAGCGTTTTGTCGCAGGCGCCATCGCATCAGCGACCGCTCCGGAAACAAAGGAGATGAGGATGAAGCGCACAATTATCCCGTCAATCGTCGGCGTGGCACTGCTGGCCGCGCTCGGCGGCATCGCCATTGCGGCACAGGACAAATATGCCTTGAAGGTGCCGGGCGGTCTCGCCTTCTCCGAGTTCAGGGGATACGAGAAATGGGAGACTATCGCGGTCAGCCATAATGGAAATCTGATCGCAACGATCCTCGGCAATCCGGCGATGATCGAGGCCTACCAGGCGGGCATTCCCGGCAACGGCAAGCCTTTCCCCAACGGCGCCAAGATGGCTAAGATCCATTGGAAGGCGATTAAGAATCCGGCGGAACCTGGTGATCCCACGGTGCCGGGTACCCTGGATGACGTGGACTTCATGGCGAAGGACGGCAAGAGGTTCTCGGACAGTGGCGGATGGGGCTACGCCGTGTTCGAGTTCGACGCGGCGACCGATACGTTCAGACCCGGTAATTCAACTGACACGCCGCCGCAGGCGCACGACGCCAAGTGCGGATACGCGTGCCATACGATCGTAGCAGCAAAAGATTATGTTTTTACGGCCTACCCGAAGCGGTGAAGGCGAAGCCGACCTTGGCCGGGACGTGGCGCAGGTTGCGCCACGAAACGTCGAAGCTGTCACATTGAGGGTTGAACATGACTAAACGCGGGGATGATTGCCAGCGCATGTCACGCCGGGCTGCGCTCACCGGAGCGGCGCTTGCGCTCGGGGCAGCGACGTTGGTTCGGCAGGCCGCAGCCCAACAGAAGATCAGCCAGGCGATCGCGAAGTATCAGGATACGCCAAACGGAAACGCTCACTGCGCAGTCTGCAGCAACTTTCAATCGCCGAATGCTTGCAAATTTGTCCAAGGCGACATCAGCCCGAAAGGTTGGTGCCAGCTCTTTTCTCCCGCGACACCCTAATTTGACGCGCGGGCAACTCTACCGTGGTTTGCGAGGGCGGCAATGATGTCTACGCCTCTGGCATCTATCCACGGATGGCAGGCGAACGCGACGGCAGCAGCATCAAGGCTGCCTGCGACCTGCCTATGCACTTCCGAGGCCTGGGAATCTTGCGAGGGTTACCGCGGTGCGGTGAGCTTCTTCACAGGAGAGCTGGACGGCTTCAGGACCACGAGCATGCTCTGCCTCAAGGGCTCCCCGTTTACCTTGATTCTTAAGAATGTCGTGCACCGTCCCCATTTGCTTACCTTGGCTCATTAGCGTCGAGTCGTCTCTGGGGAATCCTGAAAGAGCGTTACTAGGAAGCTATTTGTAGAATCTACTATTAGTATGCTCGCTAGATTCCCCGGGATAATTTGGCATCGCACAGGGGTGTCCGGAGGTCCCCTCGCTAAATTCCCCATTTTGGCTCGCTAGATTCCCCACTCGCCTGTGGGGAAAGTCAGGGTCATTCCCCTCTGGTCGCTCTCGTCCGGTGTCAACGGCACTTGAACGACAAGAAGAAGCCCGACCACTGGCGGTCCGCGTAGCGCCGCTATCATTCGGCTAGCTCGGGTTGAAGCCGACTTCAGTCATGCCGTCGCGGTCGACGTATGAGTCATCAATTTCGGTCTCGGTGTCGTTCAAGAGGACAGCGACAAGCCTGCCCCTGTTGAGACTTTCGATGGCGCTCCGGGTCGCCCATCGGGGTGCGATCCGCATACGGCGGCTTCTCGGGTGGTGGGTCGTATACTGGTAGACCGTGACCGCAGGCATCGCCCATCCCTTCATTGCGCCATCCAGCGCTATCGTATCCGCGCGGAGTCGCTACTCCCCCCATCACGAGCCTCATGAAGGCATCGGGAGCGGCACCCTCCACTCCGCAAACCGAGACGGAAAGAAGAATCAGAAGGACCATGAGGACGAGTTCCGACGTAGCGGCCGCTGCGCATATGAGCGGCTGTCTCTATGTCCGACCCCCACGGTCTGTCCATTGTGTCACGTTTGACTGCAGCAGGCGGTCTCGGCCGCGCCGACAGGACCGGTCGTCGCGAGAAGAAGTATGGCCAAAGCGCCGGACCAAAGGCGCGAGAACTACGCCTAAAACCAAATCTTTTATCATGGCTTTTGAGCCAAACGTCCAAAAGCTAGCCTCACTGTAGACGCCCTTACGGCATAGATGAACAAATGCTACAAGCCGATCAATGAGACGGGCTGAACACACTTGGGCCCGATCGCTGTATATTGGACCGAGCTCCCTCCATGCCACAGCTGCTTCGGTGGATCGCTGGCGCAGATGTTTTGGAAACGCTTCCATTTTTGATAAATGCGAGAACAGTTCGGCGTCAATCGGCGCGACGCGCGCTAAATAGCCGTAGGTTTCGGATCGATCCTCAAAACGGTAGCGCCAGCGCTCCACCAGGCCGGGCTTGGTGCGCTTGCCCGTACCGACTGTGTTGCCACCATGGAGGCGATACTCAGTCAATTCGTCGTCAATATAGCATACCTTCCCGACCGCCGAAGCTATGAGAAAGAAGAACAGGTCGTGTCCCATAACTTCGTCAGGGTAGTAGTGATCCTTCATTTGGCCCCACAAAGCCGCTGCCGGGAGGAGATCGGCCCGAAAGGTTTGCGTAAAGCCGTAAGAGGACATCCACGGCGGCAACGCCAATCGGGGAGAAATGAACGCGGACGGAGGCTCAGCATAGAGCGGCGAGATCAGGCGACGTTGACCATCAACAACGCGGGCGTTGTGAAACGTCAATAACACATCGGGATCGGCAAAGCTCCCCACCACTCGATCAAGGTTGTTTGGCAACCAAACATCGTCCTGATCACAGAAAGAGACCAAATCACCCGTGCAGAGGCGGGCGATCTTCATAAAATTAGCGCGATACCCGAGGCGGATTGAATTGCTATGGATGACGACAGGAAACGGTGCTTCGCGGCGAAAGCACTCAAGAATCTCGATCGTGCCATCTGTTGAGCCATCGTCGCCCACTATGAGTTCAGACGGCAGGAAGTGCTGGCCCGTGAGACTGTCGAGCTGCTCTTGCAGATGGATCGCGCCATTATAGGTGGTCATGGCGATGGAGACTCTCACGGCGCCGCCTCTGCTATCTGATCGAGTTCAGACCCGTCCTTCGTTCCGCAGAAGGTCAGGGCTGTCATTTTAAATGTAGTTCCTTGGGCTCGATCTCGAAATAGCGCGGCCATTGCGAGCAATAAACAGCAAAAAGCAACGGGAACCCAAGTCACACACACGAGTGATTTAGCGAACGCGACAACCAGAGAGAACCACGGGCTTCACCCTCGCCGCCATCACTCAGAGCGGGGAACACACCCTGAAGCGCCTTCGTTGAATGGCCTCAATATAAGGACCCCAGCGCTATGGGGCTTTTCCAGATAGTGGAGCGGGACTAACCCGCGATCTTTGGGAAAGCCTCTGAGAAAGTTTGCCACTTTCATAGGAGCGACCTGTCCCGATCAACTCGCTTCTACCCCTGCGTAACATCAATGGACAGTCTGCGAGCCATGCCCGAGCGGTTCAAGCGGTGACACTTTCCCCGCGGATTAAACGGCACCTGGCCCGAGGCGACCGTCATGAGCAATGGCGCACGCAATCCGGATCAGGCAGCACCCCGCCGAGCCGCTTCTTCGACCGGTGGCAAAGCACGGCCGATCGCGTGGTAGGCGAAGCCGGCAGCGCGGATGGCGGCCGGATCGAAGATGTTGCGTAGATCGACGATGACGCTTCCGCGCATCAGGGCCTTGAGCCGCGCCGGAGAGACCGCGCGGAAGAGGTTCCATTCGGTCACCACCACCAAAGCATCGGCACCCGTCGCGGCTTCGATCGGATCGGTCGTGTAAATCACCTGAGACGGCAGATGTGGCTTCGCCTGCTCCATCCCTTCCGGGTCGAAGACATGCAGTTCGGCGCCATCCTCGACGAGGCGGCTGACGATGGGGATCGATGGCGCGTCACGCATGTCATCCGTCTCGGGCTTGAAGGTCAGGCCCCAGACGGCGATGCGCTTGCCACGCACCGAGCCGCCGCAGGCAAGGATGACGCGCCGCGCCATCGTGCTTTTGCGCGCATCGTTGACGGTGACGACGGTTTCGACCAGCCGTTGCGGCGCGCCGGCATCCTGGCCGATACGCGCCATGGCGAGCGTGTCCTTCGGGAAGCAGGAACCACCGAAGCCCGGACCGGGATGGAGGAATTTCCGCCCGATCCGGCCATCCAGCCCCATCCCGCGCGCCACGTCATGTACATCGGCGCCCACCCGCTCGCAAAGATCGGCGACTTCGTTGATGAAGGTCACCTTCATCGCGAGGAAGGAATTGGCCGCGTATTTCGTCAGTTCCGCCGTCTCGATCGAGGTCACGATGATCGGCGTCTCGATCAGGAAGAGCGGACGATAGAGGGTGCGCAGGATATCCGCCGCGCGGTCGCTCTCCACGCCGATGACCACACGGTCCGGCCGCATGAAGTCCCCGATCGCATTGCCCTCGCGCAGGAATTCCGGATTGGAGGCGACGTCGAAGTCAAGATCAGGCCGCGTCTCCCGCACGATCTCGGCGACGCGCCGGCCGGTGCCGACAGGCACCGTCGATTTCGTCACGATCACGGCATAATTCTTAAGCTTGCGCGCAACCTGCTGGGCAGCCTGATAGACATAGGTAAGGTCAGCATGGCCGTCGCCGCGCCGCGTCGGTGTGCCGACGGCGATGAAGACGACCTCCGCATCGGCGAGGCCTTCATGCATGTCGCCGGTGAAGGAGAGACGTCCGGCGGCGACATTCTCGGAGACCAGCCGGTCGAGCCCAGGCTCGAAGATCGGGATACGGCCTTCCCTCAGCGCGCCGAGCTTGCGGTCATCGGCCTCGACAATGGTGACTTCCATGCCGAATTCCGCAAAGCACGCGCCGGACACCAGTCCTACATAGCCGCCGCCGATCATAGTGACACGCAAGCGCTTGCTCCTCTGGGTGTGGCAGATCTCGCCTTAACACATCGGGCTAGGCTGCGAAATTGGCGGCTCGATTAGAATGCTTGACGCCGCCGAACCTCGCAGCCGATCTCGCCGATCCGAATGGTGTCCGTGTGGGACGTCAGATAAGTTTGCTCATCGCGCGTGAAGCTGCGGCAGCGGGTTGGTTCAGCTTGCTCATGCGCAGGACGCATCCGAGCCGCGAAGCCTGTGTTACAACCGACTTCCTAGCTAGCTGCCATCAAAGGAGCAACCGGCGTGAGCCAGCTCTCTCGACTCCTGTATCTAATTCCTGAGATCCGGCGCCTTCGAGAGGAGCGCGATGAACTGCAGTCTGAGCGCGGCTCGATGCGGCTGAAAGTCCGCGCGGCCTCCGCGGAGATGGGTGTGCTGGAGGATCAGAGCCGAGCGTTGAAGTCGGAGCGGGACTGGCTGGTCCAAGACGTCGCGCGGCAGACCACAGAACTCGAACGTCAGGCGGCACAGCTGGCTGACGCGCTTGCGGCAAGTGAGGCCGTGGCCAAGGAACGTGACGCTTTGGTGTTAGAGCGCGACGTTAAGCCACCCCGCAATGTCGATACCGAGTCGGCTTCGTCAGTTCCGAGCGCATAGATCTGGGTCTTGCTAACCTAAACAAACACGCTCGCGTGATTTAGCGTTGCCGCCCGAGAAAGTCCTTCTTTTTGCCCAAGTCGGCTGGTTAAGCCTCCCATCTTCTTCCTTATGGGAGGCTTCACGCCGATGCTAAGAATTGTCGTCGTGGCGCAGTTTCTTGTTGGGCTGGTACTGCATCTGGGGTCTCTCCGCGAGATGACCAAGAATATATCCGACCTCAAGAGGGGACCGTTGCGTCTCAGATGGAACGTTCTACGCGCAATCGTCCTGCTTCTGGCAATCTCCTACATGGGATATATCGCCCAGCTTTTAGCGGAGGGGGAGGAGCAGGCGGGTATCAAAGAAGACTTGCTTGTTGGAGCAGCTGCCGTGCTCGTTAGCTTGTTTGTGTACGGTGTTGCAGATTTATCCTTTCAAACAGTTAAAGATTTTCGAGATATCTCCCGGTTTAAGGAACTTGCTCATCAAGACCAGCTGACAGGCGTTTTTAATCGGCGCTATTTTGATCTTACTCTTGAGGAAGCCGTTAAAATTGCGCTCTGTAAGAAAGAGCCTTTGTCTCTTATGGCCGTAGACATAGACCATTTCAAATCAGTCAACGACGAGTATGGCCATCTTTCAGGCGACACAGTCCTCCGCTCCGTATGCGGTGCTATAATGCGACAATGTAGGCATACCGACATCGTCGCCCGCTACGGCGGAGACGAGCTCATGATCATCGTTTCGGGTGACGCCGCCACGGCTGTCACACTTGCGGAGCGCGTGAAGGCGATGGTTGAGAACCTTGAGATCGAGTTGGCAACACACGCCACGCTTCGCGTTACCGTCAGCATAGGCCTTGCAACGATAACCTTCGGCGATAGCCCCGATACTTTGTTCACTCGTGCCGATGCGGCTCTATACGAAGCGAAGCGTCTCGGACGAAATCGAATCGAGATCGTATCGAGAAGCCGGGATGACAGTGACATAACGGAACTGTCGGTGCGGCGGCAAACCCTAACGGGTGAAAAGGGCCTCATCCTCTACCAACAGCCCGTCGCAGATGACGCATTCACCCTGATGCTCTAAATTGCGGGGTAGGAGAGAAGTGGGGTGTTTCTATGGCTGACGTCGCAGGGGCTGCGATAGCAGCGATCCGTCGAATTGATGCCGTTCCGATGATCCTGGATGTGGTTTGTCGCACGACTGGTATGGGCTTCGCGGCAGTGGCCAGAGTCACCAACGATCAATGGATCGTGTGCAATCTGCTCGACAAGATCAATTTCGGCCTTAAACCGGGCGGAGAGCTAAAGGTTGAGACAACCATTTGCAGCGAAATCCAGCGGGACGGTGCGGCTGTTGTCATCGATCACGTCGACCTAGACCCGCGATACAGTCAACACCACACACCTCGGCTTTATGGCTTTCAAAGCTATATATCGGTGCCGATCATCAGGGCCGATGGCTCAATGTTCGGCACCCTTTGCGCAATCGATCCGCAGCCCCGGCAACTGAAGGCACCTGCGACAGAAGCGATGTTTAAGGCGTTCGCCGACTTGATCGCGAGTCACCTTGATGCGCAGGATTACAGCGACGCTCGTGACAAGGAGCTGATCGACCAACGCCACGACGCCGAATTGCGGGAGCAGTTCATTGCAGTGCTCGGCCACGATCTCCGCAATCCGCTTGCCGCGATCGATGGCGGAATTAGACTGCTGTCCAGACGACAGCTCGACGACAAAGCTGTCAGTATAATTAAGCTGATACAAGGCAGCGTGACACGGATGGGCGGACTTATCGACAGTGTCCTCGATTTCGCTCGCGGGCGTCTGGGTGGCGGCATCGTTCTGCAGCAGATCTCCAGCGACTCGCTCGTGCCGTTGCTTGACCTGGTCGTTGCTGAGCTGAGAACGGCATGGCCTGACCGTATTATCGAAACCGACTTCACGATCGTCCGGGCCGTCTCCTGCGACCGAGAGCGTGTCGCCCAGCTATTCTCCAACCTATTGGCGAATGCCATTACGCATGGTGCTCCCGATGCCCCGATCACCACGAAAGCTTGGACCCACAACGGCTTCTTCGAGTTGTCTGTTGCTAACTCAGGAGAACCAATTCCCCCAGCGGCAATGGAACATCTGTTTCAGCCGTTTTATAGGAACTCGCTCCGACCAACTCAACAAGGGCTCGGACTAGGGCTGTATATCGCCTCAATGATCGCTCAGGCGCATGGCGGCAGGCTAGACGTTATCTCCACCACGGCTGAGACACGTTTCACGTTTCGTATGCCTATCAATCTACGGGTCGCGTGTTCATGAAGCGTGAGATGTGAATGGGCGATTTTACCGTGCCCAGTTCGTGGGTTGGTAAGTCAAAGGCCCTGAGATTCCGGACAAGTACAATCGACCAATCTGGGGTTGGGCCGCCCATGAACTGCCGATGCGGGCTAACCTTGGCGCATATTCACGGTCGAGCGATTTCAAGCATTCGTGCACACTCTACCGAGGGCACCCCTGTGGTAGAGTTATCCTCGTGGGACGTGCACGAGCATCACGAACTCGCGTCCGTTACTACAGGCTGTGTGTAACTCATGCATTCATCCACAAATCGGTGGATAAGTGCGGCGGAAACACGAAATAGGCCGGGGGAAGATGCCTTTACGTTTTCGCGAGGTTTCGAAAGAAGGAACATGCTTATGCCTCGTACCATGCCACCTCTGCTCTTTCTACTTGCAATCGTAGCTGTATTGAGTCTTGCGTGTTTTCCCAGCAACGACAGTCGTGGCCCCCGCCGCACTTGGTATCACTGACGCTTACCGCCAACACAGAGAGGCGGCCGCAAATCCGCTACCCTGTCCACCCCACGAACACAGTAATGCGGGTCGCTCAGACCACTTGAGCCCAACGGCACCGCATGCTCAAGGCCGGCGCCCTTCATTGTGTGCTCACGCACACGATCTTCCGCACAAAGGCCAGGCCGGCGCCAGGAGCGGCCTTGACGGCCATCGTCGCGATAATCAGGCGCGCCTACCGCCGCCAAGCATAGGTCTGGCCCGATCCGCACCTCCACCATTACCGGCACAAGCGTTGTAGTGTTGTTGCTGTAGCAATAATCCTTGGGGGCCCTCCTTTTTTGGCTGTAGCTTAAATTCAGATGGCTACCGCCTTTCGACCCACGAAAAAGTGCCAAGAACATCGAGGAACGTGGCCTCTCGTTTGAGCTGGCGCACGGCATGGAGTGGGAAACCGCGCTCCTCATCGTTGATGATCGCAAGGGCTACGGGGAAACCGGTTGCAGGTCTAAGCCCTGATTGAGGGGCGCTTGCATGTCGTAGTGGTGACGCCGCGCGGAGATGATCTGCGGGTCATTAGTTTACGGAAGGCAAACAAGAAGGAGGCCCAGCGTTATGGCAAAGGTTAAAGATGATCGGACGTCGCGCCCGGACGCAGACAATCCGGAAGTGACGGCGGCCGACTTCAAGCGGGCGCGGCCCGCGTCGGAAGTGCTGCCGGAGATCATTGGCGAGAAGGCGACACAAGAGCTGATGCGGCGCGGCGTGGGCAGGCCTGCCAAGGCGGATAAGAAGGTCAACCAAACGCTGCGCCTTGACGCGGACGTGGTGGAAGCGTTCCGGCAAGAGGGCAGGGGGTGGCAGGCGCGTATCAACGATCTGCTGCGCCAGCACATGCCCGGTTCGCACAAGTAGAAGGTGAGGGTAGGAGATCGCGGGCTGCTGCTGGAGCAGCCGCCACTTAGCCACTAGGCTGGCAGGGTTCACATCGACGAATGGCGAGGTCGAATGCCGTAGAGCAGGTCGCAGACGGTCTGGTGCTGCTGTCGATGCGGTCGGCGGCGTCACTTAACTCCGCGGATTATCGATTAGGAAACGCGGCCGTTCTGGACCGTCAAGACCCTTACCCTTCGCGCCTACATCATAGGGTGCGGCTACCTTCGAGCTATTGGTATCACTGCCTATTTGAAGAACGGCGGCACACTCGAGAATGCAGCGGCCATGGCTAATCATGCCAGCACCCGCGCAACTCAACTGACCGACGGCGCGATGAAATTTTGCTCGATGACGTGGAGCTAATCCGTGCGTGAGCGACTCAATCGAGAGCAGGATTAGCGACGATGCTTAGCCGCTATGAAACAAATCCGATTCGGCTTTTCGGACACGTCCTCGAACTACAATCGTCGCCCGATGAAAAGCGCATTAGCCCTAGAAATTCAGGAAACTTTGATAATAAAATCGGTAGAGCCGAGGAAGCAAGCAGTAAGGCGGTTCGTAAGCGGGACGAACTGAAAACACCGTATGGTTCACGCCCACGAGGTTGATCATCGTGCGCTCACCGCGGGATTAAGCGAGGCCGAGCAATTCGCCTGAGACGGGAGGTTTCGGCGTCCGAGCCCGCACGAAGGAGGCCCGGACGCCTTCGGCAAATAGGGTGAGCGGCGCTACTATCTCCGCCTCGCGGCTCAGGACCACCACGGCCTGAACGACGGGCACCCCCGTCTCCAATTCCTGGAGACTACCCCGACAGGGAGTTCGCCCTGCCGGCCTCGCAAGCGCATGAGCTTGGCACTTCGCGGATCAAATCCGGCGAGGAATAAGGTAACGAATCATCTCAGGCTGGATCGAGGTTTCGGCGTCCGGGTTGGACCTATTCAGAGATGAGCAAAGACCCGAACGCCTTCGGCGTCTGATGGATGAGCGGCCAACTGCTTGCCGCCTCGTGGTCCAGCACCCCATGGGCCGGACTACGGGCACCCCGCCCCAGCGAGTGTCGAATTCACTGGCCTCGACCCCGATCATGCACATTTCTCTCAGAAGTTGTGTTCAACCATTCGTGCAACCCCCGGTTGGTTATTTCCTGTCTGGGTCGGTTCCGTCCGCACAGCCGCCAATCGGTCATTAATGAACTGAATGCGCGCAAATGAGCTGAGAGCTGCTGGCAAGATATGCGCCGTATATATACGGCGCTGGCTTGGGCTTACTCGCACCCTGGCGGGGCTCGACGCATTTCTCGGGGTAGCAATCTGAGTGAGCACACTCCAAACCGCGGCCGCCATCGAGCTCCGGCGAGTAAGAGCCCGCATTGTGGCTCTACAATGCCTATCCTGCCATCCGTCTCTGTGATTTTAAGTGATCGCCAACGATCGCGTTGCCGGGGCGATTGCCGTTCTCGTTCGAGATCGCTCCCGATCGCTTAGGATCATTTAAGAATTCCAGGAAGATCGAGGGCTCCTCTTCCTCGCGCCCGGCCAAACTCAGATGAAGATCGAAGAGCCTGCGGGGGAGAGCGACCTTCATGAAGCCTGAGAGCTTAACGAAAATGCTCATCCACGATGATGAGGGTGCGGCCATCGCCTACACCCGCGATGGCATCGTCTATGACCTCGTGTCAGGGGCGCGGATCGCTAAGCTTCAAGCAGGCCAGATCTATTCACTCGACGGCCAATTCCTCGGAACGCGCCTGCCTTCGGGAAAGGTTTGCGGAGCAGAGGGAAAGTCGGCCGCTTTTCTGAGGCTCTTTCGGAGAGAGTAGGCAGTCGGGTCTTTAACGTCATCGGGCGGGCTCTCGGCCAACGCCCGATGATGGCCGGAGTCGTTCGTCCGGGGGGATAAAATACTGCGGGTGCCCGGCTCTCGACATTCCGCCCTTTGGTTGAGGACCTCAGCTCTAGAAGGTCGCCAAGGCGTGGGCGACGCCCGCCACCGCCAGCAACAGAGTGGTGCAGGTGATCGACACAGCGAACCGCCACCAGATGGGCGGCGGTCTGTCATGGGGCAAACCTAGACTCTCTAGCGACAAGAAGCGCGACACTATCGATTAGCGACATATCTTCTTGTCGCTGACCTTCGGAAAAGCCATCATAACACCGCGCTGCGACCGGCCATCTGATCGACGGAAACCGGCCATCCTTCCTGTCGCGCTACAGCTCCGACACGTCGAGCCGAAACACTGTCACTTCACAGGGCACCTGTTTGCCTGAGGGGAGGCATTTATGTGAGCGGTATCCTCCAATCGGCGCCTTACTAATGATGCCAGAAACGCCAGCCTCTTCGCGCGCTTCGATTACGGCTACAGCGCTGGGCCGCATCCTTTTCTCCGGATGCCCCTTGGGAATAATCCACCGATGCGTGACGCGTGACGTAATGAGAAGCACATGCAGCGCCCCGCGAGTCTCCATGACCGGCAGCGCTGCAAATTGCTTCAGGAGCTTTCCCATCGATCCTAAGTGGGAACGAGGGCCGGCTGTAACCAAAGGAATAGGCGCCAGCCCAGAAGCGCCGGTGCCTCAGTGACCCAAAGGGCTAGGCTGCTCTTCGAACGTGGCTTTTGGCGCCTCCCTGGCACTCCAGGCCGCCGTATCGAACACCGCCAGCGCCTGGTCGCGATCGATGTCCGCTGCCCTCAGCGCCTCGATTAGAGCCACCAGCTGGGTCACCAGCTCTTGCTCGAAGACCACGCGCTCCATCCCGATCCGTGCGTGGCCAAACTCCTGGCCGGCGGTTTCACAAAGGTCGATGCTGATCGGCGGGTTGAATGTGAAGGGAGGGGTCATCGGCAAGCTTGTAGTCGGAGCAGCGGGCTGAACAAGGCCCTCAGCTGAAATCCCGACTCGGACAATGTTTTCGGCAGAACTTCCGCACACGAAACTAACTCCGACGACCAAACCTCGCGGGAGATGTGAACCTTGCCAGCCCAACGAGCTGGAGCGGAACAGCAGAATCCTATGTGAACCTTGCCATCGGGCAGTTCAGGAGCAACGCGAGCACATCAATGACTTACGGAGTTATCCACGTGAACCCTGCCAGCCCTTCTTCAATACAATGAAAGATAAACCTTCTCATTGCTTTAGGCTGGCAAAGTTCACACGGAAAAGCGGCTCGGCTGGCAAGGTTCACATCGACTGGACGGCTTCCTGAAGGCTATCTGAACCAATGCTCAAGCTAACCCCAATTCTGGAAGATCAAACCCAAACCGATCTGTTCGATTCAGGCGTTCATGAAGTGGTTCGGGAAAAGGGTGCCAAAGGCGCCGTCGAGGCAGCACGGATCACGGCCCTGACGCCCAGACCGGGAAGCTTACCGAAAGCCCTGGCCGGCCGTATGGGAAGACAAATCGCCAACACTGCCGCCGGCTCCATCGTCCGCGACTTCGAAGGCAACGGAGAGGTCGGATACAGCTACTCCGCCTGGTGCCTTGCGGGCCTTCCCCATCGCGATCTGGAGCCCGGCAAGAACTGGCTGATCGAAACCGACTTTGCGCGCCTGCTGGTGCGCCCAGGCGTCAGGCTCCGAGACGACAACGCCGAGGAACATATCGGCGTTCCGTTCGGCTCCTATGCCCGGCTGCTGCTGATCGACTGGCAGACCGAAGCTCTGGAGCGCGGCTCTCGCGAAATCCACATGGGCCGGTCCGCAAGCGCCGTCGTAGCCAGGTTGGGGATCAACCGCGGCGGTCCTAGCAACGGGAAGGTAGCCGACCAGCTGGAGCGCCTGGCGACCTGCGCTGTCGACTTTGCGTTCGGCACCGACAAGAAGGGCATCATCGTCAATCAGAGGCTGGTGGAGGCCTTTGAATATACAGGCAACCCCGATCCTCGCTCTCGCCGGGACATGCGGCTCGTTGAGCGTGTGATCCTTTCCCAGGCCTTCTTCGACGAACTCCGACGCCATCCAGTGCTGGTCGACCGAGCGGCCCTCCGTGACCTCACCACCTCGCCTATGGCCATCGATATCTACCTTTGGCTGGCCTTCCGGTTGCACTCCCTGTCGAAGGAGACTCCCATCGGCTGGGACAAGCTCTGGCGCCAGTTCGGATCACGGGTCGGAGCCATGAAGAACTTCAAAACCCAGTTCGAAGGGCCGCTGTATCTGGCGCTATCTGCCTATGCGCAAGCGAAGGTCAGGGTAGGGGACCGCGGGCTGCTGCTGGAACCGTCGCCGCCGCCGCTCAGCCATTAGGCTGGCAAGGTTCACATCGACGATTAGCAGACTTAGCTCGCGATTGCGGCACACGCGGGCGGCATGATTTGCTCAAACCCGGCTAGCTTCTGACATCAACATCTTCCGGCGAGCGACGCCGCACTTCGTGAAGCACCTTTTCGAGGGCAACTCTTGTCCTGGAAGCTCCACATCCGAACTGCTCTGTCGCCTCCAGCCCGTCGTGAGGTGATTTAGACAGGAAACCGTTCGTGAAAAGCTTTGTTGTCGCTGGCGTCTCTATACTCCTCTTTCCGCTGGCCGCTATGGCTGCGGACTCGGCGATTTCTGCCCAGGACAAAATTTTCGTGCAGCAGGCCGCGATCGGCGGCATGGCCGAGGTCCAGGAAGGCCAACTAGCGACCACTCAGGCCGGATCAGCCGCTGTGAAGCAGTTTGGCCAGCAGATGATCGACCAGCACACGCCGAACAATCAGGCCCTCGCCACGCTGGCAAAGGAGAAAGGCCTACTCGTGCCCGCGACAACGGATGCGGCGCATATGGCCGACGCGGCGGCACTGAAGAACACCGCCGGCACAGCCTTTGACACCGCCTACATCGCTGGACAGGTGGCAGGGCACATTCAAATGGAGCAGGTCATGCAGACCGAGATCCAAAGCGGCAGCGATCCTGATCTGAAGGCCTTCGCGGGGAAAACGCTGCCGGTCGTGCAAGATCATCTGAAGATGGCGCAGCAGCTGCAGGCTCAAGGCAAAAGCTAGCCTCGATCATCATCTAATTGTCGAGCCAGCTCAAAGCGTCAGGAACTAAGGTATGAGCGACGTTCAGTCGGGCAGCACGTCATCGACTTCCAAGGATATCGCGGATGACCTGGCGGTGTTGAAAAGTGATATTGCGGCTCTCATCAAAGAGATGAAGGATCTGGCCATACGAGAGGGAAGTCGGATCGGACAGAACGCCGCCGAAAAGATTAGCGGGAGTGCCTCCGAAATCTATGGCGGGGTGTCGAAACAAACTCAGCGTTCCGCAGAGGCTGTCGGTCAGCATGTTCAGGACTGGCCTGTCTCCAGTCTGCTGATTGCCTTCGTCGGCGGCTTTGCCATCTCCAAACTCTTCACCCGCTGAGGACGCATTGAATGCCATCGATGGGCAGCCTGGTGAAGTTGGGCGCCACTCTAGCGTTCAATCCAATGACGATGGTGAAGGACGCGCTAGCGTCGGTGCGGCGCACCGCGATCTTGATCGTTTGCGTCCTGATTGCCGGTCTGATCGTCTTGCCGGCAATTGGCTGCCTGATGGCGGCGCTTTGGATTTTTGTGCAGGAACGCCTTGGACCACTCTGGGCTGCCATTATCACGGCGGCGGCGATGCTTCTGCTCGCAATCATCGTGCTGCTGATCGGCATCCTGCAGTCAAAGGGCGGGAAGAAGGAGCGGGCGCAACGCGATACGCCCAAGTCCGTAGCAGCAGCCACTCTATCGGCGCTGCCGCCGCCGAAGGCCATGCTCGAGAACAGCCGCTCGGCCTTTCGTCGGAATAAGGGAACGATGCTTCTGACCGCCGGAGTAGCGGGCCTGCTGCTGGGTCAGGACCTTCTGCGACGCCAGCCGCAGTATGTGGTCGAACAAAAGGGGCGGAGGCGCAGGTGAGCGAAGAATGGTGGCCCGATGATACGGCTACGCCGCCGCCGGATGGTACGCACAGAGTGGTTCAGCAGAGCACCGAAGGCGTCCCTCTGTTTTTGAAAGCTCCAGCTGACCCGACCGCTCACCCGTTCTGGACGCCGGAACATGCCGAAGCCGGTGCTTGGTCACTGCGCGACGCAGCACGGTTGGCGGCTCTGCATACCGGCCTGCGAGATTCAAGTGGCGGTCTTGTGGAAGCCTGGAGCGAGGCGATTACGCCCGATGAGCAAACTGACGTGATGTAGACGCGCCATCGCTGTCGATGGTCAGTGATGCAATCGTCCGTTTCAATGCGGCCGATAAGGTCAGGATTATCGACTTTCCTCCACATCACCCAATCCAGTGCACCGTCCAGTGTCGCGAAGGAACGGCGCGCTGTTGGTGATCCAGCCCCTGGCTCAGATACTTCGGCGTGATAGCCAGGCATATTTGTCCCCAGTGACGATCCCGGTCGACAAGCAATG
>Ga0208982_1000028_pt1 | contig 16739 bp, 14 predicted proteins | sample MedBloCAOM1_O3_FD_187840 | JGI IMG/M metagenome (GOLD analysis project Ga0208982, IMG submission 187840) | Forest soil microbial communities from El Dorado National Forest, California, USA - Mediterranean Blodgett CA OM1_O3 (SPAdes) (version 2) | ecosystem: Environmental > Terrestrial > Soil >... | reverse complement strand
ACCCGCAACGCCTGGCGCAGCGTCTCGAGGTCAGCGACGGTGTCGGCGGTGGTGTAAAACCGGCGATCATTCCCGATTGATTGGGCGCACTCCTGCACGGCCCTGGGCGGGGGCACCGTCTGATCCGAGTCGCCCATCACCTGCTGTAGTTGCGGGCATTGCAGCGCGCCAGTGCCAGTGCCGCGCGAGGAGATCATCACCAACCGGTATTCGCGCAGCACCGCTGGGTCGAGCTGGTGGGCGATCACAGCGGTCAACCCCACCCCAGGTACACCCGGGCCGCCGACCAGCCAGATCAGTACTCCGCGCGGCGCGGTGGTGTTGTCGGCCATCGCCACCTGCAACGAGAGCTGCCCGGGCTGCTGGGGAGCGGCCCGCAGCCCGGCATGATCCAACGGCACGGACAGCGTCGCGCAGCTGAACGTGACGCCCGCAGAATCCCGGAATGGAGCAGGTGCGGTGGCGCCGAGAGCAGCCGGGTCGCAAGGATGAACGCCGGTCAGCTCAGAGGTCGGCTCGGACACCGCCCGAGGCAGGGTGCCGCAACCACCCACACCGAGACCCATCAGCACGGCGGCTACCACGACAGCACGCCTGCATGCGGTACTTCCGAATCCGGCAGCCACCGAGATCCCCTCCCCCTTGCCACCAGAAGTTTGACACGATCGAAATGTGCGGCTGCAACTCCAGACCCCCGAAGCTGAGCGACCAGCGGGCGTCTTCGACAACGCCGTCAAGTCAGGCGACTGGGCCACGGCGGCGACGTCGCTGGCGAAGCTGGCCGTGCCGACGACGAAGCTGCACCCGCTCACGCGGGACCAGCTGCGCCTGCTCCAGGATGCCGTGATCCGCGCTCGCGCCCTGCTTGGCGGTGTCGGCCGCGTGCTGCAGATCGCGATCGCCGTCGAGCTGCAGGGCAAGGGCGTCCCGGCGGCCAAGATCGCGGCTGGCACCGCGTTCGGAAAGCTCGAGACCAAGGTCGACGAGAAGATCGACGGCGATAAGGCCATCGGCAGCTGGTACACCTACAAGATCAAGATAGTGTTCACGCCCGACCTCGCCGTCGTCGACGCCGAGGAGATCGCGTTCATCCAGACGGTGCGCCTTGTCGAGACCACGAGCGGCTGCAACACCGACCCCGAGCAGACGAACCAGAAGCGCCAGACACCGTCGGCCACGAGCGTGGACCGGCGCAGCGGCAAGAAGCAAGGTTGGTACGGGATGAAGGACGACGCAACGGGCAGCACGCAGCTGTCCGCTTGGAAGAAGTCGGCCCCGGCCTTGCCAGCCACGATGCGGGACTGCTCGAGTTGGAACCAGCCGAACACCACGTGGCAGTTCGAGACGATGGTGGTCTGCCGCTGCGGGGCGGACGCCGGAAAGGTGTATGGGGTCGTCACATGGGGGTTCACCGTCGACGCCGACCTCAAGCTCACCGAGCAGACCCCGACGGTGACGAACAAGCAGAGCACTGAGGCCACTGCAGCGGTGCAGAACTGGAACAACCAGGCCGCCAGCTCCGCGTCCGACCGTAACGCCCCGAGCCAGTTATCGCTGCCGGCACTGAGCTGAGCACGGCCCCCTAAGCTCGCCGGCATGGCGCGGTACTTCGATGTGCATCCGGTGGACCCGCAACGGCGCGCGATCAGCCAAGTGGTCGAGCTTGTCCGTGGCGGTGGGCTCATCGCCTACCCGACGGACTCCTGTTTCGCGCTGGGGTGCCAGCTCGGCAACGCCGACGGCCTGCGCCGGATTCGCGAGATCCGCCACCTCGACGACAAGCATCACTTCACCCTGGTGTGCCGGGACTTCGCCCAGCTCGGCCAGTTCGTCTACGTCGACAACGCAGTATTCCGGCTGATCAGGGCCGCGACTCCGGGCAGCTACACGTTCATCCTGCCCGCGACGAAGGAGGTCCCGCGACGGCTGTTGCGCCCGAACAAGAAAACTGTTGGGGTGCGGATTCCGCAGCACGCCGTCGCACAGGCACTGCTCGCCGAGCTGGGTGAGCCCCTGGTGTCGTCGACGCTGTTGCTTCCGGACGAGCCTGAACCGCTGACCCATGGCTGGGAGATCAAGGAGCGGCTCGACCACGCGGTCGATGCGGTGGTCGACTCTGGCGACTGCGGCACCGAGCCGACGACCGTGATCGACTTGTGTGGACCCGAACCCGAGATCGTGCGCCGTGGCGCCGGCGACCCGTCCCCATTCGAATAGCCGCCCTCGACCCAGGAACGGCGGTCGCTTAGGTCGTGGTGCTGTGGTGGTGGCCGCGCAGCGGCGGCGCGTCCAGGCCGCAGTGCCATTCGCGGTCGTGCGGATGAGCGATACGCCGGCGAGCGGGGTTGCGGATGGTGGCAGCGGCCAGCAGCCCACCGGCGGCACAGGCGCCGGCGGCGATCAGGACCGCAATGTGAAAGCCGTGCGCGAGGGCTGCCGGATGCAGGTAGGCATCGCCGGTAATACCGGCGAGGACCGGAAGGACGGCGACGGCGATGAGGCCACCGGCGCGGGCGACGTCGTTGTTGACCGCGGAGGCGATCCCGGCGTGTTCGCCGGGAACGGCAGCCAGCGCGGTGGCGGTGAGCGGCGCGACGTTGATCGCCAGACCCAGACCGAACACGACGACCGCCGGTAGCACCTGGGTCAGGTAGCTCCCGGTCGGCCCGATGCGGACGAACAGCGCCAGCCCGGCGGCGATGACGAGGGGTCCGGCGGTCATCTGCAGGCGAGGTCCGATCCGGGCGGCCAGTGCCCCCGAGCGGGCGGACAGCGCCAGCATGATCACGGTGACGGGCAGCAGAGCGGTGCCTGCCTGCACCGGGCTGTAGCCGGCCACCTGCTGCAGCACGATCGGCAGCAGGAACAGGACTCCACCTAGGGCCGCGTAGACAATGAAGGTGACGGCGTTGGCGGCGGAGAATTGCCGCGAGCGGAACACCGTCAGCGGCAGCATCGGGTCTCTTCGGCGCGCCTCGATGAGCAGGAATCCGGCGAGCAGGCCGGCGCCAGCGCACAGGGCGACCAGGACCGCTGGGGAGGTCCAGCCTTCGCCGGGTCCGGCGATCAGGCCGTAGGTCAACCCGACCAGCCCCCCGGTGATGGCGGTGGCACCCGATGCGTCGATGCGACCGGTGGCCGGATCGCGGGTTTCGGGGACGTGCCGGGCAGCGATGACGACCACCGCCACCGCAAGCGGCAGGTTGATGAAGAACACCAGCCGCCAGGAGACGGCCGAGATCAACCAGCCGCCGAGGAACGGGCCGATGGCGGTGGCGATGCCGCCCAGCCCGGACCAGGCCCCGAGGGCCTTCGATCGGTCGTCGGCGACGAAGGAGGCCTGCAGAATAGCCAGGCTGCCCGGGGTGAGCAGCGCCGCGCCGACGCCCTGCAGTGCCCGGGCGAGGATGAGGACGCCCGCGTTGGGTGCCAGTGCGCAGCCCAGGGAGGCGACGGCGAACCAGATCGTGCCGACGATAAAAATCCGCCGCCGTCCGTACCGGTCCCCGAGCGTGCCGCCGAGCAGCAGCAGCCCGGCCAAGGCCAAGGTGTAGGCGTTGACCACCCACTGCAGGGCGGCCACCCCGACCCCGAAGTCCCGGCCGATGGCGGGCAGCGCGATACCCACCACGGTGGCGTCCAGCGAGGCGAGGCCTGAGCCCAATATGGTGGCGGCGAGCACCCACCGGCCGACCGCGCTGGCGTAGCGCAAGGCCGGACCCGGCGAGTCGACCGTGCTCGCGGTGGCCGTCATAGTCGAGCCCCCCTTCAGGCCGCCAGCGCCGCTACCGCTTCACAGCGTATGGACTAACCCGCCGTCGATGTCCTTCCCGCCCGCGTCTGGAACGGCGCCCAGGCAGGCCTGCAGCGCCGTATCGGCTCAGCCCCCGAGGGCCGCGTGCATCTCCCACAAGAGGATTTCGGCGGGCGCGATCGCGGTGACCTGCTGGCCACCAGTAGCGGTAAAGCGCACAGCATCGCCGGTGTGCACAGCGCCGATGCCCTCGACGGTGACCTCACCACGGGGCACGAACAGGTGCAGGAACGGCGCCTCGGGCAGCTGGACGCTCTGGCCGGGCTGCAAGCGGGCAGCGTGGAGCGCGGCGTCGCGGTTCTTGATGCGAATGGCCGCGGCGCTGTCGTGTGCTTCCATCCCGGATGCAACGGGTACCAGGCCACCGGCCAGAAGTTCGCTTTGGATTTCCACCTGCTCGTAGCCTGGGGTAATGCCGTCCTCGTCGGGCGCAACCCACATCTGCACGAAATGCACCGGCTCGTCGTGGCTGGCGCCGCCATGCAATCGCCAGGAGTCGTTTTTCTCCGAGTGGAGGATGCCGGTGCCGGCGCTCATCCGCTGAGCCAGGCCGGGATAGATCACATCGGAGTGGCCGGTGGAGTCCTGATGCACCAGAGAGCCTCGCAGGACCCAGGTGACGATCTCCATGTCACGGTGTGGGTGGGTCTCAAAGCCGCTGCCGGCGCGCACGATGTCGTCATTGTTGACCAGCAGCAATCCGTGGTGGGTATTGGCAGGGTCGTAGTGGTGGCCGAAGGAGAATGAGTGCTTGGAGTCCAGCCAGGAGATGGTGGTTTTGAACCGCTCGTCCGCCCGGCGGATGTCCACCCGTGGCGTCAACAGTGTCCTGGTCATCGAATGTCCTTCCCGCGAAGCCCGGGTGAGGGTGGCCGCAAGGATTGTCAGGCGTTTTTAACTGCGGAGACATCGAACTCCAGCACGATCTTGTCACTGACCAGAACACCGCCGCCCTCTAGCGCGGCGTTCCAGGTGACGCCGTAGTCCTTGCGGTTGATCGCCACCGAGCCCTCGAACCCGACCCGCAGGTTGCCGAACGGGTCCATCGCCGCGCCCTCGTAGGCTACGGGGATCGTCACCACGTTCGTCACACCCTTGATCGTGAGGTCACCGGTCACCTCGAAGCTCGTGTCACCGATCTGGCGGACGGCGGTAGAGGCAAATGTGATCTCCGGATAAGAGTCCATTGCCAGAAAGTCGTTGCTTCGCAGGTGCGCATCGCGCTGGGCGTTGCGGGTGTCGATGCTCGCCGCCTTGATCGTCACCTTGACTGTCGAGTTGGCGGGGTTGTCACCGTCGAGCACAGCGATGCCCTCAAACTCGTCGAAGCTACCGCGAACCTTGGTCACCATCGCGTGCCGGGCGACGAACCCTATCCGGGAGTGCGCCGGATCGATGGTGTAGCTACCGCTGAGCTGTGCGACGTCGGGGATCGTGGTGGAAGTGGTCATGTCAGTTGCCTCCTCGTGTCCAGTCATCGGGCTTGATGACTCGTCATCTACATCCTGCAACCCTACATGATGTGTCATTTATTCCGGTAGACTGGCTGACATGAACAACCCGCGATGGCTCGACGAGAGCGAGCAGCGCGCCTGGCGGTCTTACCTGCAGATGCACGGACAGCTGCTGGCCCGGCTCAACCGGCAGTTGCAGGCCGATTCCGACCTGTCCCTTGCCGACTACGAAGTGCTCGTAACCCTCTCTGATGTCCCAGCGGGACGCCTGCGCCCGTTCGAGCTGCAGCGTGGTCTGCAGTGGGAGCAGAGCCGCCTATCGCATCAATTGAGGCGAATGGAGCACCGCGGCCTGGTCGGCCGTGAGGGGTGCACCGACGATCGCCGCGGAGCCTTCATCGTGCTCACCGACGCAGGTCGACGCGCCATCGAAGCCGCCGCACCTGGTCACGTCGATGCAGTCCGGCGGCTGTTCTTCGACGGGCTGACCCACGACCAGATCACCGTACTCGGGCAGCTATCCACCCAAGTGCTCGATCGGCTTGACGCATCGGCCGAAGCCGTCACCTGACGAATGCCGTCACATGACGCTCGTGAGGACGGCCGCGCACTCCATACAGTCGTGTCATGAGGAGTCCGTCATGGAATTGAACCTGTCCGGCAAGGTCGCCGTCGTCACCGGCGCCAGCAAGGGGATCGGCCTAGCCATCACCCGATCCCTGGTGGCCGAGGGGGTAAGCGTAGCCGCGGGAGCTCGGGACGGCAGCGACCAGCTGTCCGAGCTCGCGTCGCGATCCGCAGTTCATCCAGTGCTGGTGGACCTGACAACGCCGGACGGCCCGGCCCGACTCATCGAGGAAGCGGTGCGGACCTTCGGTGGCCTGGACATCCTGGTCAACAATGTCGGTGCGGTGCGCCCGCGGCTCGACGGGTTTCTGGCGCTCACCGACGACGACTGGGACTGGGCGCTGACCATTAACTTCCTCGCTGCGGTCCGGACCACCCGGGCAGCACTGCCGCACCTGCTCGACCGGGCACCCGCCACAATCGTCACCGTCAGCTCGGTCAACGCGTTCCTGCCGGATCCGGCGGTCATCGACTACAGCGCTGCCAAGGGGGCGCTGACCAACTTCTGCAAGTCCCTGTCCAAGGAGTTCGGCCCGCGAGGCGTGCGGGTCAACACGATCAGCCCTGGCCCGGTCGAGACTGACCTATGGCTCGGCGACCACGGAGTCGCCGCCACCGTTGCCAAGGCCAGCGACGGCCATCCCGAAGAGGTCGCCAAACAGGCCGTCGCTGACACGTCGACCGGCCGCTTCACTCACCCGGAAGAGGTCGCCGACCTGGTGCTACTGCTAGCCAGTGGCCGGGCCGGCAACGTCACCGGCACCGACATCCTCATCGACGGCGGGTTAATCAAGACCCTGTAATCCGATGCCTTGTCCTGTTGTCACTGTCGGTGAGAGCACATTGCACGCGATCAGGGGTCACACCACCTCCGATCGGCCCCTGATCCGCAGTTCGACGACGGCCACGGTCGTAAGATCGACCCGGTAACTTCGCCCTCAGCACGTGACCTCACGATCTCGGCGCTGGCCAAGTACGGTGCGCAGCCTGATCGCTGAGATTAAGGAGCCAACCGATGGCACGCGTCACCGTCAGCGACGACAATGGCATCCCCGTCAAGCTTTACTACGAGGACCGTGGCTCGGGACAGCCCGTAATCCTCATCCACGGTTGGCCGCTGTCCAGCCGCTCTTGGGAGCAGCAGGTTCCCGCACTAGTCGAGGACGGATACCGGGTGATCACCTACGACCGGCGCGGATTCGGCGCCTCGTCGCAGCCCTGGGACGGCTACGACTACGACACTTTCGCCGCCGACTTACACAAACTCATCGAACACCTCGACCTGACCGGTGTGACTCTCGTCGGGTTCTCAATGGGCGGTGGCGAGGTCGCGCGCTACGTCGGCCGGTACGGCACCGAGCACATCGCCAAGGCCGTGTTCGCTTCCGCCGTCCCGCCATACCTGTACAAGTCCGCCGAGAATCCTGAAGGTGGCTTCGACGACGCGACCCTCACCGGCTTCCATGACGGCATCCGAGCTGACCGCGTCGCCTTCGTCGACCAGTTCGCCACAAACTTCTTCTCGGTCCGCGGCCGCACTGACCTGGTCAGCGAACCGCTACGGCGCTACAACGCCGCAATTGCCGCAGCCGCTTCTCCGAAAGGCACCCTCGACTGCACGACGGCGTTCACGAAGACCGACTTCCGCCGCGACCTCGAAGGATTCGCCGCTGTCCCGACCCTCGTCATCCACGGCGACTCCGACGCGATCGTGCCGTTCGAGGTCAGCGGCCGGCGCACCGCCGAAGCTGTGGACGACAGCAAACTGGTCCTCGTCAAGGATGCGCCCCACGGATTGAACATCACCCACGCCCAAATTTTCAACGCCGAAATTCTGGCATTTCTGCGCAGCTAGCCCGAGGTGGCCTACGCCTGCGCCAATCGCGATAGGGCCACGTCGTACGCTCCAATTGTGGGCAACATCGGCGCAGTAGGGCTTGTCTTGCACCCCAAACGTGACTGCGGCCCCGCCGTTGGACACGTGACACGCTGGGCCGCGTCGCGTGGGGTGAGTGTATTCGGTATTGCAGGCGAGCTGGACGGCGTGATGGGAGTACGGCGCGTCGAGCAGGACCGGATCGCGAAGCAGGTTGACCTGTTAGTCAGCCTCGGTGGCGACGGAACCATGCTCCGCTCGCTGCGGCTGGCGTACCGCCATCGGGTTCCGGTGCTGGGTGTCAACCTGGGCAAGTTCGGATTCCTCGCCGAGATCGAGGTTCCGGACCTTGACAGGGCACTGTGTTCCATTGCTGAGGACCACTTTGAGGTGGAGTCGCGGGTGGCGGTCGAAGCCGTGGTGGGCGACACCGTCCGCGTCGCCTTCAACGACGTTGCGCTGGTACGAATCCCGGGCCGTGGGCTGGCCGCCGTCGGAGTGGTCGTCGACGGCCAGCCCTTCGTGCGCTATGTCGCTGATGCCGTTGTCGTCTCGACGCCAACCGGTTCGACTGCGTACAGCTTCTCCGCTGGTGGGCCGATCGTGTCCCCCAAGGCGCAAGGGCTGCTCGTCGTTCCCGTCGCTCCGCATTCCGCCTTCAACCGTGCCTTCATGCTGGCGTGCAGCGAGTCGCTGACATTAGAACTGCTGCCGAGCAGCGGTACGCTGGCTCTGGAAGTCGACGGCGAACTCGTCCGAACCCTAGAGCCAGGGCAGCGGGTGGAACTTCTCACTGACGTGGCGGCAGGTTCTGTGGTACGGCTCGGCGCCACGACCTTCTACCAGCGGGCGCAACGCAAGCTACGGCTCAGCGACGCCGCCGAGCTCGGCTAGCATCGGCGTTTCCTAATCCCGGTCCTCGGCGGCGAAGCGCTCAGCGGCGCCTGATCTACTTTTCCGACCATGGTCCTTCGCGGCGACAGCGTGCTGCGATCGCGGAGTAGCGCGGGTACGGCAGGCGTGGATGAGGATTAAGCAATGACCGAGGCCGAGGGCTCCGTCGCACCCTTCACCAGGAGGACGGCGTGGGCGCGCAGTCTTCGGACGCCGCTGCGCAACTTTCTGCGTACTGAGTCTGGTAGCGCCGCTGTCCTGCTGGCCGCCACCCTTACGGCCCTGGCCTGGGCGAACATCGATGTGACGTCGTATGAGTCGGTGTGGCAGACGCCGCTGTCGATCCATCTCGGGGGGTCTGGCCTGTCGCAGACCCTTCGTCAGTGGGTAAACAGCGGGCTGATGACATTCTTCTTCTTCGTCATCGGGCTGGAGGCGCGCCGCGAGTTCGACATGGGCGACTTGCGCGAGCGGCGACGGGTCGTACTGCCGATCGCTGCGGGTATCGGCGGGATGCTCGTGCCAATCGCGATCTACCTGGCCGTGAACGCGGGGCGCCCGTCAGCGCACGGCTGGGGTGTCGCGATGTCGACGGACACGGCTTTCGCGCTGGGCCTGCTCGCCCTGGTCGGGCGGCGCCTGCCGGACACTGTGCGGGCCTTCCTGCTCACCGTCGCTGTCGTCGACGATGTCGTAGCGCTCGCGGTGATCGCGACGGTGTACAGCGGGCACGTCGAGTGGCGGCCGCTCGTCATCACGCTAGCGATCTTCGCGGTGATCCTGCTCGTCCGGGCCAGCAGGATCCGGCACGGCCGGATCTACGCCCTACTCGGCGTGGCCGCGTGGGCGACGCTGTTCTCCTCCGGCGTCGACCCCGTCGCCGTCGGTCTGGTGATGGGGTTGCTGACCTACGCCTACCCGCCCGTGCGCGACGACCTCGAGCGAGCCACGGGCCTGTTCCGGCTCTTCCGCGAGCAGCCGACCCCTGAGCTCGCACGCTCGGCAAGCACCGGGCTGACCGCCGCGCTGTCACCCAACGAGCGATTGCTGGAGCTCTACCACCCGTGGACCAGCTACCTGATCGTGCCGCTGTTCGCCCTGGCCAACGCCGGCATCGCGATCAGCGGCGAGTTCCTGTCCCGCGCCTACACCTCGCCGATCACTCTCGGAATCCTGATCGGCTATGTCGCTGGGAAGCCGATCGGCATCGTCGGCAGCTCATGGCTCGTCACCCGGCTGAACCGAGCCCAGCTACGTCCCCCGGTCGGCTGGGCCGCCATCGCCGGTGGTGGCGCGATCGCCGGTATCGGCTTCACCGTGTCCCTGCTGATCGCAACCCTCGCCTTTGCCGGCGTCCAGCTTCAGGAGGCCAAGCTCGGCGTGCTGTCCGCGGCGCTCTGCGCGTCCATCGCGGCCTGGGCCATCTTCGGCATCACTGCGCTGCTCCCACCACGGAGGCGAATGCGAGCCCTGCTGGGCACCGCGGAGGCCATCGTCGACCTGGCCGAGCCGGTCGATCCGGATCGCGACCACATCCGCGGTCCAGCTGAAGCATTGGTCACTGTGGTCGAGTACGGCGACTTCGAATGCCCCTACTGCGGTCAAGCAGAACCGGTCGTCCGGGAGCTGCTCGCCGACTTCGGCGACGTTCGCTACGTATGGCGCCACCTTCCCCTCACCGACGTGCACCCGCGGGCTCAATTGGCGGCCGAAGCCGCCGAGGCCGCCGCCAGCCAAGGCGCGTTTTGGCCAATGCATGACCTGCTATTGGACCGCCAGCAGGATTTGCGGCCGACCGATCTGAGCCGCTACGCAGGCAACCTCGAAATCGATGTCGAACGATTCCGCGACGACTTGCGCAGGCATACGCACGCTTCCCGAATCGCCGAAGACGTTGACTCCGCCAGCCTCAGCGGCGTGTCCGGTACACCCACTTTCTTCATCAACGGACGGCGACATTACGGCGCCTATGACATCACCTCACTCGCCGCGGCCGTCAAGACCGCCAAGGCCCGCGCGGCAATATGACTCACCCAGACACCACCCAGCGGGGGTGGCCTGCCTTCGACAGCGGACGAGATGTGGCTACTGGTGCCAGCCTCCTCGCGACTGGCATGCTCGTACGAGTGTCCTCGTAGAGCCCGCACCGACCAACGGGAGGAGGTGTGCGGGCATGTCGTTCGTGTCCCGCGGATTCGCCGGTCGGCGCCGTAAGGCTCCACCCGGTCGGTTGCCGCCCGGGCAGTACGACGTCGGGGATGGGTTCCCCGTGCTGTCGGCTGGCCCGACCCCGCGCACTGCGCTGGCCAGTTGGGACTTCCAGGTGCAGGGGCAGGTCGATGGTGTGCGCCGCTGGAGTCGGACGCAGTTCCAGGGGCTGCCCCGCGAATCGGTTTCGGTCGATCTGCATTGCGTGACCAGCTGGTCGAAGTTCGACACCCGGTGGGAGGGGGTCTCGGTGGACACGTTGCTCGCAGACGTCGTCACTGCCGCGGAGTTCGCGGTCGCGTTCAGCGACGGCGGCTACACGACGAACCTGCCGCTGGCCGACCTCACCGGCGGGCAGGCCTGGGTGGTCGACACCTACGACGGTCAGCCGCTAGAGCCCGAGCACGGGGGGCCGGCACGGCTGCTCGTCCCGCACCTGTACTTCTGGAAATCCGCGAAATGGGTCCGCGGGCTCACGTTGACTCTGGAAGACGAGCCCGGGTTCTGGGAGACATTCGGCTACCACAACTATGGCGACCCATGGCGGGAACAGCGCTACGCCGGAGACTGAGCTGGCAACGCGCCGAAGTCCTCGCCTTGCACCGCGAGACCCAGCGCACGTGTCGACTCAACCTCCGCCCCCCAGACTGGTCCGGGCACCTACCGGGCCAGCACGTCGACGTGCGCCTGACCGCTCCCGATGGCTACACCGCGCAGCGCAGCTACTCCATCGCCTCCCCGCCGGAGCGACCCGGGATCGAGCTGATCGTGGAGCGCCTGGAGGACGGGGAGGTCTCGCCGTACCTCACCGACGTCCTGCGCGCGGGTGACCTTCTCGAGCTCCGTGGCCCGGTCGGGGGCTACTTCGTCTGGCCCAGCGGCACGGACGGCCCGGTGCAGTTGATTGCCGGTGGCTCCGGCGTGGTGCCCTTCCTGTCAATGCTCGGCCATCACCGCGCCAGCGGCGGGTCGAGACCGGTGCGCCTGCTGTACTCCGCGCGAACCGTCGACGACCTCATCGGCCGGGCGGAGCTGGACCACCATCCGGCCACCACCGAGGTGACCGTGACACTCACCCGCGGGGCGCCCGTGGGCTGGGCTGGGCTGACCGGACGTGTCGACGAGGTGCTGCTGGCCGAGCACACCGTCTCACCGGAGCAGGAACCGCAGCTGCTGGTGTGCGGCCCGACCGGCTTCGTCGAGACCGTCGCCGGCGCGTTGATCGGCCTCGGTCACGACTCACGCCGGGTCAAGACCGAACGTTTCGGAGCGAGCGGAGGCCCATGATGACCGATCCCGACGAGGCAACGGACCGGCGGCTGGACGCCAACGCGGCCGCCGGCCCGCTCGCCGAGCTGTTCACCGTGGACCTCACGGTAGCCGTGGCCACCTGCGCGGGCTGCGGGAACGACGCGCCGCTGGCCGCGCACCTGCTCTACGCCGACGCACCCGCACTGGTGGTGCGCTGCCCGAACTGCGCCGGTGTGGTGCTGCGCTATGCCAGCAGCGGGAGCACGCTGCGGCTCGACCTGACCGGGGCGAGGCTGCTCACCGTCACGCTTGCGGCGGACGGATCAGCGGGAATATCGGAGCGGCAACCCCACCGACCGCCTTGACACCATCGTGAGCGACATCGGTGACCAGCGGCACAGCGTGCTCCAGGCCGGTGATGGCCAGCACCCGGGCGACGAGGCTGTGCGGAGTCAGCTGGAGGTGCAATGAAATGCAGTGGGTGGCGGCGTGCTGGCGGGCCTGAATGAGTAACCCGACGCCCGCGCTGCTGAGGTAGTCCAAGCCCCGCAGGTCGACGGTGACCGGCCCCGGGGCGTGGAGTTGGTCGAGCAGTGGGCTTCGCAGGCTGGTGGCGGCGGCCAGGTCGAGGTCGCCGCGCAGTTCCAGGCGCCGCCCGCCGTCAGGCTGCTGGTGCACGTGCAGCTTGGCGGAGGTCGGAGGCGCGGCAGGGGTGGGGTGTACCTCCTGTACCTGGCCGGCCGGTTGCGGCGGCGCGGGGGGTAACGCGCGGAGGCGGAACCGGACCTGGGTACCAGTCGGGCCGGGGTCGATGACGACATCTGTGGCGAGCTGGCGGATGAGAGCCAGGCCCCGCCCGCGGTGGCAGTTGTTGGAGGGCTCCGGGCGCCAGCGGCCGAAGTCGCGCACCTCGACGTCGATCGCGCCGTCGCCGCGGTGGGTTAGGCGGCAGGCGAACTCGCCGGGTTCGCTGGTGCCTGCGTAAGCGTGCTCAACGGAGTTCGCGGCGGCTTCCCCGAGGGTGAGCTGCAGGTCTTCGCCGAGTGCGGCGGGCAGCGCCGCGGCGCAGGTCCAGGCGCGCACCGCGCGGCGCAGACCGGACAGCTGGGTCGGGTCGGCGGGCAGCCGCTGGTGCAGCGGCCCGGGCAGGTAGCGGGCGGCGATCAGGGCGACGTCATCGGCGGGCCCTGTGTCGGGCAGCGCACGGGCCAGCAGCCCGTCGAGCAGGGTAGTGGGCGGCTGGGCACACAACGCTGCGGCAGTGGCGGCCAGGTGGTCCAGGCCCTCGTCGATGACCTGACCGCGGCGCTCAATTAGACCATCGGTGTACAGCAGCAGGCACGCGCCGGGCTCGATGCGGGTGGTGGCCTCGGGGTAAGGCGGACGGCTTCGGATACCCAGCGGCCCGCCAGCGCCGTCGGTGAGGTACCGGATGCCTTCGGGCTCGATCAGCAGGGGCGGCGGGTGCCCGGCGCGGGCCCAGCACAGATCCCCGGTCAGCAGGTCCAGGATCATCACGGCGGCGGTGGAGGCCAGCGCACCAGGGATGCGCGCGGCCATGCGATCCAGATGCTCCAGCGCGGCTGCGGCGGAGTCCCCGTGCAGCAGCGCAGTGGCCAGCGCGGTGCGCAGCTGGCCCATCACCGCGGCCGCCTTGGCGCCTTGTCCGACGACATCGCCGACCACGATGGCGACTCGGTGCTCCTCCAAGGCCAGCACGTCGTACCAGTCACCACCGGCCGCCACATCGGTCGCGCCGGGTAGGTACCGCGCGGCCAGCGCAAGCCGGTCGAACTTGGGGAGCTTCAGTGGCAGCAGGCTCCGTTGCAGGGTTTGGGCAACGTGGGTGCGCTCCGCGAACAGGCGGGCGTTGTCGATCGCGGTCCCCGCTCGGGCGGCGAGCTCCTCGGCGAGCAGCACGTCGTCGGGGTTCAGCGGCCTGCCCTGCTCATTGCTGAGAGAGAACGCCCCAAAGACGCGTTCCCGGGCCTGCAGGGGCATCGCCATTCCCGCACCAAACCTCACGCTGCGCAGCAGCTCGAGATGCTCATCGTTTTGCGCGACGGCGGCCAGCAGCTCGTCGGTGATCTCCGGGTAGATCTGCGCATGCCCGGTTCGGATGACTTCCGCGATGCCGACGGGATCACTCGGGCCGACGGGGAACCGCTCCAGCAACTGCCGAACAAGGCGAACCCGCTCGGGGTCGACATGCGTGAGTGCGACCGGCTCGATCCTGCCTCCCTCGCGGGTGAGATAGATGCCGCACCAGTCCGCCAGGCGCGGAACGGCCAGCTCCGCAACCTGCGTCAGGGTGCGCTCGTAGTCGAGGGACGAGGCCAGCAGGGCGGACGCCTCGGCCAGGAACGCTACCGCCGCCCGGGACACCTCGGCGACGGCCCGAGCGTGCTCGCGTTCCTCGAACAGGCGCGCGCGGTCGAGGGCGGCACCGCAGCGGCTGGCGAGCACGAAGAAGAAGTCCTCTTCTTGTGTGGAAAACTCCCGGGGCTCAGCGAATCCCACTACGAGGCATCCGGCGGCATCGTGGTCGGCAAGCGGCACGATCGCATATGCCTCGTCGGGGACTAGTGGCGCGGTGGCGAGGACGGGATACCGGCGATCACGCTCCGCGGGCGATTCGATGAACACGGTGCGACCGGTGCGAACCGCTTCGCTGGCCGGCAGGTCTGCCGAGAGCGGGAACCGGCCCCAGTGCCCGGTGACCGCGGGGGGATATCCCACCGCGTGGGCGATAACCAGGTCATCGCCGTCGAGCAGACACAGCGATGCGCTATGCCCGCCGAGTTCGCGTACGGCTGTGCCGAGCACCACGTCGACGACGTCCTCCAGCGCCACCGCCCGAGACAGCTCCGCCGTGACGTGCTGCAGCGTGTCGAGGCGGCCGGCCGAGATCTCGGCGTCGAGCCGGGCGGCCCGCTCGGCCTCAAGCAGCCGCGCCCGTTCCGCCTCGCCCGCCCGCCGCTGCGTGACGTCCGCGCACACCCCAACCATCCGGACCGGCGCGCCCGTGTTGTCGTGCACCACGGTTCCCCGCGTCTCGATCCACCGCAGCGCCCCGTCCGGGCGATGGATCCGGTACGTCACCTCGTATGCGGCGCCGTCCTCGGTAGCTCGCCGGATCGCTGCGAGCACGGCCGGCAGATCCTCCGCGAGGATGTCGCGCTGGAATACCTCGAACGTCCCAGGGAATGTCCCGGGCTCGAGCCCATGGATCCGTTCCAGCGTGGGCGACCAGACGACCTCCCCGGACGCCAGGTCCCATTCCCAGGTGCCCATCGCCCCTGCCTCGAGCGCGAGGGAGAGGTGTTCGCGGCTGCGGCGAAGTTCCACCTCGTTGCGCTTGCGGTCGACCGCCCCGGCGACGAATTGGGCAATTGAGGATGCCACGCGGACCTCGCCCTCGGCAAAGGGGTGCGGGGTGTCGTAGTAGAGCATGAACTTGCCGAGCAGGCGGCCGGCGTGAACCAGGGGGATGAACGCGAGGGCCGCGATGCGTTCGGCATCGAACACCGGACGAAGCGCAACCAGCTCCGGATCGAGCGCAACATCCGGCACCAGTATCGGCTCAGGATCCGTCGCGTCGGGAGACCAGGGACTATGCCCCTCGACGGCCATCCGGTACTTCTCGGACAGGCCGCGCCACGCTCCGAACCGGATCACGCCCTGGCGGTCGAACACCAGGATGGACGATCGCTCGACGCCGATGGCCCGCTCCAGCGCGGTGAGCGCAGCGTCATAGACGCCCTCGACGGACTCCGCTTCGCCGGCGATCTGGCAGAGATCGTGGACCGCGAGGACTGCACGGGCCCACGCCGGCTGACCCTCGACGATGTTCGCGAGCTGATCTGCCGCCATCGCTCCACCATGCTCGAGTAGGGATTAGGGAATCGCTAGTGATTCTCGCAGTAATATCGTCGCTCGCCCCTCTGCGCAACCGTCCCCGTGACGCAGCCAAAGAGTCAGCGGCTATCGGCCGCGTTGCTCGTCGAGTAGCCTACGGACCGGCCGGCCCGGATCCGGCTCATAGCGGCAGACGGCGCCAGTCCGGACAGTGTCGCGGAGCAACCGGCCGAGCGGTGGATCCAGCTGCTCGATGGGTCAATGGCGGCGGCCACCGCCTTACGGACCGCGACGCGTGCCCGCTCACCGGCCGCGCATACGGCTCAAGCAGCCGCACTGCCTCGCTGGCCAGCCGGCCGCACCGACCCCGGCACCGCTGTCCGGGCTCCACCCGAGTCGGGAGCGAGCATAGAGATCGGCGAGGATAGGCAGCCGCACACGGTATCGCTGCGGTGATCGGACTGGCACCCCCTTGATCACTGGCGCGCATGGTGTCGCGCCGCTCCACCGCATCACCGAGGGTCGTCCCGCAGGCAAGCCGCGACCCAAAGACTGTGCCGGAGCCCCATCAGCTTAGGAGACTGGAAGGGACTGTTGAGATGTCCAGAGTTTACGTCAGTCTCATCCAATCCGATTTCGGACGGAGCCACTACGGTAATTTCGAGGCAGTCATCGTGGAAGGGGAACAACTGTGGCATTGGTCCCGGGACAACAACGATGCCCACCTACCGTGGATCCGCGGGCAACGAGTCACCGG
>Ga0208982_1000027_pt1 | contig 17401 bp, 14 predicted proteins | sample MedBloCAOM1_O3_FD_187840 | JGI IMG/M metagenome (GOLD analysis project Ga0208982, IMG submission 187840) | Forest soil microbial communities from El Dorado National Forest, California, USA - Mediterranean Blodgett CA OM1_O3 (SPAdes) (version 2) | ecosystem: Environmental > Terrestrial > Soil >... | reverse complement strand
GTTGTGCAAGTGCACCTGCCGCCTGCCACGACAGCGCCCCAGGCAGCATCCCTGGCCCTGGGGTGCGTCGTGGGATCGCACCGCTACCGCGTCACCGGCTCGGCCGGCGACGTCGTGCCGTCAATGACCACCGTGGCGCTCATCGCACCGCCCGGCGACGGGGCAGGGCCAATTGCCGAGGCCGTCGCCCGGGCGCAGGTCCTCGGTCGGGCTACCGGGCTGGCCCGGGACCTCGCCAATACCCCGAGCGGCGACAAGGACCCCGCGTGGCTCGCGGACACCGCTGCCCGACTGGCTAACAGCGTGTCGGGTCTTCGGGCCACCGTGCGCGACGAGCGCTGGTTGGCCGAGCACGGCTTCGGGGGAGTGCTGGCGGTCGGCGGCGGTTCGGCCCGGCCCCCGCGGTTGCTCGAGCTGGTCTGGGATCCGCCCGGAAGCCCAGCAGAGGAACACCTGGTGTTGGTCGGCAAGGGCATCACCTTCGACACCGGTGGAATCTCGATCAAGCCAGCTGACGGCATGCATCTGATGCGCACGGATATGTCCGGGGGAGCGGCGGTGATCGCCACGCTGCTCGCCGTCGGGCAACTGGCGCTACCGCTGCGGGTCACGGGCCTGGTGCCCTGTGCGGAAAACCACGTGTCCGGTGCGGCGTACCGTCCGGGTGACGTGGTGCGGCAGGTGAACGGCACCACCACTGAGGTGACCAACACTGATGCAGAGGGCCGGCTTGTGCTCGCCGACGCATTGGCGCACGCGGTGCACACTCTGAAACCCACCACGCTGGTCGATGTCGCGACGCTGACCGGGGCGATGAAGGTGTCGTTGGGTCTGCGTACCGGGGGACTGTTCGCGACCGAGCGCGAGCTCGCCGAGCGCATCCAGGCCGCCGGCGAGGGGGCCGGCGAACTGTGGTGGCCGATGCCGCTGATCGACGATCACGCCGACGCACTGCGCTCCGATATCGCTGATCTGCGGCAGTGCCCGCCAGGACCTGGTGGCGTCACGGCAGCGATGTTCCTGCGGGAGTTCACTGGCGGGCTGCCCTGGGCACACCTGGATATCGCAGGTCCAGCACGTGCCGAAGAGAGCTATGACGAGGTCAACGCGGGCGGCACCGGATTCGCTACCCGGACCCTGATCGAATTGGCCTGCTCATTGACCAGCTAGGCTCCCCGCCGATGGCCACTCCACCAGCCGGGACCGGTCGGGTCGTGATCACGGGGGGCGCCGGCTTCGTCGGTCGTGCCGCCGTTGCCGCTTTTGCCTGCCGGGGTAATCCGGTCACCGTGGTTGACCGCGATCCGCACCCCGACTCTGCGGTCCGCAGCGTCGTTGGTGAACTCACCGATCCAGGGTTGATTGCCGAGGCGTTGGACGGCGGTGATGTGGCCGGTGTGGTGCACCTGGCCGCCATCACCTCGGTGCTGCGCTCGGTAAAGCATCCGGTCGCCGTGTATCAGGCGAACGTGGCGGTGACCCAGGATCTGCTTGAGGGCTGCCGGCAGGCTGGCGTCGAGCGATTCATCATGGCGTCGACCAACGCGGTGGTCGGTGACGTCGGCTACGCCACGATGCGCGAAGCGGTGCCGCTGGCCCCGTTGACGCCCTACGGCGCCACCAAGGCCGCGGCCGAGATGCTGTTGTGCGGCTACGCGGGTGCCTACCGCATGGCCACTTGCGCGCTGCGCTTCACCAACATCTACGGTCCCGGGATGGGGCGTAAGGACAGCTTCGTGCCGCGGATGATGCGCGCCGCGCTGGCCGGCCGGGGGGTACAGATCTATGGCGACGGGCTGCAGCGACGCGACCTCGTGCACGTCGATGATGTCGTGACCGCGGTGCAATCAGCCTGGGACCGGCGCTTCACGGGTACCGCCATCGTGGGCTCCGGTCAGTCGGTGACCGTGCTGGAGCTTCTCGACGTCGTCCGTACGGTAACCGGCTGCCCGCTGCCCGCCGAGCACGTCTCGGCGCAGCCTGGCGAGATGCCCGCGGTGATCGTCGACATCAGTCGAGCGCGCGAGCAGTTGGGCTACCGACCGTCAGTGTCGTTGGTGGACGGGCTGGCCACGGTCTGGAACGACTTCATCGCCGCCGCCGCAGCCCCGGCAGGCGGACCGCGGCGGTGACCGGACTGCTAGCCCGACCGGAGACCGGCGCCTCAGACTCTGGCGCCCTCATGGTGGCATCCCGGGCACCGCGGTGGCTGCGCCTGCACTGGGTGCTGCTGGTGGTGCTGGTGATCGGTGTTGGCTTACGCGTGCTCACCGTACTGGCGTACCAGCCCGCGATCCTCTACATCGACTCATTCAGCTACCTGGACAACCTCCATGACCTGCGACCCGACATGCTGCGTCCGATCGGCTACGACCTCATCCTGAAACTCCTGTTGCCTTTCGGTGGCCTGCGTGCGGTCGCCGTCGTACAGCATCTGCTCGGGCTTGGCATCGCAGTGATGATCTACCAGTTGTTGCTACGGCACGGGGCCCGGCGTTGGCTGGCTGCGCTGGCGACCGTCCCGGTGCTGCTCGACGCCTACCAGGTGCAGATCGAGCACAACATCATGCCCGACGTCTGGTTCCAGGCGCTGCTCGTGGTGCTGATCTGGGTGCTGACCTGGCACGGGTTACCCAGGCCCTGGCACGCTGCCAGTGCGGGTGTCCTGATCGGTGTCGCGGTCATCGTCCGGCTGGTCGGAATCACCATGCTGGTTCCGGCGGTGGCCTACCTGATCGTTGCCGGGTCACTGTGGGCCAGCCGGACCGGTTGGCGTCAGATCGGCTTGCGGGCAGCCGCGATGTCCGCCGGTTTCGCAATCCTGCTCACCGGTTACGCGGGTTACTACCGGATCACGACCGGTATCTGGGGCATCAGCGGCGCCAGCGATGGTGTGCTCTACGGCCGCGCCGCGGTCATCGCAGACTGCGAGCAGTTCTCACCTGGGACGCCGGAACGTGCCGTGTGCCCGGCAGAGCCCCCCGATCACCGCTTCGGTGTCGACTATTACGTACACGATCCCGCGTCGCCGGCCATGACCGTCGCATTGGCTCCTGGCGAGTCGATGGACGCGACCCAGGCCTCCTTTGCCCGCACGGTGTTCGCCAACCAGCCACTCGATCTTGCGGCGGCGATCCTGACGGACTTCGTGAAGGGTTTCCGCCCGGTTCGCGTCGACGACGTCAACGACGTACCGGTGGAGCGGTGGTTCTTCCAGACGTCGTACCCGTATTTCGGAATGCAGGATAGAGTCGACGCCCGGGCCTTCCAGTTCGGTGGCGTGGCGATCGGGGTCAACCGGCCGCTGGCTCAGCTGCTTCGCGGTTACCAGCTCACCGTCGGGTACACCCCGGGTCCGTTGCTCGCGCTGGGACTGCTGGCTGGACTCCTCGGCGGGTTCGGGATTGGCAACGCCCGCCGATCGGGGATTCGTGCCGCCAGTCTGCTGGTGTCCGGTCTCGGCGTCACAGTGCTGATGACAGCAGCGGCCTTCGAGTTCTCCTGGCGCTACCAGCTGCCCGGATTGGTGTTGTTGCCGATCGCGGGGGCGTTGGGTGTTACCGCCTTCACCGGTCCGCTGTGCAGGCCGGGACCACGGCGCAAGCTCAATCCGCCGATGCAGCCGTACCCCGATGCAATGGATGCAGCGACGGTGCGTGAGTTCGCCAGGACCGAAGGCGAGGTGACGTTCGCCCCGGTGGTGGTGATCATCGCTGCCTACAACGAGGAGCGCTGCATCGGCGCGGTGCTCGCTGCCGTTCCACCGATGAGCTGCGGTGTGCCGGTGGACACCCTGGTGATTGTCGACGGGTGCACCGACGGCACCGCTGAGGTAGCCCGTCGACACGGCGCCCGAGTCTGCGAACTGTCGAGCAACCGGGGCCAGGGCGCATCGCTGCGGCTTGGTTACGCGCTGGCCCGGCGCGGCGGCGCACGATACGTCGTCACCACGGACGCCGACGGTCAATACGACATGGCCGAGCTGCCGCTGCTGCTGCAACCGTTGATCGACGACGAGGCCGATTTCGTCACCGGATCGCGGGCCCTGGGCCGGCGGGAGACCTCCGATCCGGTGCGGCACCTTGGCGTGGGTGTGTTTGCGGCGCTGGCCAGCGTGCTGACCCGGCAGCGGCTCACCGACACATCCTTCGGGTTTCGCGCCATGAGAGCCGGGGTGACCGAAACCGTCACGCTGGTGCAGGCTCAGTACCAGGCTTCGGAGCTACTGCTCGGGGTCATTTCGCACGGCTACCGGGTGCTGGAGCAGCCCATGACCATGCTGGGCCGCACCGCGGGAAAGACAAAAAAAGGCAACAACCTGGTCTACGGCATGCGCTATGCCCGGGTACTGGTCGGCACCTGGTCTCGAGAGACTCGGGCCCGGCGCCGCCGCGCAGCGTCGTCAGAACCGAACACCAACCGATCCAGCAAGGCGAACTTGAGCACGAAGAGCGGCAGATAGCTGAGGCTGTAGACGATCGCGATGACCGCGGTGTGCACCACGTGGTCCCGCAGGACGCCGCTGACCAGGCGATCAATGCCGGTGGTGAGGCCGGTTGCCACCAAGCCACTGAAAGTGATCACCGCCAGGTAGGGCAGCAGTTCGCGGCGCATCTCCACTGGGCCGGAGCGTCGCCACGTCCAGAACCGGTGGATGAAAAAGTTGGGTATCGCACCCGCGAGAAATGCCGCCGCCCCGGACACCGCTGCGCCAGCCTGGACAACGCCGAACAGCAGTACAAACGTCAGCTGGCTGCATGCCGTAGAAACCACCGTCCCCGCGGCGAATCGGGTGAAGACCCTCACCACTCGAAACCGCCCCATCCGTTGCAACACTGCGCCATCCTCCCAGACCCCCCGCCACAAGCACCCTCCGCCACGAGCAGCCACCCCGCGACCACTGGCCAACCCCGATTTGGGGACATATCGGGGCTATGACGATCCCAATAACCCCGATATGTCCCCATATCGGGCGCGGGTCAGCGGGTGGGACGGGCTGCGAGGGCGGTACGGACTGCGGCGACCATGCTGCGGGGATCACGGAGTTGGCGGGCGGTGACGAACAAGACGTCCCAGCCAGCGGCTTGCAGCCGGTTGAGACGCTCGCGGTCGGCGCTGATCTGCCGCCATTCCCCATGCCATTCTCCGTCGTATTCCACGGCGAGCCGCTGGCGGGGGAAACCCAAGTCCACTCTCGCGATCACACCCTGCCAATCGCAGATCACGTACTGGGGTTGCGGCTCAAGGCCGGCGAGCACCAGGTGCACCCGCACCCGTGACTCCGGCCGAGACTCCGCCCGCGGATCAGCCAACTCGACCGCGCGGCGAGCCAGGACGATACCTCGGTCGCTTCGCTCGGTGACCAACCTTCGAAGTGGGCCAAGGTCGATCAGCCCGGTGCGCAGCACCGCGTCGAGGTCAGCCACCGCGTCGGGTAGCGCCCGGTCGAGAATCAGGTCCAGGGACATCCGTAGCGGCGTGGCGAGACCGATTCGCGACCACTGCGTCTTTTCGTGGGAGGCGACGTCGGTGCGCCGGACGTCCACGCCGCTACGACGTGCGATCTGCGTCTCCAACGGGGCGACGATCTCCACTGGATCGGTCGCACGGGCTAACGGGATCCCCCGCAGGGTGGCCGCCGAGCGGCCAGTGATCACCGAGGCCGCCGGCAAGGCGAGTGCGATGCCTTCGCAGCACACCGGATGAGTTACAGGCATCGCGGCGGGCAGGTAGACGTCACGGTACAGGCGGCGGAATTGGGGCCCGCGTAACTGGTCAGCGGTCAGCACGCCGGCTGCAACTGCCTCGGATCCCCGGAAGACGCCGCAGATGTCTTCAACCCTGATTTTTCTGCCCACCGAACAAAGCTGTCCGCGAGAGGCAACCCTGTCCAATGCGGTCCCGCCCAAAACGCCAACCTGTCCACACCGCGCGTCCTACCCACAGCTATTCGCTATCCCCCTTGACACCGCCTTAGCCCCGATATGGGGACATATCGGGGCTAAGACGACCCCGATAGCCCCGATATGTCCCCATATCGGGCGGGGACCGGTTATGCGGGGACCGGTTATGCGGAGAGGAGTTGCTGGTAGAGGGCGACGGTGCGGTCGGCGACTGCTGACCAGGAGAACTCGGTGATGGCGCGCTTGCGGCCCGCGTGACCCATCGCCGCGACGCGGTCCGGGTCGGCCAAGAGCTCGTTGATGTGCTGCGCCAGCCGCCGCTGGAACGCCTCCTGGTCCTGCTCGTCGTAAGGCACCAACAGGCCGGTGACGCCGTGGTCGACCACCTCTGGGATCCCCCCTACCGCGGACGCGACTACCGCGGTACCGCAGGCCATCGCCTCGAGGTTGACGATTCCCAGCGGCTCGTAGACCGACGGGCAGGCGAACACGGTGGCTGCCGACAACACCTGCCGGATGTCCTCGATGGGCAGCATGTCTGGCACCCAGATCACACCCGGCCGGGCCGCGGACAGCTCCGCCACGGCGGCGCGGGCTTCGGCTTCGATCTCCGAGGTGTCCGGCGCGCCCGCACACAACAGCAACTGGGCGCCGTGGTCGATGTGATAAGCCGCCGCCAGTAGGTGCCCGACTCCCTTCTGCCGAGTGATCCTGCCCACGAAGGCGACGATCGGCCGCGCTGGGTCGGCTCCGAGCCGGCGAACGACGTCGGTCTCCTGGACCGGACGGTAAAGATCGGCATCGATCCCGTTCCGTACCACGTTCACCCGCTCGGGGTGCACGGTCGGGTAGCAGTCCAACACGTCGGTACGCATGCCGTCGCTGACCGCGATGATGGCGTCGGCGTGCTCGTAGGCGGTGCGTTCCACCCAGGAGGACACCCGGTAACCACCGCCGAGCTGCTCGGCCTTCCACGGCCTGCGGGGCTCCAACGAGTGTGCCGTGACGACATGCGGCACGCCGTGCAGGGTCCGAGCTAGATGGCCGGCCATGTTGGCATACCAAGTATGCGAGTGCACCAGATCCACTCCGCCCAGCGCGTCGGCCATCGCCAAATTCACTGACAGGGTCTGCAGGGCCGGGTTCGCGCTGTCCAGCCCCGGTGCCACGGCGTGGTTGTAGGCTCGTGGGCGGGGCGCGCCGAAGCAATGCACCTCGACCTCGCACCGCTTCCGCAGCTCCGGGACCAGGTAGCTGACGTGCACTCCGGCGCCGCCGTACACCTCGGGCGGGTATTCCCGGGTCAGCACTCCGATGCGCACGCTGTGTCACGCTAGCGTCTTCACGGGCTGAGCCGGCAATCAGACCACGCCGGCCGGGTCGGCACTCAGACGCTGGTGCGCCACGTCGCTTACCGGTGAACATTGGGTGACCGGGCGCGGGTCTCGCGTGGCTCAGCGGTGCGACCGGGGCTAGGGTGACCAATTGTGAAGGGACAGCCGCACGTGCTGGGCATCGTTCTCGCCGGCGGTGAGGGGAAGCGGTTGTGGCCGCTGACGGCGGACCGGGCAAAGCCGGCCGTACCGTTCGGCGGCAACTATCGGCTGATCGACTTTGTGCTCTCCAATTTGGTCAACGCCGGATTTATCCGGATCTGCGTGCTTACTCAATACAAGTCGCACTCATTGGATCGGCACATCACGACGGCATGGCGGCTGTCGTCGATGCTGGGGCAGTACATCACTCCGGTGCCCGCGCAGCAGCGGCTCGGCCCGCGTTGGTACACCGGCAGTGCGGATGCGATCTTCCAATCGCTCAATCTCGTCTACGACGAAGCGCCGGAGTACATCGTTGTCTTCGGTGCCGACCATGTGTACCGGATGGACCCGTCTCAGATGGTGGAGCAGCACATCGCCACCGGCGCCGGCGTGACCGTCGCCGGCATTCGGGTACCGCGGGGGCAGGCCAGCGCTTTCGGATGTATCGGCGCTGACGTCTCCGGCCGGATCACCGAGTTTTTGGAAAAGCCAACGACGCCACCGGGTACGCCGGACGACCCTGAGATGGCCTTCGCATCGATGGGTAACTACGTCTTCACTACGAAATTACTGGTCTCCGCGCTGCGAGCCGACGCCACCAACCAGGATTCCGATCATGACATGGGCGGCGACGTGATCCCCATGCTGGTGGATTGTGGCGAAGCGTCGGTTTATGACTTCGCCGACAACGTGGTGCCCGGCGCCACCGACCGTGACTGCGGGTACTGGCGCGATGTCGGCACGCTGGACGCCTATTACGACGCACATATGGATCTCGTGTCGGTGCATCCGGTGTTCAACCTGTACAACCAGGCGTGGGCGATCCGCACCGCGATGCCTCCGTTGCCGCCCGCGAAGTTCGTTCAGGGCGGCAGCGCCCAGGAGTCGATCGTGGGGGCAGGTTCGATCGTCTCCGCCGCCCACGTGAGCCACTCGGTACTGTCCGGTGACGTGGTCGTCGAGGCCGGCGCCCACGTCGAGGGCAGCGTGCTGATGCCCGGTGTGCGGGTCGGCAAGGGTGCCATCGTGCGCCGGGCCATCCTGGACAAGAACGTGGTGATTCCCGACGGCGCGCAGGTCGGCATGGATCCCGGCTTAGACCGGGAGCGCTACACCGTCAGCGGTGGCGGTGTGGTGGTGTTGGGCAAGGGAGCCCATGCGGAGTAAGCCGATCGGCTAGCGTGGCGCGGTGCGAAGGGTGCCCTGGTGGGCTGTGCTGTCATCGGCCTGCGCTCCGGTGCTTCTGGTCGGTGGTTGGCAACTTGCCGCAGCCCGCCAGCGGGGTGGTTTCGACCAGGTGAGTCACACCATCAGCGAGCTGGCCGGCCGCGGCGCCACTGACCCGTGGATCATGACGACGGCCCTTGCCGGGGTCGGCATGTGCCACGTGATCACGGCCGCTGGACTGGCGCCGGCAGCAACTCCGGGTCGCCTGCTGCTCGCCGCCGGGGGGGTTGGCACCGTAGCGCTGGCCGCGTTACCGCTACCGGTCATCGGGGATTCGCCGGCCCACGTCGTAGCAGCGACGGTCACCTTCCCCGCACTGTCGCTGTGGCCCGTGCTGGCGGTGCGGCGCGGTAGCACGCCTCGCTCCGCTGTCTGGTTGTCTGCCGCCGCGGGGCTGCTCGTCCTGCTCGGCTGGTTCGGGATCGACTACTTCGGTGGGAGCTCCCGGATCGGGCTGTCCGAACGCATGCTCGCCGCAGCCCAGGCACTGTGGCCGCTGGCGGCGGTGCTGCTGGCGCGCCGCCGTTGAAGCCCCCGCCGTCGGGACGCGACAGTGTGGTCCAATTCGGTCATGACAGCCGCGGAGCAGCCGTCCCCCCAACAGACGACCAGCTCGCTCACAGAGGCGATCGTCGGTTACTACGACGAAACCTGGCTCGACTACCGAATACTGTGGCTCAACAAAGACAACTTGGCCGTGCATTTCGGCTACACCGACGGCAGCACCCGCACCCATACCGATGCCCTGAAAAACATGAATCGGGTGCTGGCGGACCGGGTGCGGATACAACCCGGCGAGCGCGTTCTGGATGCGGGCTGCGGCGTCGGCGGCAGCAGCCTGTGGCTGGCCACTGAGCGCGGCGCCGAGGTGGTCGGGATCACGTTGGCCGCCAGGCAAGCCGCGATGGCACGTGGTCACGCCCTGCGGCGAGGCGTGACCGACCGCGTGCAGTTCGAGGTGGCCGACTTCACCGCGACGCCCTTCCCGGACGCCTCTTTCGACGTCGTGTGGGCAGTGGAGAGTATGTGCCACGCTCCTGACAAGGCCGCCTTCTACCGGGAAGCTGCTCGACTGCTGCGTCCGGGCGGACGGGTGGTCGTCGCCGACTTTGTCCGGGCGGCGCGCCCGCTGGACTCGACCGGTGAGCGGCTGCTGCACGAATGGCTCGACGGCTGGGCCGTGCCGGACATCGACACTCACGGCGAGCACCTGGAGCACCTTGCTTCGGCCGGGTTCGCGGAGACTCAGCTCGATGATGTGACCACGCACACCCGCCCGTCGCTACGCCGGCTGTATCGCATGGCCTATTGGACTTATCCGCTGGCCATGCTTGGCCGCGTGACGGGAGTTCGATCGCCGGTCCAGCACGGCAATGTGATCGCCTCGATACGTCAGTATCAAGCGCTTCGCCGCGATGCGTGGTTCTACAGCATCCTGTCGGCCACCAAACCGGCAGCCAGCCGCTGATCGGGCAGCATTGTGCGGCGTCGCACGTCCGGCCGTCATTCGGCTCCGGAATGGCGACTAATGCGTGCTGCTAGCTGCGCAGGGCAAGGAGCAGACCGTCACCTAGCGGGAGCATCAGCGGGATGAGGGTCTCGTCGTCACGCACCATGGCGCCGATCTCGCGCAGGGCAGTGTAGGACGGGTCGCGATACGCTGGATCGGCCACCCTGCCACTCTGCAAGGCGTTGTCGAACGCGATCACCCCGCCGGGGCGTAGCAACCGCACGCCGGCCTCCAGGTAGCGTGGGTACTCGGGCTCGGCGGCGTCGACGAAGACCAGGTCGTAGCCGCCGTCGGTGAGCCGGGGAAGCACGTCCAGGGCTTGCCCCATGATCAGCCGATAGCGCGACGGTGGGAACCCGGCTTGAGCGAACGTCTGCCGGGCGGCGCGTTGGTGCTCGGGTTCGACGTCGATGGAGGTGAGCACGCCGTCGGAAGCCATCCCCCGCAGTAGCCACAGTCCGCTGATGCCCGCGCCGGTACCGATCTCGACCACGGCGCGCGCGGCGAGTGCACTGGCCAGGAACCGGAGCGCGGCGCCGCCGTCCGGCTCTATTGGGGTGCAGCCCCACTCCTCGGCGCGCTCGCGGGCCGCGGCCAGTAACCCGTCCTCGGCAACGAAGCTTTCCAGGTAGTCGCGCACGGCGCTGCCGGACAGGGCAGGCGGTCCGCCTGGGCTGCCGGTCGACCTCACGCTGCGCAGCGTAGCGCCGCGGTGTGGGCCATCTGAGCGGCGCCGCGCCGGATCAGCGGATCGTCTCTGGACCGGCTTACTCTTAGGATCTTCTTAGCCGCCCCTTACCTAGGGCACACGGTCGCCCCCCATCATAGGAGCGGGATTCGTTGCGGATCGGTTTACCGGTTTTCCTGCCCGGGCATCTGTGAGGAAACCTCGGAAACATTGGCCGCCATCTCCGCGTTGCAGTACCCGTGCGTGCCTGTGACCGGCGTCCTGTCGTCAACCCGGAGGTGTGAGACCCAGCCAATGGCTACCCAGACTCGCTTTCGCGGTCCTGCTGCTCCTGGGCAGGCGATTTCCCTCGACCGGGCGTCGGACGAGGCAACTCGGGCAGCCGAGGCATGGGTACCACCCTCATGGGATCAGGTTGTGCGGGAGCATGCCGACCGGGTCTACCGGTTGGCCTACCGCCTGTCCGGCAACCCGCACGACGCCGAGGACCTCACCCAGGAAACGTTCATCCGGGTGTTCCGCAGCCTGGGGTCCTACAAACCGGGCACGTTCGAGGGTTGGCTGCACCGGATCACGACCAACCTGTTCCTGGACATGGTGCGCCGACGTGCCCGGCTGCGGATGGAGGGCCTGCCCGAGGACACCGACCGGCTCGTCGGCGGTGGGCCGAGTCCGGAGCAGGTCTACGTTGCGACCCACCTCGATCCGGATCTGCAGCAGGCATTGGACGACCTCGCACCTGAATTCCGAGCAGCTGTCGTACTCTGTGACGTAGAGGGTCTGTCTTACGAGGAGATCGGCGCCACGCTCGGGGTGAAGCTCGGGACGGTTCGCAGCCGGATCCACCGCGGCAGGCAGGCGCTCAAGGCGGCGCTCGAAAAGCGACGCGCCGACGCTGAGTAAGGAGGCTGGATGACGGACCTGCGGGGCCGCAGCTTCTCGGACTTGGTCGCGAGCCTCAACGCAGCACAGCACCTGGCAGTCGACGCCGTGGTGGCGTTCGTCGACGGAGAGCTAGGCTCGGTTGCTCGTGACCGTGCCACCGCTCATCTCGCCATGTGCCAGTCCTGTGCCGCGGAGGTCGCCGCGCAACACCAGGCCCGCAGTGTGGTGCGTTCGGCGCAGTGTCCACCGGCCCCGGCCGACTTGCTCGCCGCGCTACGCGACATTCCGCAGACCGCGGACCTGCCCACCGCGCCGGCCGGGCTGGCGGTGACCGCCGAAGGCACTATCGTTGAGCTCTCCGACCGCAGCTTGGCCCCCGGCCCGCTGGGTGCGAGCCCGCGCTGGGGGACTGGACCGTCGGTACTCGGTCGGTGGATCGGGCGATAACCGCGCTACGCACATTTCACCAGGGCGCGGGAAGACTGGCTGATCGCCAGTGCCCGCCTGACCCAGGAGACCATGGCCACGTCGCAGGATCACGACGCCTACCGGCCCTTCCCGACGGAAGGGCATCCGGGGGCGCCTTCGTTTGTCTCGAAACCGGCGCCGCGGCCCGCGGTCGAGCCGGCCGCGGCGGAGCTGTTCGGCCGACCCTCTGGGGTGATCGGAGCGTTTGCCGATCAGCCTGTTGGAGCCATTCGTCAATGGGCCGCCGCGCCGCCGACCCCGGAGGCGTTGGAAACCGCGTTCGCTAGGCCGTCGCGGTCCGATGAACGGTTGCAACGGCCTCCAGGGCGCAACGGAGCGCGACCCTCGGCAGGGTTGGCGGGGGAAGACGACTTCTGGACGCAAGGAGCCGCGCGTGACCCGTGGCGTGATCCCTGGGCGGCAGCGGTGCTCGGGGACCCCGCAGTGGGCCAGCGCGATCTCAATGCCGACGAACCGCCGCGGCCAGGAGCCCGGCTGAGCGTCGCGGAGGTGCTGTTCGGTCGTCGATTGAGCAACCAAGCGGTTGCTGCGCTGGTGACGGTGGCGTTGCTGATCGGTGGAGTCGGCGGACTCGTGGGCCGGCTCACCGCCGAGGGCGGCACCCTGCTCAACGATCCAGGTATCACCCTCGCGCAGGTGCAGCCGGCGATCGACCGACCGGCCGGCTCGGTCGCCGCGGTTGCCGGTCGGGTACTGCCCGCAGTGGTATCCTTGGAGTTCCGGGTGGGGGATCAGGGCGGCTTCGGCTCGGGTGTGGTGATCGACGGCCACGGATACCTGCTGACGAACAACCACGTGGTAGCCCCTGCCGCGGACATCCCGCACGCAACCCTGGAAGCGGTGTTCAGCGACGGCACCCGACTGCCGGCGCGGATCGTGGGCCGGGATCCCAAGACCGACCTTGCTGTGGTCAAGGTCGAGGTCGCCAACGCGACGGTGGCCCAGCTCGGCCGTTCATCGACGCTGAAGTCGGGCGACCCGGTTATCGCGATCGGTTCTCCACTCGGTCTCGCCGGCACGGTGACCAGCGGCATCGTCAGCGCGGTAAACCGGCCGGTGCGGCTGGAGGCTGATGGAGGTAACGGCAATGCGGTGATCGACGCGATCCAGACCGACGCGGCGATCAACCCGGGCAACTCCGGTGGGGCATTGGTGGATGGCGCGGGTGCGGTGGTGGGAATCAACACCGCGATCCGCACTCTGGGTGCGGTCGAAGGCGGGGGATCCATCGGGCTCGGCTTCGCTATCCCGATCGATACGGCCAGAACGATCGCACAAGAGCTGATCCGCACTGGGCATTACCAGCACGCCGATCTTGGCGTCAACGCCGCGTCGGTGACCGACGGCAAGTCCGACGGTGCCCGAGTGCAGAACGTTCAGCAGGGCAGCGCCGCCGCCGAGGCCGGCATCCTGGAAAACGATGTGATCACCAAGGTCGGTAACCGCATCGTCGGTACCGCCGACGCGCTGACGGTCGCTGTTCGGGAGCGGGGCATCGGCGAACGGGTGCCGATCTCGTTGGTTCGCGACGGGCGACCGCTGGTGGTCACCGTCACTCTGAAATCTGACTGATCGGGCGGGGCGTTAGCCTTCCCGACTTGTGAAGCTGCGGGACCTTGTCTATGCCGTCTACGAGCGCCGGCTGGCCCGCCGGCTGCGCGGCGCCGACCGTCCCCGCCATGTCGCGGTGATCATGGATGGTAATCGACGCTGGGCCAAGGAGGCGGGGTTTGCCGACGTCAGTGACGGTCACCGGGTCGGGGCCGCCAAGCTGGTCGAGCTGCTCGACTGGTGCCAGGACAGCGGTGTCGAGATCGCGACGTTCTGGTTGCTCTCGCCGGATAACCTCCGCAACCGGCCGCCGGATCAGGTGGAGCTCCTGCTGGAGATCATCGCTGATGTCGTCGACAAGCTATGCGCGCCCGACACGCCGTGGCGAGTGCAGGTCGTCGGTGCGCTGGATCTGCTGCCGCCGGAGATGGCGCAGCGGTTGACCAGCGCGGCGGCCCGGACGCGGGATCGACGCGGATTGGCGGTCAATGTCGCGGTGGGCTACGGCGGTCGCCAGGAGATCGCTGACGCGTTGCGCAAACTGCTGCTCAAGCACGCGGAGGCCGGGACCACCATGGAAGAGCTCGCCGAGGTGCTCGACGTCGAGCAGATCGCGGAGCATCTGTACACCTCTGGCCAGCCCGACCCAGATCTGGTCATCCGCACTTCGGGAGAGCAGCGGCTGTCCGGTTTCCTGCTCTGGCAGTCAGCGCATTCGGAGTTCTGGTTCTGCGACGCCTACTGGCCGGCCTTCCGAAAGGTGGATTTCCTGCGTGCGCTGCGCGACTACGCTGCCCGGCACCGCCGGTTTGGGTCGTGAGTGCGAAACAGTGTTATGGCACTTAACTCCACTCACAAGCTCTATCGTCAGTAGATGAGCGCCGACGAGCTGGTCCGCGAGTACCTGCTGCTGGGCCTGCGGTTCGACCGTCTCGTCGAGGGTTTCGTCGATGCCTACACCGGCGACCCGGCGCTGCGGCGCCAAGTCGACAACGAACCCCGGCCGGATCCGGCGGTGCTGGGCCGCTGCGCGGCCCAACTGCGGGCGGAGCTTCCCAATGCCGGACTGGCCGAGCCGCGGGCTCGGTTCCTGGCTGCCCACCTGACCGCCTTGGAATGCAGCGGCCGGGTGCTGGCCGGACAACAGGTCGGTTTCGTGGCCGAGGTGGCGGCATATTTCGACGTCGTCATCACACCGGGCGATCCCGACGTCTACCGCCAAGCGCATGCCGAGATCGACCGGCTCCTGCCCGGCGCCGATCCACTGGCCGATCGGTTGGCCGCCCACCGAGCTCGCGATGAGATTGCGCCGCAGCGCCTCGAACCTGCTGTGGAGGCGCTGTCCAGCGCGCTGCGGGATCGGGTCCGGGCAACATTCGGACTGCCACCGCAGGAGACCGTGCGCTACGAGGTGGTCACCGACAAGCCGTGGAGCGGGTTCAACTATTACCTCGGTGACTTCTGCTCGCGGGTAGCGATCAACGCGGATCTCGGGCACCGGATGGCCAACCTGCCGCACCTGGTCGCGCACGAATCTTACCCGGGCCATCACACCGAACACTGCCGCAAGGAGGCCGGCCTGGTACGCACGGATCACCACGAAGAGCAGACGATCTTCCTGGTGAATACCCCTCAGTGTCTGATGGCTGAGGGGTTGGCTGACCTCGGGCTGGCCGCCGCGGTCGGTCCCGGGTGGGGGCCATGGGCTGGCGAGATTCTGGGTGATCTGGGTTTGTGGATGGACGGCGAGCTCGCTGAGCGGCTGGAGACGGCGGCAGCGGGCCTGCTCGGTGTCCGGCAGGACGCTGCGCTGATGCTGCATGATCAGCGCGCCGATCCCGCGGACGTGTCCGCCTACCTGCAACGATGGCTGATGGTGCCCGAACCGCGGGCCAGCCAGATATTGCGATTCCTCGGCGACCCGCTGTGGCGTGCCTACACCACCACTTACGTTGAGGGCTACCGGCTGCTGTGCACCTGGCTAGCCGACCGGCCGCCCGCGCAACCGCTGGACCAGCGCTATCTGCGGTTACTCGACGAACCGCTCATCCCGTCGGTGATTCGCACCGAATTGGCCGGTTCCTGAGTGGCGTATTCCCAGGACGGCCACACACCGGTACCGTGCGGTAGCAGCGGGATGTGCTCGACGCGTCTCGCCACGGGAGGCCCTGATCGTGGCTTTTGTCGATCGGGCGGGTAATCCGCCCACGGCGAGCACGGGAGGGTCGGCACCCGGCCCTCGTGGTCGGTCCCACTGAGCCCGACCGGGCGCAGCGGGAGACGACCAACAGAGGCCGGCCGGCCCACCGAGTAGCGGGCGCGGTGCCGCGCACGCCAGGGAGCTGCCGTGATCGCTTCTCGCTCGCCACACTCCACCGCCCCGGATTCGCGCACTTATGTGCTGGATACCTCAGTGCTGCTATCCGACCCCTGGGCACTCAGCCGATTCGATGAGCACGAGGTGGTGCTGCCACTTGTGGTCGTCGGAGAGCTGGAGGGCAAGCGGCATCACGCGGAACTGGGCTGGTTCGCTCGAGAGGCGTTGCGCCTGCTCGACGATCTGCGGCGAACTCACGGCCGGTTGGATGCGCCGGTCCCGATCGGGGAATTGGGCGGCACCCTGCGGGTTGAACTGAATCACTGCGATCAGACCGTGCTGCCTGCCGGGTTCCGTACCGATACCAACGACTCTCGAATCCTGGCCTGCGCGCTGAACCTCGTCGCCGATGGACGCAACGTCACATTGGTGACCAAGGACATGCCGTTGCGGGTCAGGGCGGGTGCGGTCGGGTTGGCCGCAGACGAGTACCACGCGCAGGATGTGGTGCCGTCCGGGTGGACCGGGATGAACGACGTCGAAGTCAGTTCTTCCGTGCTGGAACAGCTCTACAAGGAGGGGATCGCCGACCTCAACGAGCATCCGGAGGTCGCTGGACTGCCCTGCAATACCGGTTTGCGGCTGCTCGCCGGGACGGCTACCGCGCTGGGCCGGATCACGTCGGACAAACGCGCCCGGCTGGTCCGCGGGGACCGGGAGGCGTTCGGGCTGCACGGCCGCTCGGCTGAACAGCGGGTTGCGCTCGAACTGCTACTCGACCCCGCAGTAGGGATCGTGTCACTTGGTGGTCGGGCCGGGACGGGAAAGTCGGCGCTCGCGCTGTGCGCCGGCCTCGAAGCCGTGCTGGAGCGCGGGGCGCACCGTCGGGTCATCGTCTTTCGGCCGCTGTATGCCGTGGGTGGCCAGGAGCTGGGCTATCTGCCGGGCAGTGAGAACGAAAAGATGCAACCCTGGGCGCAGGCGGTGTTCGACACCCTGGGGGCGATCGCCTCGCCGGATGTCATTGACGAGGTGATCGATCGCGGGATGCTCGAGGTAATGCCGTTGACCCACATCCGCGGTCGATCGCTGCACGACAGCTTCGTAATCGTCGATGAGGCGCAGTCCCTGGAACGTAATGTGCTGCTCACGGTGCTGTCCCGGTTGGGAACGGGTTCTCGGGTCGTGCTCACCCACGATGTCGCGCAGCGGGACAACCTGCGGGTGGGCCGGCACGACGGGGTGGCCGCGGTAATCGAGAAGCTCAAGGGCCACCCGCTGTTCGCCCATGTG
>Ga0208982_1000026_pt1 | contig 17594 bp, 15 predicted proteins | sample MedBloCAOM1_O3_FD_187840 | JGI IMG/M metagenome (GOLD analysis project Ga0208982, IMG submission 187840) | Forest soil microbial communities from El Dorado National Forest, California, USA - Mediterranean Blodgett CA OM1_O3 (SPAdes) (version 2) | ecosystem: Environmental > Terrestrial > Soil >... | reverse complement strand
AGTCGGCGTTATCGCCCTTGTGCGGGTTCATCCACACAATGTTGTGACACAACCTGGAGAGCCGCTCCATAGAATCAGAGAGCAGTTCGGGATCGCCCCGGTCGAGGCCATCGGAGCAGATCACCACGACGCCGCCGCGGCACATTCCTCGACGACCCCACTTACGGACGAACAGGTCGATCGCCTCGCCGATTCGCGTGCCGCCTTCCCAGTCGACCACCAGCTTAGCGGCGCGTTCGAGCGCCTCGTCGGGCCTACGGCTCTGCAGCGGCTTGGTGACGTGAGACAAACGAGTTCCGAAGCAGAACACCTCCACCTTTTGGGAGGCGCGCTTCGCGGAGTAGGCGAACTGCAGCAACGCTCGAGAGTAGTTCGACATCGACCCGGACACGTCGAGGATGAGAACAAGCGGACGCAGCCGGACTCGACGGCGCCGCCAGTAGAGGTTCACCATCTCGCCGTTGGTACGCAGCGACTCGCGGATCGTGCGGCGCATATCGGGCCTTCGGCCGTCCTTCGCGGTCTTGGTGCGGCGGGTGCGACGTTTGGGCGGTGTGAACTTAATGCGCGCCATGATGCGTCGAATCGCAGCGAGCTCATCGTCGGTGCACTCGCCGAAGGAGCGGTGCTTGAGCGTCTCGACGTTCGATGCCATCAGTCCGAGAAGGACTTCCTCCTCTTGCTCCTTGCCAGGCTCCGTGGCCGGAATCTGGAACGTCGCCTCAGCTTCGGCAGCCGCCTGGGCCTTGACCTTGAGCATCTGTTGGACCGGGGCGTCGGACGCGAGGAAAAACGATCTGAAGACCTCGTCGTACACGGGCAAATCTTCGCGACGCGTGATCATGGTCGTCCGACCGGCCCAATACAGGTCAACGAGGTCTGTCGGATCGAGCGGAGCCATGGCGGCGCAGTAGGTCAGGATATCTCCCGACCCGATCGCTAATCCCTTGGAGCGCAGTGCCCGGCCGAAGTCGACCAGCACCGTAACGAAGCCATCATTGCTACGTGACATCGGCGTTAGAGGGATCCGTGAAGTGTCTCAGGCATTGGATGTCACTTCCCCGAGGTTGTCTCTGACCAGCTCGAGGTCGTCCCGATCCTTGATGATCGAACCGAGAGTGACATCAGCGGCGCTGGCCGTCAGACCGGTTTCGCCAAGGAACGACAGCGTGCGAGCCCAGTCGATGGTCTCAGCCACGCCAGGGGGCTTCGCCAGATCCATCTCGCGGAGCCGATGGACCGCTGCCACCACCTTGCGGGCGAGCGCTTCGGATACTTCGGGGGCCTGCACGGTGACGATTTCGACCTCTCGGTCGGGATCCGGGTAGCCGATCCAGTGGTACATGCAGCGGCGCTTCAAAGCGTCATGCAAGTCGCGCGTGCGGTTCGAAGTCAAGATCACCAGCGGTGGGTTCTCCGCCTTGATGGTGCCTACCTCAGGGATGCTGATCTGGAAGTCGGACAGCACCTCCAGCAGGAAGGCCTCGAACTCGTCATCTGCGCGGTCCACCTCGTCGATCAGGAGTACGCACTGGTCGCCGGACTGGATGGCCTGCATCAGCGGCCGCTCCAGGAGGAACCGGGGACCGAACAGTTTCTCAATCGCCTCCTCCTCGCCGAGGCCCTGATCCGACATTGCGCGGATGTAGAGCAGCTGACGGGCGTAGTCCCACTCGTAGAGAGCCTGGTTAGTGTCGATACCCTCGTAGCACTGCAGCCGGATGAGCTTGCGCCCGAACACCGAAGCCATCACCTTGGCGATCTCAGTCTTGCCGACGCCCACCTCACCTTCGAGGAGGATCGGTCGCTGCAGGGACATCGCCACAAACATCGCCGTCGCCAAGCCCCGGTCGGCTAGGTAATCGCCCCGGCGCAACGTTTCGGTGAGTTCTGTAACGGTACTCGGATAGTTCATCGAGCGGTCTCCTTGACAACCCTGGCGGCCGCTGAGCGGCGAGATCGGTCCGGTGCTGGAACTAGCCACGCCCACATGCGGACGTGGCTCGACACCGTGGGACTGCCCCATGGAGATCAAAGCCATCGCGGCCAAATCTCAAGGGAACTTTAATTGATCGTTTCGTATCCACGACCGTCGTGTTGCATTGCGTTTACGTAGGACGACGTCCTGGTTATGCCGGTGGTCGCCGGTGCGGCGTCCTGGCCGATGCGGTATGAGGTGGTGCGTTCCGATTCGGTGGTGCTGTCAGCAACCTTCGCTTCTGGTTTCTTGCGTCCGAACATCAGGTGTCCCTCCCTTGGTACCCGACCCGCCGCTCGAATGACCGGGGGCTCGATGTGCTTTGTCCGCTACTCTTTCTTGTCAGACGAGCCGAAGACGAGGTCGCGCACGCTGCCGGCCTCAGAATTGAGCTTGCCCTCACGCTCGAGCTTAGTCTTCCATGCGGAGCGCAGGTTCTTGCCCACAGCCTGTTTGGTCTGGTCGGGTGCCTCGACGTCGTCAGCCAGCCCTCCGAAGCCGACCGTTTCCATGCTCTTGCACGGCTTGGTGTTGCCACACGCTTCATCGAGGTCAGCGCTGGTCTGACCTTGAGCTTTCCAGATGCCGCGCAGCGCCGACAGCGCCGCCGCGCCCTCGCCCTCGTCGCCGTCGGTCGGCTTTGAGTTCTCGTGCTCTTGGCTCATGTTCGAGCACCCTCTCCGATGCAACTAGTCAGGGGGATTGATGTGAAACCGTACTGCCTTGGACGCTCGCTGGCGAACGCCTGCTCCGTATCGCCGACACCAGGTGGCTACGATCACGCAGCCTCCTCAAACCGCCGGCTTACTTCGTCCCAGTTCACAATATTCCAGAAGGCTTCGACGTAGTCAGCGCGTGCGGCCGGATACCGGAGGTAGTAGGCATGCTCCCACAAGTCGAGGCCGAGGATCGGGGTCTCTTCCGCGGTGAGCGGGCTGTCCTCGTTGGGAAGGCTGTAAACGATCAGCCGGCGGCGTGCTCGCACCAACCATGCCCAGCCGCTGCCGAAGTGAGCGGTAGCCACGCGCGTGAACCGGTCGCGGAACGCCGTGAAAGAACCGAACTCCTCCGTGATCGCCTCGGCGAGGCGGCCGGAGGGCTTGCCGCCACCATCTTTGCTTAAGACCGTCCAGAAGAAGGAATGGTTCGCGTGCCCGCCGCCGTAGTTGCGCACCGCATTGAATGATTCCGCGGGGACTTTGCCGATGTTCCACAGCAAGCTGTCGATAGGCTGGTCACCTGCAGAGAGCTCGCTGCCGCTCGCGCTCAACGCTGCGTTGAGCTGGTCGACGTAGCGACGGTGGTGCTCGTTGTGGTGCAACTCCATGGTGCGCGCGTCAAGATAAGGCTCGAGCGCGTCATACCCATACGGCAGGTCTGGAAGGCTGTAGGCGCTCATGTGCCCCTTCCTGAGCTGCGACTCTTGCTCGTCCGTAGTCGCCCATCGTACACGGAAAATCAATGCGGGCACGCGCCCCGTAAGCCCGAGCGGGCCGACGAGTGATCATCTTCGGCAAGCCGAAGCGCGGTCACAAGCGGCGCTGACGGGACAGCGGGAACCATCGGTCCGCAGTCTCTGCGGAACGTTCGTATGTCGAAGGGGATCGGTTCGGTGGACGGTCGGCGGATGCCGACGACCGGCTTGGCTGAGTACGGTGGGCTGCAAATGGCCGTATCGATACCGCCGTTTGGAGTAAAGCCCAGCTCCTCGTCGCGGATTTCGCACCTGTGGGCGCCGTCAGCTGCCGGCTGCCCTCAGGTCTGGGACTGCTGACGACGGCGGGTCGTATGGTCCGCCGCGGCGACAGTGGTCCCCGGGGTTTCACCCGGCGCCACCCGTCCCTACCCGTGATGTCCCGGCGGTACAACTCCGGTGCGGCGGCCGTGCTGGTGGGTGCCGACCGCGGACGTCAGTGACCGCTAGTGGTCCCACTGGTGATCACTGTCCTGCTTACTATCTCGAGAGAGGTGGCGTTGGTGACTCCCCGCACACCACGCGTGGTTCGCTGGAGCCTGTCTGCTGTCGCGGCCGTGCTGCCGATCGCGATGATCGCACCGTGGCCGGCTCAGGCGGGCCCCGATCCGGCTGCGCCGGTTCAGGTTTTGCCGCTGCAGGCCGCTGCGCCGGCGACCGAGGTAGTGCCAGCGGGCCGTGCTCCGGCCACCCAGACCGTGACTCCGATGGACGGCACAACCGCTGCACTGACCGACAATGCAGCTGAAGAGCCAGATCCGAATCCGGACCCGGGCCGTCGAGGACGAAACAATGAAGGACACGGGAAGCCGAACGGTGGGAAAGGCAATGCGCCCAACGCGAACTGCGCGCTGATCGTCCCGCCGGCACCACTGACCGCGCAGGGCCTGGCCACACCCTACGAGCTGGTATCGACCAATCGCCGCAACGGTCCGTGCCGCGAGGCCAACGACAACCAGTCCGCGTTCGTCGAAGCCACGATCATCGACCCGGCGACGGGTAAATTGGCGATCTACCGGCCGCTGGTGGTGGACCGGGGCACCCAACCGGCGGCCCCGCCGGTGATGCCAAGGTTGCCCGCGGGCTCGGTGGTCGGGCTGTGGTTCGGTTTCCAGGGCACCACCTTGACGCTGCAGGGAGCTAACGGCGGTTGCGTCAACGGGTTGCCCGGCTCGCTGTTCGGGCAGTTCGCCTACTGCGGCGCCACTGACTTCTTCCGGGCGGCCAACGCTGCGATCGGCGCTGGCAAGCTTAAGGTTCCGCCCGTCGGCATGGCCCACGACGGCCGCCCCTGTCCCACCACGCGCGACTTCGCGGTAGTCGATCAGGACCAGAGCGACAACCTCACGACCCGTTATCTGGTGCTGGCCAACGGGCGTACCGCGCAGGACAACCCGGCGAATGTTGGGGCGCTGCCGGTGCGGACGGTGCTGAAAAACGCCAGCGACAACGGGCTATTGACCGGATTCATCAACCCGGCGCTGGGCTGTACACCTTTTACCGCACCCGATCTCACCGCTGGCGGGACGCCCGCGCCATCGTTGGCACTCAACGAGCTGCAGGCGGCGGCCACGAAGACCACGCCGATGGCGCTCGTACCGCCCAATGACCCCATGGCCCAGGTCAAGGGGAAACCAAGCGTAGCGAAGATCAACCTGTACCGGGCCGGTGTGAACCAACCACCGCTGAACCCAGCAACCGATACCGCGAAAAGCTACTGCCGCAACCTGGTGACCGTCGCCGCGGCGCGACTAACCCTCGATCGGGCCCTCCTCCGTGATTCTCCGTCGCCGGACCCGGCCGCGGCGAAGAACCTCTTCGCCTTCCTGCAGCAGCGGTTGAAGGGCTCGCTCACCGACCTGGCCTGCGTCCCGGTGCGCCGGAAGGGCTGACGACCTCGGTGAAACGTCAACAGGTCGCAGTCCGCACTTGTCCCGGCTGACTGAACTCCAGTCGCACCTTGTCACTGCGGGGGATCAAGATGGCTGCACCGTTGTCGTGTGTCCAACCGGCGGGTAGGAGAAGGTACTGGTTGCCAGATTGAAGCGTGAGCTTGAGCCCGTCGTACCGGAACCGGTAGGCCGCGTCGGGATCTTGGCAAGTCACTTCTCGGACGCCCGGTGCTTGCAGGCTCAGCCTTTTCTCGCTGTACGCCACCACATCTGGATGGGTGGGCAGCGAGGTCTCGAACTGTTGCGCATAGTCCACCCCGACGCCGATCGCGTAGGTCCCGACTGCCCAGAACAGTCCTACGCTCACCAAAATGAAGACCGCGCCCCACTCGGCCACGGCCACGGCTCCCGGAGCCCGCTGCGGTGCCTGCTTTGGCCGTCGCGCCACGATGAGCGGGCGCAACAGCTGGGTGGCGTAGCTCAGCAGCAGGACGCCGATCGAGAGACTGAGCCCACGTCCTTCGGGGAATGCGGCAGGAAACACCGGAGCCATGACGAGATCGACTACTGCCAGGCTCACCATGGTTATCCCGGCAATGGCCGCGGCGGGTATCAACACTCGTAATACGATCTGCCGGGTCGCCGGAGGCACCGCTTCCACCAGCAACTGGTGGAGCCAGAGCGCGAGTAGCGTAGCCCCGGCGGCGGCGATCAACGGAGGGATGAAGCCGGCCACGCTGTTGTTCAGATAATCTTGTACCGTCAGATCTAGCACGGTGACGTCCGAGCCGAAGTACCACAAAAGTCCCGCATACGCTTGGCGCCCGAAGTAGTACATCAATGCCGTCAGCAACGTCGTGGGCGCCACTACCGACCCGAGGATCTTCAGGGCCTTGGGCAGCGCGGAGGCATCGGACATCGGTGACTCGGCGCCAGCCTCGCGCGGTTCGTGCGCCCGAGCCGCGGCCATGCCGTCGAGCCCAGGCGCCCGACCCTGCGGCAGCGCTACGGGCGGACTTGCCACCGGCGATGCTGCCTCGGTGGACGGTTCCGCGGCGCCGCCCTCAGGCGTCTTCGCGGTGGTCGTCATGAGCCTTGGGGACCCGTCTCATTGCTGGGATCTTTTTTCTTTGATTTGTCAGGTCCGTTTGTTCGAGCGCACTCGATGTTCAATGTGACGGGTGTGCTGGTCGTCACTCTATCGCCCATCTTCGGGGACTGTGAGTCGACTTTGCATTTATCGAGAGGGTGGGGTCCATTCTTAGGGTGGAAGTTCTTATTGAGGTTCAGGCATCCCGTTTGGTAGTGCGCGTCTTGACACGCACTGTCCATATCGCTCAGCCAATCTTTAAGTGGAACTTTTCCGCCTGGCAGGGTGACCCGTTCAGTCCCGGGAGGTGCGCCTCCCGGCCGCCTCGGTGGCACCACAGCGAGCGGCGGTCGGTCCGCTGGCACCGGTGGGGGTGCGACCTCAGGCTTTGGTGGAGGCGCAGCCCTGGGCGCCGGAGGGCTCACCACTTCTGGCGCCAGTGGGGGTGGCGCCGCTTGCACCGGCGGGGGTGGGGCCGCTTCCTGGAGACCCCCCTGCGGTCCGGGTGCGGCCGCCGGTACGGGTGCGACGACGTATACCGGCGGACCTCCGCAAGAGATCACTAAAGCGCAAAGCAAAGTCGAGCAGATCAGCGGCATGCCCCGTGCCCCAGCAGACATTTTGACCCCGTCCTGACATGCGGCGGTCCCCTCACAGAATAGAGGCCGCTGAGGTCGTGCTGATACACATAACTTTGTTTAGTTTTTCGCTACCCTTCCTCTGGCGCACTGGCAGTGGACGGTGGCGCTGACTGCATCACTGTCAGTGTCCAGCGAAGGTAGCTCCGGCAAAGACGGCCCGAGTAGGCGTAGGGGCGCCCGGCCCAGCATCCACCCTCCTGCGTCCGCGCGATGGAGAGTCGGATCAATGAGAACGATAGTAACTAGTGGGGACGAGGTTCTGAAGTCCGCTCCATATCCCACTGAGAGCCTCGCCGGCCTTGTCAAGGGCTGATGGAGCTGAGTGGGCGATGAAGGGTCCCACCAGGTTCAACAGCACGATGATCAAGATTATGACCACGAAGAAATTCACCACCCTGAGGACCGAATGACCCACGTTTGGCGCTGCCATCAGATTACCTTCCTATGTGTGTGGTGCGATCGTATAGCGGCCATGTCCGAGACCTGAAGGCGTGCTGAGCACCCGGGCGCATAGCCCGGGTGGACGGCGCCGAGCGCCGCCGCGAGGCGCGGAGCCTGATCGCCGTGCGTAATCACAGGCACTAGGGTACGTGCTGCGTCTAGACCCCCACGCACCGCAACGGATTACATCGCCCAGAAGGGCGAAGCGCCCGGCAGTCTGGGTCCTCATTGGCCGAGCGTCGCCGCGCGGTGGCACTACCGGGCGGTGGTTGCCCGAGGGTGCTCGGGGGTGTCGGTCGGGTTGTGCAGGTGTGAGTACATCAGCGTGAGCAGCAGGTCGGTGTCCACGGGCTTGGTGACATAGTCGTTTGCGCCGGACGCCAGGCTCTTCGCCCGGTCCTCCTTCATCGCTTTCGCGGTCACCGCGATGATGGGCAGGTCGGCGTAGCGACTAAGGTTGCGGATCGCGGCGATGGTCGCGTTACCGTCCAGCTCGGGCATCATCACGTCCATCAGGACCAGCGCGATGTCCTCGTTTCGCTCCAGCGCGCGGACTCCGGCCACTCCGTTGTCGGCGAAGACGACGTGCAAGCCGTGAGCCTCGAGCATGCTGCTCAACGCGAAGACGTTGCGAAGGTCGTCGTCGACGATGAGGATCTTCTCCCCGTGGAAGCGCGACGGCGCCTCACCGGCCGCCCAGGGCGCAGAATCGGAGTCCAGCTGCGGTAGCGACCGGGCGGCCGAAACCAGCTCCGGAGCGAGCTCCTCGGGGGTGAGGTCCTGCGCCGTATCGTCAGGCGCCGCCAGCTGTGATGCCTCGGCGATCTCGGGCAGGTAGAGGGTGAACACGGTGCCCACTCCGGGTTCGCTGCTCACCGCGAGCTCGCCACCGAGCAACTGGGTCAGCTGGCGGCTGATCGACAAGCCGAGTCCGGTGCCGCCATAGCGCCGGCTGGTCGTGCCGTCGGCCTGCTGGAACGCCTCAAAGATCACAGACAGCTTCTCGGCGGGGATCCCGATGCCGGTGTCGTGCACCTCGAAAGCCACCCGGGAGGCTGCGGCGCGTAGCGCCGCGCCGTCAACCTCATCAGCAGAGGCTGGCCGGATCCGCAGCGCCACGCCGCCCTCATCGGTGAACTTCACCGCGTTGGACATCAAGTTTCGCAGCACCTGCTGTAGGCGCTGTTCGTCGGTGTGCAGCAGCGCTGGCAGCGTCGGATCGAGCTCGACGGTGAAGTGCAGCGCCTTCTCGGCGGCCAGCGGCTCGCACAGCGTCTTGACGTAGTTCACCACACCGGTCATCGCTACATCGGATAGTGACGGATCCATCCGGCCCGCTTCGACCTTGGCCAGGTCGAGGATGTCGTTGATCAGCTGCAGCAGGTCGCTACCGGCGGAGTGGATGGTTCTGGCGAACTCCACCTGCTTGTCCGACAGGTTGCCGTCGAGGTTGTCGGCCAGCAGCTTGGCCAGCACCAGCGCGCTGTTGAGCGGGGTACGCAGCTCGTGAGACATGTTCGCCATGAAGTCCGACTTGTAGCGCGACGCGGCGGCCAGCTGAGCGGCCCGGTCCTCGATCTCCTGGCGGGCTAGCTCGATCTCAGCGTTCTTGATCTCGATGTCGCGGTTCTGGGTAGCCAGCAGGGCGGCTTTCTCGGCCAGCTCGGTGTTGGACTTCTGCAGCTCGTGCTGCTGGGCCTGCAGCCGCCGCGAACCCAGGGTCAGCTCTTGGGCCAACCGCTGCGACTCGGCCAGCAGCGCTTCGGTACGGGAGTTGGCCAGGATCGTGTTGACGTTGACGCCGATCGCCTCGCGAAGTAGTTCGAGCAGATCCCGGTGCACCGTGGTGAATTCGTTGACCGAGGCAAGCTCGATCACACCCAACGCCTGGTCCTCGAACAGCAACGGCAGCACCAGAACGTTGGTCGGTGCGGCGGAGCCGAGACCGGAACTGATCGCGGCATACTGCGGTGGCGCCTCGGTGACCAGGATCGTCCGCTTATCCAACGCCGCCTGGCCGACCAGCGACTCGCCCAGGGCGAAGCGGCGGATCGTCGAGGGATCTTGGACGCCGTAACCAGCGGCGAACTCCAGAACGGTCGGCCCGCCGTCATCAGTACGGACCATAAAAAAGGCCCCTTGTTGAGCCTCGACCAAGGGGGCGAGCTCGCTGAGCACCAGTGAGGCCACGGTCGCCAGGTCGCGGTGACCCTGCATGAGACCGGACAGCCGTGCGAGGTTGGTCTTGAGCCAGTCCTGTTCCTGGTTCGTCAGGGTGGCCGACTTGAGGTTGGCGACCATCTGGTTGATGTTGTCCTTGAGCTCGGCGACCTCACCGGAGGCGTCGACGGTGATCTGGCGGGTCAAATCGCCAGCAGTCACCGCGGTTGCCACCGCGGCGATCGCGCGCACCTGGGTCGTGAGGTTGCCGGCCAGCCGGTTGACGTTCTCGGTCAGCCGCTCCCAGGTGCCGGACACGCCGATCACCTCGGCCTGCCCGCCCAGCTTGCCCTCGGTGCCGACCTCGCGGGCCACCCGGGTGACCTCGGAAGCGAATGCCGATAGCCGGTCGACCATGGTGTTGATCGTGGTCTTGAGCTCGAGGATCTCGCCCCGAGCGTCCACATCGATCTTCTTGGACAGGTCACCGCTAGCCACGGCGGTGGTCACCTGGGCGATGTTGCGCACCTGACTGGTCAGGTTGTTGGCCATGAAGTTGACGCTGTCGGTGAGGTCCTTCCAGGTGCCAGCGACGTTGGGTACCCGGGCCTGACCGCCGAGGGTTCCTTCGGTACCCACCTCGCGGGCCACGCGGGTGACCTCGTCGGCGAAGGCTCCCAAGGTGTCGACCATCCGGTTGATCGTCTCGGCCAGTGCGGCCACCTCACCGCGAGCCTCCACAGTGATCTTCTTCGACAGGTCACCGCCGGCTACCGCAGTCGCCACCGTGGCGATGCTACGTACCTGACTGGTCAAGTTCTCTGCCATGCCGTTGACGTTGTCGGTGAGCGCTTTCCAGGTGCCGGCCACTCCGCGCACCCGGGCCTGGTTGCCGAGCTTGCCCTCGCTGCCCACCTCGTGCGCCACCCGGGTCACCTCGTCGGCGAAGGCGGAAAGCTGGTCCACCATGGTGTTGAGGGTGTTCTTCAGCTCCAGGATCTCGCCTCGGGCGTCGACGGTGATCTTGCGACTGAGATCACCCCGAGCCACTGCGGTGGCCACCTGGGCGATGCTGCGCACCTGGCCGGTGAGGTTGCCGGCCATGACGTTGACCGAGTCGGTGAGGTCGCGCCAGGTCCCGGCCACTCCGGGCACCTCCGCCTGACCGCCCAGCCTGCCTTCGCTGCCGACCTCGCGAGCCACCCGGGTCACTTCGGCCGCGAATGCGGAGAGTTGGTCCACCATGGTGTTCAGGGTGTCCTTGAGTTCCAGCAGCTCCCCGGAAACCTCCACGGTGATCTTGCGGCTGAGGTCCCCGCGGGCCACTGCGGTGGCGACTTGGGCGATGTCGCGCACCTGGGCGGTGAGGTTGCCGGCCATGACGTTGACCGAGTCGGTGAGGTCGCGCCACGTCCCCGCCACTCCAGGGACCCGCGCCTGGCCGCCCAGCCGGCCCTCGGTGCCGACCTCGCGAGCCACCCGGGTTACCTCAGCGGCGAACAGTGACAACTGATCGAGCAATCCGTTGACGGTGTGACCCAACCGAGCGAAATCGCCCCGCAGCGGCTGCTCCGACACCCGTGACGACAGGTCACCTTCAGATACCGCGGCCAGCACCCTTGCCAGCTCGGTGGTGGGCCGGGTCAGGTCATCGATCAGGCCATTGATTGCGGCGGCGGCCAACGACCACCCCCCACCGCTGCCGTCGCCGAGCCGTTCGTCCGTCCGCCCGTCCTGACCGACCGCTCCGCGCACCCGGACCAGCTCACCGACCAGGGACTGGTTGCGTTGAGCGATCTGGTTGATCACTGTCGAGATCCGGCCAGCCAGGTTGGTGTCGGTGACCGCCAGGCGCCGCCGGAAGTTGCCGTCGCGAAGCTCCTCTAAGGCCAGCAGGATTCGTTCGAGCGTGGCGGGATCGACTGGATCCAGCCGCCCGGTGAGTGATTCTGCAGCCGCCGCGGGGTGCGCGCTCACGATGAGCCTCCTAGGACATCAATCCTTAACGCCCGCAGCGTGCCACGATTGGTCTCGGGTTTCGACCCCGAGCGCGCCAGTCGGGGACTACCCTCACTGCGACGCGGTCGGATCTGGGAGGAGATGTCGTGGCAGCTGACCGGCGCCCGGTTACCGAGCTGCTGGTACCAGGGCTGCACCGGCTGCTTGATGATGTCGACCAAGCCGTGATTGTGGAGGACGGGTCGGGCCGGATACAACTGCTCAACGCGGCAGCCCGTCGGCTGTTTCCGCACCTCGACCTCGGCGATGAGTCCGAACGCAGTGGCGAGTTCGTCCTCGCGGGACCCAGCGGGCGCCGGGTCAGCGGACGGCTTCGGCCGCTCGCCGACGGCTGGCGTGCATGGGTGGTCAATGCCAGCATCACCGACGAGCAGTTCATTCAGAAGGCCAGCCGGGAGTTGGCAGCTGCGGTGGCCCACGATGAGGCGGCGGCGGCATTGGTTCAGCTGGCCGTTCCGACTGTGGGGCAGCAGGCCGCGGTGCTGTTGCCCGCGGCGCGGGCGCGAATGGCGTGGTGGCACTGCGCCGGTGCTGGGATCGATCCCGCTCAAGGCGTGACCCGGGCGCCGGTTCCGCAAACCGCCCCGGTCTTGGCAGCTGCGCTGCGCGGGGATACGGCGGGCATCTCCACAGTGCCGACCAGCGAGTTGGGTGAGTTGGCTGCGGTGCTCGGGTCCGATGTCCCCGAGGGGGCGCCGGTGGTGGCGGCACCCCTGTTGGGACCGGACCGGATCGAGGGATTGCTGATCATGGTCGGTTCTCTCCCGGATTCGTTGCTCAAGCAACTGGCAGCGGTAGCCGGCCCGATAATCGGCGCGAGCCGCCGATGGCGCGAGCAGGCCAACGCGCTGTCGCTGTTACAGGCCCCGCTGCTGCCATTGCAGCCCGGTGCCCTTCCGGAACTGCCCATGGTGCAGTTCGGTGTGGCGTACCGGGTCGCCGGTGAGCTCGCGGTAGGCGGTGACTTTTATTTCGTCCGACCCGATCGTGACGGGGGAGCCTTGCTCGGGCTCGGTGATGTGTGCGGCAACGGAGCTGAGGCCCTCGCCGAAAGTGCCCGGGTGCAGCACTCGCTGGGCGCCCTGATGGTCGTCGAGCAGGACCCCACCCGGTTGCTGTATTTACTCAACCGGGCACTGCTGGCTGCCGGGCGCACCGTCTTCACCACGATGGTGCTCGGCGCGCTGCAGCCGGCCGCAGTGGGGTGCAACCTCACATTCACCACCGGTGGCCATCCCGCGCCGATGGTGCTGCGCCGCAGCGGCCAAGTAGAGGACGTCGGGGTGCCCGGCACGGTGGTCGGAATCCTGCCCGATGCACGTTTCGGCCGGACCTCGATCACGTTGGCTCCGGGGGACACTTGCCTGCTCTACAGCGACGGTGTCACTGAGGCCGATCGCCGTACCGGAGCTAACCAGGAGCAGTTCGGGCCTGCCCGGTTGGCCGCCTGCCTGCGCGAGTGCGCCGGGATGACAGCGCAGGCGGTGGCAACCCGAGTTGAGCGCACCGTGAAGGACTGGCTTGGCCGCGACGACGGCGACGACCTTGCCCTACTCGCCGTTCGCGCCGTCGAACCCGTAGGTCGCTGACCCCCATGGGCGGTGCAACCCGTATTGGGCCTGCGCAGACCTGCCCTATATGGTGACAAGGGTGGACAACGACTTCCCCGCGGACATCATCGGCTTGCAGGTCGCCGAGCATGGACCCGATGCACGCGTCGTTACCGTGACCGGGGAGATCGATACGCTGACGGCGCCGAGACTCGCCAGCTTCCTCAACGAGCAGCTATCCGCCGCTCAGGTCGTCGTGGTGGACCTTGATGGCGTTGAGTTCCTGGGCTCTGCCGGTCTGTCCGCCCTGTTTGAGGCTAACGAGCTCGCCAATCGCGAGCGCCGCGCCCTGCGGATGGTGTGCCACTCCCGCATCGCCAACCGGGCTCTGGAGGCGACCGAACTGCGGGACCAGTTCACCTTCGCCGACACGGTCCCGGAGGCGTTGAAGCACTCAACCTAACGAGGCCGGCGAGCCGCAACCGAGAAAGTAAGGAGACGACGATGGCTGCTGCAGCCGGGCGCGTCGCACTAACCAGCGGGGCCACCATGGATGCGGCCCGATCGCGGTGACCTACGTGGACAGCGGCACCTCGATGCCTAACCACGGGGCGGACTCCAACTCCGATGAGTCGGTACTGTCCCTAGAGCTGCGCACCGCGGCCAGCACGGTCTCGATTCCTACGATCAGGACCGTCGCGGCGGATCTCGCCGCCCGAGCCGACTTCGACCTCGACTCAATCGACGACCTCCGGATGGCCGTCGATGATCTATGCGCCATGCTGGTCCGGATCGCCGCCGCCAACGCGACGCTGTACTGCACGTTCACCGTCCGGCCCGAGCGGATAGAGGTAGCCGCCGAAACGGACGTCGACGATCTGGCGGATCCACTACCCACCGGCTCGTTTGCGTGGCGGGTGCTGCAGTGCCTTGCTGACGAGGTCGGCGCCACCTCGGTGCCCGCTGAACCTGGCGGGCGTGGCCGGGTACGCATCACCCTGGCCAAAGACGCCTTGACAGCGCCCCAGATATGACCCCCTCCGTGACCCCGTCCGTGTCCTCGGTCGGGACCGAACACGGCGAGTATGCGCACCTGGTCCCGTTGCAGAACCGGTACGCTGAGCTTGCTCCGGATGACCCGGAACGGCAGCGGTTGCGCGAGCAACTGATCAGTGGCTATCTGCCGGTGGCCGAACACATCGCGCGCCGATTCGCCGGCCGCGGTGAGCCGCTGGAAGATCTTGTTCAGGTCGCGACCGTCGGATTGATCAACGCCGTGGACCGCTTCGAGCCGGTCCGTGGTTCAGATTTCTTTTCCTTCGCGGTACCGACGATCACCGGAGAGGTGCGCCGGTACTTCCGCGACCACGGCTGGTCAACGCGGGTGCCCCGGCGGTTGAAGGATCTGCACATCGTCATCAGGGGCGCGCTGGCGGAGCTGTCCCAGCAGCTCGGCCGCGCACCCAGACCCAGCGAGATCGCCGATCGATTGGGGCTACCGCTCGCTGAGGTGATTGAGGGACTGCAAGCCGGGGAGGCATACCGGAGCTCATCGCTGGATGAGATGCTCGGCTCTGGAGACGGGAAGGCGACGCTGGGTGAGTTCATCGGCGGCCTGGATGGCGAGCTGGCCTTAATCGATGATCGGGAGGCGTTGCGCCCGCTACTGGCCGAGCTTGCTCCCCGGGAACGGACGATTCTCGCGTTGCGGTTTTTCCGCCAATTGACTCAGACTCAGATCGCCGAGCAAGTCGGTATCTCGCAAATGCACGTGTCGCGAGTGCTCCGCCAGACGTTGGAATTCTTACAGGAGCGCATCACAAACGCGGACTGATGCCGGAATTTTGTCGGGGCGCGCGATGGTATTCGCTGACGTGGGAGTGTTGCATGCGCTCATCGAGCAGGCGGTAGCTCAGCGGCCGATGGCGAACCGGACGGCGGCTGCGGCCAGCCGCTGGCTGCGCGCCCGGTGCCCCTGCAGGGCGGCTCGCGCGGCGTTCGCACCGCATGCTCCGTGCACGCCGCCGCCGGGATGGGCCGAGGACGACGCCAGGTACAGGCCGGTAACGGGCGTCTCCGGGCGGCCGAGTCCCGGGGTGGGTCGGAATATTAACTGCTGGTGTATCGCGGTGGTGCCGCCGTTAATAGCACCGCCGACCAGATTGGCGTTGTGCTCGGCGATTTGCGGCGGCGCGGCCACCGTCCGGCTGATGATCTGGTCCCGAAAGCCGGGGGCGAACCGTTCGATTTGCGCTTCGATGCGTTGGGCGATGGCCTCCCGGCCACGCTCGTCCCAGGCGCCGGTGATGTCGTCGCCGCCGGCGTCGCCGCGAACCTCGCGGGGCACGTGGGTGTATGCCCACAGCGATTCGGTCCCGGCCGGTGAGCGGCACGGGTCGGCTGTCGTCATCTGTCCCACGAGCAGGAACGGGTGGGCCGGCACCAGTCCCATGGCGATGTGCGCGGTGTACTCGGTCATCTCGTCCATGCCGGCCGAGACGTGGACGGTGCCGGCGCCCGCGGTGTCGCCTGCCGCCCACGGCACCGGCGCGCGCAGCGCCCAGTCGAGCTTGACGGTGGCGTAATCCCACTGGAACCGCCGGATGTCATCGCGAAGCCGGGGCGGTAGGTCCGTCCAGCCGACGAGGCCGCCGTAGAGGTAAGTAGCCGGGACCGCGGCCAGCACCGCGCGGCGGGCCGGGATCTCGTCGCCGTCGGCTGTGCGTACACCGACGGCGCGGCCCTCGCGCACCACCACCTGACGAACCGGCGCGTCACAACGCACCTGCCCACCCCGGCCTTCCAGCCTGCGGACCAACGCGGCGCTGAGCTGGCCGGCGCCACCTTCCGGAACCGGAAAGCCGTATTGCTGGCCCAGCATCGACAACAGCCAGCCGAACATGGCGCCGCCGTTGGACTCGGGCATCAGGTCGGCGTGCAGCGCACACCCCGCCAACAGCAGCGAGCCGGGCCCGGTGAACTCCTCCTCGGCGAGCCGGCGCACCGGCAGCAGCCCGAAACGGGTGAACCTCAGCAGGCCGCTCGGTCCGAGCGCCGCCACCAAACGAGCGCCAGCGCGCACCGGCGGGAAGGGCACGAACAATGCGTCGATCAATAACGGGCCGAGTCGCTGCCAGTTGCCATAGAGCCGTTTCCACGCCGCACCGTCACCCGCGCCGAGGGCGTCGAGCCCCGCGGCCGTCTTCTCCAGGTCCCGCGACAGCACGGCGGCGCGGCCGTCGAGCAGCGGGTGGGCAAGGACCGTGGGCGAGTGCACCCAGCGCAGTCCGTGGCGCTCAAGCTCAAGAGCGCTGATGACCGGGGAAGCCGCGGCGAGCGGGTAGAACGCGCTGCAGAGATCAGTGATGAAGCCCGGTGCGGGGCCCGGGGCGCTGCGGACTGCCCCACCGGGGCCAGGCTGCTCCTCCAAGACGACGACATCCCAGCCGGCGTCGGCGAGCACGTTCGCCGCGACCAGCCCGTTGGGCCCGGCACCGACCACCACGGCATCGACCACACGGCCCGACATACCCGGCCAGCTTTGCTGGCAAACGGCAAGGTTATTCACCCGTTTCATCGCAACCGTGACGGGTACCTCCACACTTATGGGTGCTTCTACTACACCGACGACGCGAACATGTCGTTCACCTCATTGCGCTGCTCCATGAGGTGAACGACATGTTCGCTCAGCTGGAACAAATGGATGGCGCCGCCGACGACAAGGTCCAGTTGCTCGCCGAGCAGGTGGCGACCGATTTGTGCCGGCCGGTGCTCCACCGCCGGACCGTATGCTCGGTAGTCGAGCAGCAGGAGGACGAGTGCACGACGAGGAATTCATCAGCGAAGTCCAGGCCCGTGCTGGTATGGGAAACCGAAACGACGCCGAGCGCGCTATTCGCGCCACGCTGACGATTCTGGGTGAGCAACTACCGGACGAGGTGGCGGCCTCGGTCGCGGCCGCCCTGCCCGAGCGGCTCGGAGAGCACCTGCGGGGACGACGATCGCGTTCCATAGTGGCCGCAGCGCAGGCCGGCCGGCTGAGCCGCGGGGTGGCCGAGGGAGAAGGCAGCTGGCCCGGCGACGACACCGTCGCCGATGTTGATATCGACGACGGCCGGATCGATCACAGTTGATTATCAGTGGCTGGTGAGTTCGTCGATGAGCAAGCTGGCGGCGATTCCTAGCATCCATATGTCTTTGGCCAGGGCAAGGCCGTTCTCGGTGGGCCGCACGCTGCCCGGGCGGCTTTAATCGAGAGCTTCGTGCGTGCCGGATACCCGGGCGCCGTTTCTACCAAACGGGGTCGTGATCACGGGTGAGGGCGCAGCGGTCGACTTATGGCTGGAGGG
>Ga0208982_1000025_pt1 | contig 17875 bp, 12 predicted proteins | sample MedBloCAOM1_O3_FD_187840 | JGI IMG/M metagenome (GOLD analysis project Ga0208982, IMG submission 187840) | Forest soil microbial communities from El Dorado National Forest, California, USA - Mediterranean Blodgett CA OM1_O3 (SPAdes) (version 2) | ecosystem: Environmental > Terrestrial > Soil >... | reverse complement strand
AATACACCTGTTCAAGATCCCGTTTATAATGTTCCGGTTCCTAATACACCTGTTCAAGATCCCGTTTATAATGTTCCGGTTCCTAATACACCTGTTCAATACCCTGTTCCTAATATAGACCCAAACCTCAATGTTCCACCAGTAGGAGAAGATCTTCCAACTATGATTCGTGTTCCAGAAGGTACTCGTGATATGCCTCAGATTCATCACAATCCTAATGTACCACATGGATCAGAAGATCTTCCCGAAAGTCCCAATGTGTGGCTAGATCTAATTATCCCTATAGCCATTATTGGTGTTGGAGTAATCATTATAGGAGGAGTTATCTACTATATCTGGAAAAAACGTAAGAAAACTCCTCCTACTGATGGTGAAGGTGATGGTAATAGTGATAGCACTTCCTCTAAGAAGGAATCCACTCAATCCTCATCGAATACAGTATCCAAGTTTACGATCGGAATTATCCTACAAATAGATCTCCTCTTCCTCTTCATCTCATTTTCTTTTATCTTTGCTCTTCAATTGTTATCGATGGTCTTTACAACGTGATTCTCTCTCAGGGTTCGTGACCCTGTGATTCTTTTTCAAGGTCGAACCTTGGCACAGATTGGGTGTTGTATATCCGTGGTGGGATATGCCTGATGAGGCTAGCCATATCTTCTATTAGAAGGTTAAAAGCGAAACACTTATAAAGGAACGAAGTAGATCTGGGTGTTCCTATGATAAGTTTTTGGCCGCAGATCGCTTGTATTATATGGGCTAAATGGAGTTGATATGAAAGATTATGATATTTAGTCTTCTTAAAAAGATTACACAGAGTTTTTTAAGAAAAATATATCATTGATTGAGGGAGTCGCTATGGAAGATTATGATCTTAATCAATTATTAGTAACCCAAATATGTTCGGAGGCCTTTTTAGGGACTGTTGATAAACATAAAAATCTAATATAACCCTAAAAGAAATATAAGAAACAAAACACCATGCGAGTCGTCATTACTATATTAATTACTCTCATAGTATTATTTCTCTTAGGCAGACACTTGGGAATTATTGATAATGATCACAAAAGATCTATATCATTTTATCACTTAGGAATTATCTTTTATGGGATTACACTGCTTGCTTTTTTTATCATACCTTTTGCTTATCCACACATGTTCTATCTCTTACATCCTTTTGTATATTTTTTAATAACATGTTCTATCTCCTGTTTGCTTGCTTATATAATATTATATAAGTTTTGTGATATATCACAAGGATTTGTTTCTTTTATTTGTTTTTATGTTAATTACCTAATACTTTGCTTATATCTTTTATCATTTGCCACTCTTGTTAAAGGTTTAAAAAACTCTATATACCTTCAAGATATATCATACTTTTCTCAATATCGTTATTTACTTTTCGTTGTTGTAGGCTTCTTTATTGCAAGTTTATTTTTAGTAAATTTTCTTACTCCTGTAGTTAATTCTCATTTTAAACGTTTACTTTCACTTGTTGCATATCCTTACTTATATGAAGAAACACTAAAAATACTTAGTACTTGGGAAGCAAGCTTTTGGGGACCTTTGTTTGATGCTATTATTACCAAAATAAATATTTCAAAAGCTTTTCGATATGTTTTTTTTATTACACATGCTCTTTTATCATTTATTATCCCTCTCATCTTTGCATTATTATTCTTGTATATAGTCTTTGTTCATGGTGATCTTCGCTATCTCATATATATTATGCCTGCATCATTTATAGCATGGTTCTATCGTCATCTTGCCTATTACTTCTTTGCCTTTTTTGATACAAATTCTCGTGCTATTAGAGAATATTTAGAAATCACTTTATTAGGTAAAAATATTTCAGGAGATCCAGATATTGTTTCCTATAATCCAGAAGATATTTGCTTTACTCTTTCTGAGAAAGCTTTTTCTGATTTTGGCCCAGAGTACAATCATAATGAACTTCTTAAAGGTTTCCAAAAAGATTTTGTACATTTAGGTCAATGTCAAATTTATATCTTAAAATATCAAAAAAAAACTTCTTATATCTCTTATCTTATCTTTGGAATACGATACCTTGCTTGGATGAAACTTTCTATTTTTTTCTTCTATCTACAAGATAACATACTCGCGGTATATATTTTGTCTCGGTGTCTCCCTAATATGGCTTTTACACGTTCTTATGTAACCAAGGCATATTATGTCGATAAAAAGGCACGCTCTGTTTTAGAAGCAGCCACTAAAGGTGCATACCATGGAAGTCATCCAGTTACTACAGATGTCGATCTTGCAAATGCTCAAGGTGATGTGCCCTTTAAACATCAACCAACACATGGTGATGGTCCTAGCAATAATCCCAGCAAAATCTTAAGTAATCAGGTCGATTTGCAAGGTAACCTTAGACCCCAAAAAGCTGTATACCCTGACCCTGTATTAGGTCCTATTTACTTTTCTAAAAATGCTTTAGGAAACGAAGTAGCTGGTTCAGAAGCTTTTTATAAACGATCTGATGTTCAAGCCAACGATAAAGCAAATACTGAATAAGAAATAATGCCATTAGTTCTATTCTCTTTGTCTTGTGTATATTATTTTCTCTTAACTAGTTTCTCAAGGTCGAACCTTGGCACAGGTTTGGTGTTGTATATCCGTGGTGGGATATACCTGATGAGCAGCTATTGCGAAACACTTCAGTATAAGAGGAACATAGTAGGTCTGGGCGTTCCTATGATAAGTTTTTGGCCGCAGATCGTTTATCTCTTAAAAAATAAAGGAGATTGTACATTTAGTGAATATAGTAAAAACATGATTTATTACATAATAACGACTAATTTCATATTAATTTTTCTATTAACTTTTTTACAAAGTACAATTCTATACAATATGGGTTATGGCTTCAAGGGACGTCAGTTATTAATGGGCCTATTAAGCATGAGGTTGGTGATTAGGGGCCTGACGAGGGTATTCCCGAATAACACTAATACTGACTTATGTGCCACTAGGTTTGCCTCCTTTACGGGAGCTATTAATAATTTTCTACATGGCTGCTTTCAGATACGTGATTCTCTCAAAAGATTTTTTAATATGGTTACTTTAAAAAAGATAGCGGTGTATCAAATGCGTAAGATTCTTACTGTGGGAAATCTACATCTCGCAGTCGTAACTCCTTATCAGATCTCCAAAATGGAGAATCTTGTCAATGCCGAAGCCACACCTCTCGAGGTCCTGACTGCCTTTCCTGAAGCAACTCCCGAGGAAATCCTTCGCGTTGTAGATAATGCACATCAGAATGGTGTTATCTCTTCCAACATAATAGAAGCATTTACAGACAAGATCCCCTTTTTGGGTTGGTTTGAAGGTTTGGAGAAGACGAAGTTCTATCAAGATAAACAGATTGCCAGGTATCCCGAGCTATACCCAGAAGGCTATGTTTCTAATGAGCAGCTTTATCCAGAGCTTTTTTCTATTAATGAGCCTAAAATTGATCTGCCAACTAATGAACCTTCTCAAGACCCAGTTCTTACTAAACCTGCATCAAACTCATCAAATACATCTAGCTCATCAAATTCTCAATCATCAGAATCAGATACATCTAACTCATCTGATACTGAATCATCAGAATCAGATACATCTAACTCATCTGATACTGAATCATCGACGTCTACAGATACTGATGTAATGCTACCCCTTGCAGAACCAAACCGCCACTTACCATCTGGAACTAATAATTTCATCCCGATCGAACTCACATATCTTGTCGTAGGAGGTTTAGTCATCATTAGTATTGGAGCAATTATCTATTATCTATATAAGAAACGTAAGGGAACTCCACCTACTGGTAGTCAGGGCGCTGCTTATCATGTATCTTCGAAGTCTGTTTCTAGTGAATCGTCAAAAGCATCTTCTAGTACGAAGTCTGAATTTACAATCGCAATTATCATGCAAACTTTACTTTATCTATTAATATATATATCCCTTCTCATCTTGTTAGAACAACATCTCTTATCTTCCTTGTGCTCTTCTACCATAGCATTCTTTCCTTTTTTAAATCGCCAAGGTCTTCTTAAACTCTTTCTATCTATAAATAGCAGATTTTCAACTGCAAAAGTTTACCAAGGTTTTTTTGGTTTACTAGCACTATTTGAAGTTGCAGATCATCCGGACAAGTATAATTTATTGCCTTATGAAGTATATATTAAAGAAGTAATTTGCCTTATTATCTTATCAAGTGTTCTTCTTTTTTACTTTAAAAAGGCAATCTCTGATCAAATCTCTCATCTCTTTTTATACTTATTAAAGTATAGGTTCTTTCGCAAAATCATATGTTATTATTGCTATTGTGTATTAGTTATAAAAGGATTTTTTGAACTCGATCACATCATCGTACCAATTTTCTTTGGACTGCCAAATGCTTTGGTATTATTACATTGGCTTTCTTCTGGTATTGCCGCGTATGGCGACTGTATTGTTCTTATGCTATTCTGGTACACCATAGGAACCACATTAATAGCCTGGGATCAATTAGCAATGCGTGTAACAGCTTTCCTTGATTCCAACCCTTCTCATCCCTTCACCAGGATCTTTTACGAATTCCTGCACGAGAAGCACAACTCACTTTTTACTCCGCTTATACAAGCAGGATGGCTTCCCAGCCTTGGTAAATTAAGTGCTGCAGGACAATCCGCGCTGTTCGCTGGGGTGGCCACAATGGTAACTGGGATTTGTATCGCACATCTTAATGTACGGTATAATGAACATAAAGATAAGCTTAATGCGGAGCAGGCAGATAAAGAACGCCAAGCTCGTGCTGAGAAAGAGGATAAGGATCGTCAAGCTCGTGCTGAGAAAGAGGATAAAGATCGTCAAGCTAAGGCAGAGCACAAAAAAGAAAAACGTGCTGATCAAGCAACTCAAGCGGAAAAACAGCGTGATCACGAACGTGCCCATTGGGCTGCCGAAGCCATCCGAAAAGAAAAAGCTCGTCAGGCAGAAGAAGATCGCAAAAAATCTTCTGGTTGGTTTGGGCGAAAATAAGAGATCTCTGTATGTCATTAGGCAGCATATACTGATGAGATTCTTTATAGGTAGAATTCGAAAGAGGAACATATTAGGTCTGGGCGTTTCTCAAGAATAAGGCTTGGCTGCAGATCGCTTGTATCAACGGAGACTTTTATAATGAGGTTTACCAGAAGTTCGAGTAAAGTTTTCAATTCCTTTTAACAATTTTCTATTCACACTTAGGAATTTCATCTTGTCTTTTGATCGAGTTTATCATGCAATTACAAGGCACCTTCGGGTGTTATCTTTATAGGGTTTATTATGTATCTAGATCTTAGTGTTAGTTTATCCGTAAGGAGATCTCCATATTACATTTGGCGGTATATGCTGATGAGGCAGCCAGACTTAATTATAAGTAAAAGCCGAAAGATAACGTTATATTTTATACTCTATAAAACCAACCATTCTAAATTACGTTAAAACCATGCAATCTAACTATACTACCATATTACAAAGTAGGACAATATTATCAAAGACCACCAGTATCGTAGTAATAAAACGTACAATGCTTACACGTATGAGTAATATAGTAAAAAGAGTATACCCACAAGTGCAACAAACAAATACACATACCGTGCTAACAAGACCAGCAAGAGTTATAATACCACAGCAGAATATGGGAGTAGTAGTAATCCATGATCCAGAGTTACTTGATGATACAGACGAATCCTATAAAAATAATCCAATATGTACTGTAGTAAGATATATCCCTGGAAAAGGGTATGTACAAATACCAGTGCGTCATCCAGCATTGGTAATGAAAAAATGTATTATTAGTAATTGTGAAGAATGTCATTGTATTTCCTTTTGTGCAAAACCATTAGAGGAAAGTCCACAATCTTTTGGACATGTAACACATGGTAATCCACCAGGTGCACAACCTTTTATGAGTAAGGATTTAAGCAATAATAATACACCTGAAAAAGTAGTACCATATACTCACCCACATAGAGTAGAACAATTAAATGAGCATCCTAAAAAAACAGAAAGTATACAAGGTTCAACACGTAAAGAAGCTATGATAAATTTATTAAAACAAATCAGAGAATATAGAAAAAATGATAACCAAGAAGATAAGTAATTGGAGTATAATTATAGGCTTTGCAATTGTAACTTTAATCATATGGAATAGAATATTTCGATATAGGGAATCATATGGCTTTGATGAGATTATTATCAGTAAACTGCGTATATTTCTAATAGGTATTATAATTATGTCCTTTAGTATTTTGTTAATCTCTAGTATAATGAAAGTTACAAAATACGAATATAAGTCGGACCCTGATGGATTTTTAAATAGATACTTAGAAGCGAATCCTCACATAAGTGATCTTATAGTAACTAAAAGTATACAGATAATGACCTTTATGGATAAATATATAATGCAAGCACCTAAAAGCTTTTACGAATATCTCGCACCAAAGTTACCTATTAGACGTTTAGTAAAGACACCAGCATCATATTTAGTCGTTTGGTTTTATAATGATCAAAAGACAAAAGGGATTGCAATATTACTATTATTATTACCAAGGGTAATTATTGCGATTATTTTCCTTGTGGAAGTCTTAATATATAAACGCTTTGATATCTTTTTTAAAAGTTTGTATTTGTTAATAATCCCTTTAATTATCGAATGTTATATTTTTATTTGTAAAGATCTTGCAGAGAAAGATATCGCTTTTTATGATCTTCATATGGAAATCTTCTATCATAAAGTTGAAGGGATTGATGAGCCACAATGTTTTGCACGTTTTCGGGAACCATACCCAACATTCGAGGGTGCTTATGATCTTACTAAAGTTAAGTTAAATACAATGATAAACGTTTACTATATATATGCTAATATTCGCAACTTTATGCGAACTATTCAAGAGAAGAAAGCACTATATTCGCCTTACTTTTCTCTTATTTATTGTCCTTGCTTTATTATTGGTTGGTCGTATTATCTTCTTTGTGCTTTACATGTTATTTAAGTTTATCCTCACAAGGAGAATCTCTGTATTACATTTGGCAGGATATACTGATGAGGTAGCCAGGCTTACGTGAAGCAAAAGCTGAAAAATAAAGGTATATTTTCCACTCTATAATACCAACCATTAGAAACTATTATGATACCATGCAATATATCAATACAACTTTAATAAGAAGTAAGACACTAGTATCAAAGACATCCAGTACCCGAGTAATAAAAAGAACTATGCTTTCAAGAGCAGTAATGAATAAAATAGCAATGACACCAAAAGATGCAGAACAAATAGGTAAATCAGTATTAGGATTTGCAAAGATGATAACAGAACCTGCAATGGTAGAGAATCTAGGTCAAAGTACAAAAACAACAATTGCAAACCATATAGTGACAAAAAATGTGCATAATTATATAATAGATAGTAATCTTTTAGGAGGAACTGCTACAATAAAGACAAATTTATTAGCAGCCTTTGTAAATCAAAATAAGCAATTAGTCTATCCTTATAATCATATAGAAGCATTGATAAATAATCCAAAAATAAAGTATCACCCATCTGTGCATAATGAAAAAGGAGCACCAGTGCGTACACTTGTAGAGATGCCAATAATAAGTACCTTTGCAGAACGTTTCCCACAAATAGATAAAGTTACCATATTAGGAGATAATGTTAAAATTCCTGGACGTACACAGAATACTAATCGAGATTTATTAGTTGATTTTACAAATGGTCATATAAAAGATTTTGATATAAAAACTACAAAATATGATGAACATGTTTCTGCAGGTAACATACGCGAAATTAGTGTTGCTCAAAACGAAATTATAACTTATCCAAGAGATTACTCCTTATTGCATGATCAGTATGAACTAATTTTAAAAAAGATAGGCCAATTAATTACATTACAAAAAGTAAAAATGACAATGTCACCACAAGATTATAGACAACTTCAAGACGAATATGCTCATATACAAAATAAAATATTTTTACGAAATATTGTGCTAGTAGATCATACCATGATTGAGAATACATTAATGAATATTAATATGCTTAAAACATATCCTTCTAATGTAAATTTTTATAATATTTATTATATTAAGAATGGTGTGTTAACAGAAAAGGAAATGAACTTTTTGCAGAAAGCAATGGATATGGCACACCCGTCTATTTTGGATAAACCTAGTTATATGCAAAAGTACTTAGTAGATTGCTTGCATGTTTATCATCAACATGTTAATAATAATACGTATGAAACATTAAGACCATTAAGTAAAGTATACCCTTTTGTAAAACAGCTTTTAATCAACTATGTGGGAAATGATATTTAACTACACATTTTTATTGAGTATATTCTTTCATTTATTGTACACAAATATTTTATTCAAGCTATGTCTCATACTACCTATGGGAATCCTTATGTATGGGCTGTATAATAAGAAGGACTCCCAAGATAATGGTTTATATAAATATAAAATACACAGTAATATTATTAACATTTTCCTTATAACTGTATATTTGTTTTTTCATATCTATTTATTACTATATATACGTACTAAGTATCTTAACACGGACCTTGACCTAAAGAAGATATTTTATAGTGTCAAGCTTTTTTTTATAGGGACCTCTTTGTTAGACATGATTCTCTTTCTTATTTTATTAGTTATAACACTTTTATGTATTATAAAGATTCATCAATTTTTTATAATACAATTTATTAAAAGGCACCTTCTTTTGTATAAAGAGCGTACAAAATTAAAGAAGTTAATTACACCGAGAACTTTTATAAACCTACATGGTTGGTCTTTTCTATTAACTAATTTGGCTTGTAATTTATCTCTTAAAGTGAATCTAAATATGCGTGTCTATCATTTTATTGTAGGGCTAATTAATTATTTATTATTTTCATTTCCGCTTCACTTTATTATTAGCTTTTTCATTTACCTAATCTTTTTAAATTCCTTTATATTATCTCCAACATTTAACAATTTGCTCTACTTATTTATCCTTTACAGTTTTTATAAACGAATTAGTAATTATTATCACTTTACAGAAAGTTATCTTAATGAAATGGTTTATAATATGTATTATCGTACAGATACTATCTTATATGTAAATATGCCTAAAGATTGGGAGGATGTTGTTTACAAATATGTTAATAACGGCCTACAAAGAAATAAAGAAAAGGATCCTGTGCCAAGTTTAGATTATAATTTAGGTGAATTTGAAATTACGATTGATACAAAACATACATATAGATCTACAGATGGTATTACATACACAAATAGTCAAGGAGATTACTTTATTGAAGAACATGTTATTTAAGTTTATCCGTAAGGAGATTCTCTCAAGAGTCCTGAAATATGGATATGGCAAACTTGACTGACGAGGCAGCCAGGCTTAATTATAAGTAAAAGCCGAAAGATATAATTACTTAAACGTGTTCGGAGCATCAGGAAATAATGGTATTGTATACCGTGGCGGGGTGGGTATACTTGACAAGTAGCTTATTGTGAAACATCTCAATAACATATGAAAATGGAACATAGTAGATCTGAGCGTTCCTTTATAATATTACTTGGCTGCAGATCGTTTATCTTTAAAGAGAATCTTCGTGAAAAGTTAATTTATAGAGTATTCTCTAAGTATGCAAGTTCTTCTAAAATCTAGTATCTTGTTTCCTTTTCTTAGTGTCTAGCTTTAGTATCTTGGCATATATCAAATCAAAGACCATAATTCTATACTTCTTTAAAGAATAAATTCAACTTTACAAATGCAAGTAAACTCTTCCTTTATTATAATTAAATTAGTTAAATCAATGTCCATAAATTCCTCTCATAATAGATCTATTCATACGACCATTCGGTATTCACTTGATTATTCTTACACTAGCAAATTTATTCGAGGCACATTTTTGACTTTACCATTAAAACTTACGAATAGTAAACGTTTTATGTGGAAAAGTATTTTCAAAGGGGTAGGGCATGCTTCTAAAGTACTTAAAGCTTTAGAAACTAAAGCTCCTGCTTTAACGGCTAAAGTTAGTACAACTCCTAACATACCAGATATTGCCCCTATAAAACCTTTAATTACTCCTCCTAATTATTTATTACCTGTACCATTGGAATATTCCCCTAAATCACTTAGTGATCTTTTTTTATATCGCGAGCCTTACATATCAGGTATTTCCTATTTATATCCTCATGAAAGAAAAAAACTTCATGATGATATTATATATAGTGAGGAATACTTTAAAGTCTTCGCTCTTCAAATGGCAACGTCACTTACTTATGGTTTTAAAGAAGGTAAAATAACGGCAAAAAGTGTCTATATTGCAATGTCAGATATATTTTCATTTGCAAAAGCAGCATCACATTGGGTAGAAGATCCTGTTACACGAGGTATATTACAACAAAAATTACTTAGTATGATACAACATGTTAATGCATTCGTATTTCAGGATAAGCGCTTTGATCTAAAAGAACTATCACAATTTTTAGAAAATACAATCGATTTTATGTATTATAAACACATCACTGTTAGCACTATTGGGGAAGTATTTGTCGCTAGGAAAACCTTAAATAATATTCTTTCAAAAGAGGATTTTGCAGGTGATATAAAAGCTGTTGACCATGAGAGTCCTTATTTGGATCAAGGTGATATTTATAAGAGTAGTGAGTGTCAAGAGCAGATATCACAGACTCATAGTGATTTTCGTATATCTTTTTATCATATATTAGACAATGGTATTCAGCTTAAGAATGTGTATCGTGATGTTAAAATGGATTATCGAGGGCCCTTAACAGGTCATTTAGTAATACGTCCATTTTTAACATTAAATGTAAGAATCTTTAAGGACTATTGTAATGATCTTACGACACAAATTCAGGCAATACTTTCACGAAGGCCTTTGGCTAAAGGTTTAGAGGATATTTTAAAGGATGCTTTTGACAGGATAAAAGATATTCGTGAAAAGGCTAAGCTAGATATATTACAAAAGCAATTTGAAATGTTAAAAGATTTACTTTCAACATTAAGTTTTGATTCAATATTAATTGCTAATCATATACATATAACTTTGATAGAAGATTTGCGTATAAATGATGATATCTTGTTAAGGGAAATTGTGCAGAATATAGAGAAGGATACTTCTTTAAGCATTATGTTTGATGATACAGTGGTATTTCCTAATAAATCAAAAATTTCTGATATTGCATGGGTTAAGATTCATAAAATTATTTTACAAAGCATAGAAAGGCATGTTCCTGAATCCGTACGAGATGCTGTTAGGACAAATTATACAGAACATTTTATAGAATTTTGTACACGACATGCTATTGATTATCACTAACTTATTACATTTACCTTTTTACTCTATCATACTACTTTGGTTAGGCTTATTAAGTCTTATTATATGTCTTTCTTTTCGGAAAACCATAAAGCAGTCAAGTCCAACTAAAGATGAGCTAAAAAAATCTAAGATATTATTTCGTATATATATAGATCGTTATTTTGTTGCCAACAAAATAAAAACCTTTGGTTTATGCAGCATTTATATCTTTGGAAATAGTTTAATCTTTATTTTAATACGTTATATGTATTTAGGCCAAATCACATCACTTATGATATCTCCTGTGACCAGTAATATTTGGCCTTTGATCGTTATTTACCTCAAATTGGGTATAACAATAATACTTTATAAGATATTATTAGATGTATTATTTAAAAATGAAATTAATAAATTGTATCTCTATGTTAGACATAATAGATGGTATTGGCATACTCTACATAATTTATTACATTTTAGATTGGGAGAATATCTTTTAGGATGCTTACGAGTACCTTGTTATAGAATAGCGACCTTTACTTATCAAGAAAAATACATTCCAGGTAACTTGCCTGAATTTATTCATGGTGATGAGAATGATTATCTGAGTAAAAATGACACTATAATTCGTTTAATAAAGAAATTGCAAGAATTAGCTATGCAATATCGTATAATAAAAGATTTATTTGTTGTTCTTGCATATATATTACGTTTTTTTCATATTCATATTCGTGGTATTAATGAACACTTGCCTTATTTACTTTTATTTATAATCTTTTCTATTGAATTTTATAATAAGGAATTTCAGTATATATATATAGCATCATTTATATTCTTATTAATAAAAACTAAACGTGATTTAACTCTCTATAATGATAAGAGGGAGCCTTACACTTATGATCCTATATTAAGTCGTTATTTTTATTGCAATGATATCGACTATAAAATCCAACGTATGTCCTTTTATCATGATAATAAGATTGCTATAGATTCTAATATATCTTCCTATCAAAATCGTGCACTCTTTAGGGATCATGATAATATACTAGATTATATTTTTCGGGATTTTAAAAATGACAACGATCCAAAATACAAAAGACGCACAAGCGGTGTATATAGACGTTTTCTTTTAACATTAACTATTTTATGTATAATAAGTTATCTATTGATATATAAATCATCTACTTACCATATTGAGGGCCTTATATTTGTATATATACCGTTAGTGATATTATTTATACCGATATTAATAATGATATATTGTGGGTATAAAACATACTATCCAAAAAACTATGAAGAGGATCCAACAAATGCAGATTGGGTATATAGTCGTAAACATAATATAATATACTGGATAGCTACAATAATACAAGCTGCAATATTGTATATATTATTGATAAAACCTGAGTTATCTGCACTGCATAATGATATCCTATTTGATACAATAATAAAGATTACAAAGACCTATACTGTAGAAGAAAGGATCATGGACTTATTTACATTATTTGAAGCTTCTATACAAAACATGCAAATTTCCTTGAAAATAAATGATCAGGAATATGTGAAGATTTTTACAGAGTTAGAACAAGAATACTTACGATATTATTTGCGCCAACAAGATTTTAGTAATATCATAAGTAGCACTACATCTTTGAAAGATATAGAAAAATATATATCCCAGCTTTATAAAGATTATACACTGCTTAAACTGTTGGGAGATCAATATGAAATCACTTTTTATGAATACTTAGAGGCTGTACACGAATTCGTACAAAAACGAAAGGTTGTTGATACATGGGTATCTTTTATTTTACAAACAGCCTTATATTTATATTTAGAGTATTTGAACCGCAGACTTTCTACAGACACAACAATTCAAGTAATTAGTTCAATATCAATGAAGGATATAATAAAATACACATGGCTAATTGCAAGACGACTATTTGGACTATGATATCAGAACTAAAACTTACTATTAACTACATGAAAATGCGTATATTAAAACTAATAACTAAATTTACAACTACATTTGATAAATATTCTCGTATTCTAAGAGCATCTAATCTATATCAAAATATTTCTCTGGTAGCCAAGGTCATACTTTTAAAACAGCGGATTAACTTACTCGCTATAAACTTCTTTGTAATGGGTGCTCTAAGGACTGAAGAGCATCTAAGAGAAGTTATGCCCTTTGTGATAGAGCCAATGATGAAGGCTCATACATTGCTATATCAATATTTAATTTCTGGGATGCCTTACTCAGAGATCTTAAACCGTATGCATGCTATTGGGTACGAATGTACTCCTGACGATTTAATCTTTTGGGGTAAAGCTTTCGTAGATGCAAGAACTTTGTCAATAGATCAACTTAATAATGATCTTGGGTATTGTCAATTTTCCCAAAATAGTGTATATAGAGGTGTGGCTGCGGATTGGATTGATAATCCTGATGAACTTCATCGGTACTATCCAAATACACCAAGGCCATATACTTATACAGATCAGCCAATTCCAACTCAACAGGAGTCTTATCAAAATGATGCCTTATCTATATCTACGGAGAGTTCTTCTGATATGGATATCACGTGGGATTTTTCAGAGTTATATTCTTTAATAGGCTTTATGGGCACGCTTATTTTTAGCATTACCTTTGCAGTTGTTATAGAGTATATCAAGGCTAAGTTTGACAATGAGGATTCTAACAATGAAGATCAGAGTAAAGATGAAGACAGTGAAATTGAATAATTATATTTTTAACTTAACCCAATATGATCATTAAATCTACTTTTAAATATAGTACTTCTGTTATAATTCGTTCTAATAATATAGTTATTATTCATCGCTCTATTGCCACTTTGAGGAACTCCTCATTATTAAGCTGTCAAATTCGAGGAACATATTTAATGGCGCCCTTAAAACTTACAAATAGTAAACGTTTTATGTGGAAAAAGGCTATAGATAAGGTAGTAGGACATGCTCCCAAAGTACTTAAAGCTTTAGAAACTAAAACGCCAGAAGTTGTTGCATTAGCTGCAGAAGCTGAAAAGCCTAAAGTTTTAGAAAATGCTAAAGAAACGATTGTTATATCAAAATATAACCAGGTAAAAGAGCTTGTTTTAATTGCAGATGAAGATCGAATTAAACACCATGCTGCCACAGATTATTTTATTGATAAGTATTTACCAGTTTACCAAGCACATAATTCTAAAATAACATGTTTAATACAAAATCCGATTAATTTAGCTGGTGTTTTTACAATGTCACAAGATAAACTTAATAATCTTGCACAAGGGAATGATAAAAGCTTAGATACAATGACATACCAAATGATGGATTATTGTTTTAAGATGTATAGAGATCCTATAACTAAAGAATCTGATGTCACTTCTAGAATAAAAGATTTATTTACATATGATCATACTTATCGTTACACATATCCTATTGGATGTGTTCATGGGTATGAAAGTAACTTTCCCACACGACAACATTTATTAACGGTAGATACACATAACTTTGTATTAAAAGTTGAAAATTTAGGTTTACCACCACAATTAACGATTACACAGGAGCATATTACTTTAACAAAATATTTAGAAATAAGTATATTATTAAAAACACATGGCTTCGTATTATCAAAAAACATAGAGATTCTTTTAGTTAATAATAATGATAAAACACATACCACTTTATGCACATTAAATGCAAATAAATTTGGTGAAATTATGGGACAATTGAACCCTGATTTTATTGGAAAAATACCTATGCCTTCTTTAATAGCTATTCCAGGCAATGAGTTAAGTGCAATTCCTATTGATGTTAAATTACATAGTCTTCCTGAGCAATCAATTGCTTTTTATAAATCTTATTCAACATTATCGCCCTCTCTTCAGAAAGAAGTTTTTGTTCATCGTTCTAAAGTTTGTGCAGAAACTGAAATCAAGAAATTGGAAAAAAAGGTACTCCCTAAATTTGTCAAAGATAATTTAGGAGATTACTTGAATGAAACTCAAGGAACGAGTAAGCAATTAAAGAACAATAAAATAACAGCTGATCAAGCGTATTTTAAGATAAATGCTTTTAATCAAAAAATAATATGTGAACCTCATAATTATCACTTATATCCAACTTTTATAGAAACAGCGATTATTGATAAAACTTTTAATCTTTCTTGGAATGAAAATAAAGTACTTTATGATATTGTTTTTGAAGACATACGTAAGATGGTTCAACTGGAAGCAAAAATTATATTTCAAAACACTCATAAATATAATAGTTATACCTTTGATTTATTTATGCAAAGAGTATTGCAAAAAATGGAACTTTTAGGACCAAAATATTTAGAAAACTATTATAATTTAAGAAAAGTATTACAAATAACCTATGAATAAACTTATATTATTACTTAAAGGACTATTATTATATCCTCCACTAACTCTATTGATATTTAATATAATACTTATTAGTTTTCTTTTGTACTTTTATCATAATAAGAAAACTACTATAACAAGAGAAACAACTCTTTCTAAATTGGTAGAATCTTTTAAAATATCTAATATAAGAAATACTTTGGTAATCCTTCTGATATATTTCATTGTAACTATAGGCATATTCTTTATCTTGCGTATTTTAAATATAGGTTATAGTAAAGCTTTATTCTATATAAGTGTTAGTATGCCTTTTATTAATATACTTACAATTATAAGCATTATCCTTTTATTAGGTTTATTTAAAAGGATTTTTTATAATGATATTTTAAAAGAGATGTTTAAAATATATTTATACTTACTTACACTTGATCGAGGAAAACGTTTTATTGAATTTCTTTTTGATAGCTATCATGATTCTAAATCGAATGATTATATCCGAAAAATTTATTTGCAGCTATCTCATATACAGCCCGGTAGAGAGCTTATTTCTATAATACTTGATGATTATGATATAAACTATTTAATATCAAAAAAAAATGTATATTATATGAAGAATAAACTTCAACAAAGTCCTACCTTATATATGATAGCACATATAATGTATAGGTTCTTCTCTCAGCTTGATACTTATTGGTGGGCTTTACGCCATTATTCTATATATTTTGTATTATATTGTGCAGTATTATATGATTTAAGTCAGGAAGTACTGTATTATATTTATTTTATATTGCCAATCTTTATGTTAATAACATTATATAGAAAGTTACGTTCATTTATTGGTGAAAAAGATTTTTATGTTTTGGATCCGCTCTTGATTGCCTATATATACAAAAAAGAATGCTCGTTATATACTCTCTTTAATTATGAAGTCGTTATAAGGGAATATTTATTTAATGGGTATAGGGGAGAACATGCTTCGGACTTTTTTAGAGAAAAAACACCTTCCATAGATCCTTTTTTTATTCAAGTGAAAAGATTATATATTTTACTTAGTATTTCAATTACAAGTTGGTTCTTATTGTTTAATATGACCCCTTATAATACTTTATTGCTAACATTACCTTTAGTACTTTCTTTTAATACAATGGAATACAACCATGTGATTGTATATAATTCAAAAAAACTATTAAAGAAAATTGTATTTTATATTAGTATCATAGGCATGATCATCATTAATATATGGGTTTATCTAACACGACATCATCACTATTATCTTAGAGAAGTTATTTGGGATAAGGGCATTGTGATCAAACAAATATTTACAATAGAAGAGAAAAAAGATTTCTTATATAAATATTTAAATTATACTCTGGATAAGATGACTACAATATCAGAAGAAATCAAGGGTATTATATTATCTAAAGTAAGAGATGAATATATTTTAGAATGTTTACAAGAAGAAACTAGTATACAACAAATACGCACTTTTGTGGAATACTTGCCTCAAGTATATTTTAGATTGGAAAGATTTTATAATCATCAATTTGTTGAAATGCAACATAAAGCACAAATAGAAGCATATATAGAGTACTATTATCATTTGTTTGACGAATGGCTTACAACGTTTTTAATACTAATTGTTATTGTAAATACCTATTTTTATATAACAAACAAAACAAAAGATATTATAATATCTGACAATCATAATGTTACTCCTCAAAGATTATCTGAGCAAATTGAGATTATTATTAAATACTTTAAATCTTTTTTCTAAAATCTTACGAATAGGTACTCTAAACCTTCAAGCATGCACCAATACCTTTCAATGAATAAAAAAATATATCAATTTATTATCATAATTTTAGGCATTATTATGTTACTAGCTTTTATATGGTTAAGGTTTATACGTACGCGTTTACCTAAAGAGATACCATTTGATTTTTCACTATTAGGTTTTCTAATTCTTTTGAATTTATGCGGAGTTTATGTCTATATATTAATATCACTATTAAGAAAACCAAAGCCTATGAACAAAAATAAGGATCTTATTTTTAATTAATATTTCTAAATTGTATCTTTATTATTTCTACTTAGTTAATGGTAGGTCTAACCTACCAACCAAACCAACAACAATTATGAATTTATCTTTTAAACGTAATCTTAATTTACAT
>Ga0208982_1000024_pt1 | contig 17953 bp, 15 predicted proteins | sample MedBloCAOM1_O3_FD_187840 | JGI IMG/M metagenome (GOLD analysis project Ga0208982, IMG submission 187840) | Forest soil microbial communities from El Dorado National Forest, California, USA - Mediterranean Blodgett CA OM1_O3 (SPAdes) (version 2) | ecosystem: Environmental > Terrestrial > Soil >... | reverse complement strand
CGTCGTACCCCCGCCGATGGTCTCGCCTGCGGGCGGCACATTCGACCGGCCGATCGAAATCACCCTTGCCGACAGCGAACCGGGCGCGGACATTCGCTACACGCTGGATGGCTCGGTGCCCGGCACTTCGGATCCGCGCTACGAGAAGCCGATCAAAATCGATTCCACCACCGTGCTGCGCACGCGCGCCTACAAGGAAGGTTTTACGCGAAGCATCACCGATCAGCAGGTGTTCACTATTGGGCCGTGACGATGGTCAAGCCCCACGGACTGTCCCCCGCCTTGACTCTCTTTATCTCCTTGTTGGCGGCAAGGTCGACCACCGAGACGTCGTTCGAGGGGCCGTTGGCTACGAACAGCAGTTTGCCATCCGGTGACAATGCGAATCCCCAAGGCCGCGGACCTACCTTGATGGTGTTCACCAGCTCATAGGACTTCGTATCGAATGCCAGGATATTCCCGGCGCGGCCGTTGCTGACGTACAAAGTCTTGTCATCCTTGGACACATGCACCTGCATGGGCCGCGATCCTTCCGGCAAGGTGATGGTCTTGATCACTTTGACATTGGCCGAGTCGATGACGTTGAGCTGCCCCGCGGATTCCGACGGGATGAAGGCAATCGGACTATTGGCGAGGAACGCCACGCTGCGCGGCCGGTCGCCCACCTTGAAGTGGGCCGTGACGGTTGCCGCCGCGGCATCAACCACGTACACGTCGCCGCCGGCCTCACAGGTGACATAGAAGCGTTTGCCATCCAGCGTGGTCGTGACGCCTTCAGGCTCCAACCCAATGGGAATGATGTGCTCGATCTTCTTGGTGGCAATATTGACGATGCTGGCGGTCTTCACGTCCTCGTTGGAAATGTAGATGCGTGTGCCATCCTTGCTGAGCGCAAATTCTTCCGGATCCGAGCCCGCATTGATTTTACCGGTGAATTTCTTCGCAGCCGCATCGATGACACCCACCCCGTCCGCGGATTTGTCCGCGCCGGCATCGTCATCGTCATCATCGTCCTTGCCCTTCTTTTTCTCGAACACCGGATTGCCTTTGGCATCCAGCTTCGGCGGCGCCTTCACCGGTGTGCCGCTTAAGGCCACGTACACCGACTTTCCATCGGGGCCGGCGTGAATGCCGCGCGGCCGCTTGCCGACCGGAATGGTGGCAATGACGCTGAAATCGTTGCCGTCGATCACGGTGACATCGCCGGACTTCTCATTGCTGACGTACACCTGGAAGGACGGCGCTGCCTGACCTGCGCAAGCCAGCAGCGTCCCGCCAACTACGGCAACTGCCAGTTTCAGCGCGCGCAAACGATTGTTCAATGTCATGGCCGGCTCCTCGTGATTGGCTCGATGTTGGCCGACCCGCCGCGAAACCGCAATCCCTGGATTAGCAAAGATCCGCGTGTTCCAATGAGCAGTGACTTCGCGAAACCGCTCGTTACGGCTCGGCCCAGGTCTCGGCCCGGGCCTAGGCCCAGCCTTGCTTGCCTGCTGCATGATATTTGCCCCCCACAGGCTTGCCGCCGCCGAAGCGCCATTGTCCATCGATCTCAGCGCGACGGTGTGGAGCGGCGATCTGGACGTTCTTGCGAGGCATCGCGCGATCCGCGTCCTGGTTCCCTACAGCAAAACGCTGTTCTTCGTCGACTACGGCGGCACGCAACGCGGCATGAGTTACGACTTCATGCATGCCTTCGAGGATGCGCTCAACAAGGAGTACGACCGCGGCAATCTGCGCATTCACTGCGTGTTCATTCCTGTGTCGCGCGACAAACTGATTCCCATGTTGCTCGCCGGCCAGGGTGATGTGGTCGCAGCCAATCTGACCGTCACGCCGGAAAGGCGCAAACAGGTGGATTTCATCGCGCCGGTGGCCGGCGGTATCCGCGAAATCATCGTCACAGGGCCGGGCGCTGCTCCGCTGCATTCGCTGGACGATTTATCGGGTCGCGAGGTGTATGTAGCACGGGCCAGCAGCTACTACGAAAGCCTGACCGCGCTCAACAACCAGTTGCGGGAGCGCAAACTGCCGCCGCTCAAGCTGCGCGATGCACCCGGGCATTTCGAGACGGAAGATACGTTGGAAATGGTGAATGCCGGCTTGGTGAAAATTGTGCCCGCCGATGAGTATTTGGCCAGGTTTTGGAAAGAGATCTATCCCAACATTGTCCTGCACGAGGATCTGGTGCTGCGCGATTCCGCAGACATCGCCTTCGCCATCCGCAAGAACAGTCCGCAGCTGAAGACGGCACTCGATCAGTTCACCAGTTCACACAAGGCGGGCACGCTGTTTGGCAACGTGGCGCTGCAGAAGTATTTACAGCAAACCCGCTGGGCAAAGAACGCCATGTCCGAAGCGGAACTGGCGAAGTTCAACACGCTGGTCGCTTTGTTCCGCAAGTACGGTCAGCAATACGACGTGGATTGGCTGTTGATGGCGGCGCAGGGCTATCAAGAATCGCAGCTCGACCAAAGCCGCCGCAGCCAGGCCGGCGCGGTCGGTGTCATGCAACTCACCGCGGCGACCGGCAAGGCCATGGACGTCGGCGACATCAACCAACTCGATCCCAACATCCACGCCGGCGTGAAGTACATCCGGTTCATGGTGGACACGTACTATCAAGATCCGCAGATCAACGCACTCAACAAGGTGCTGTTCGCGTTCGCGGCCTACAACGCAGGTCCGAACCGGATTCGCAGCCTGCGCAAGGAAACCGCGCAGCGTCGCCTCGATCCCAATGTGTGGTTCGACAATGTCGAACGTGTGGTGTCCGAGCACATCGGCCGCGAGACGGTGCAGTATGTCAGCAACATCTACAAGTACTACATCGCCTATTCACTGGTGCAGGACGATGTCGCGCGAAATCTACAGCAGGCGCAGCACGCCGCCCACTGAAGATCGGCCCCTCAGCCGGCAAACGCCGTGGTGAAGAACTTGACCAGGCGTTGACGCACGTCGAACCCGTGCCATGGTTCCTTGCTGGGCTGTCCATGCATGGCGCCGCCCAATGGCCCATGATCTTCCCGCGGGTACTGCACCATCTCCACGTGCACACCTGCCTGGCGCAGAGCACGATACATTTCCTGACTCTGGCCCAGCGGATCGACAACGTCTTCCTCGCCCTGAATGAGCAGGAACGGCGTCTTGGCCTTGGCCACATTCGCCAATGGACTTTGGCGCCATGCGTCGGTGGGATGTTCCCAGGGTTTGCCGTAGAACCAGCGATCTGACCAGGAATTATCCTCAGTACCGTATTCGCTCTGCTGATCGATGACCGGCGCGCAGCTGACGATGGCCTTGAAGCGGTCGGTATTGCCTTCGACGAAGGCCGCCATCTCGCCGCCATAGCTGTAGCCCATCAAGCCCAGTCGGTTGGTATCGATGGGGAATTGCGCGACCACGGCGTCGACTCCGGCCATGATGTCGCGGTAGTCGCCGCCGCCCAAATCATTTTTATTGGCGGCCGCGAAAGCAGCGCCGTAGCCGGTGCTGCCGCGCGGATTGGGCCGCAACACAGCCCAACCCTGCCCCAATACGAATTGCGTCAGCGGATCGAAGGTATTGTGGAAGGCGCCGGTCGGTCCACCATGCACATCGACCACCAACGGGATTTTCCCGGCAGTGCTTTGCGGCGGCATATACAACATGCCTTCGATGGTCAGTCCGTCGCTCTGCCAGCGGACGATTTGACCCGTAATGGCGGGCCATTCGGCCGGCGTCAGCGGCGGCGTATTCAGCACTCGCGCGGCGCGGCCCAGCGTCTTGGCGAAATACAAGCGCGGCGCCTGCGCGCCGCTCTGTCCCGTCCACACCCAGCCGCCATGCTTCGACTCGGAATCCAGCCGATTGACGACGGGACTTTCGAATTGCATAACTTCTGCCTTGCCATCGCGCACCCGCAGATAAGTCGTGCCGAATCCCAATTGCACCGCTTGCAGAATATCGCCGCCGTAGGCAATGGGTTTCTCATTGCTGGTCGAACCGTTGAAATCCTGGGTCAGCGCTGCCGTGCTGCGATCGCTCAACTTCATGCTGTACAGATCGAGATACTCATAGGGCGTGTCGCGCTCGGAGTGCGCCAGGTAATAGATCCGCGTTCCGTCTTCGGACCAGGCGATGCGCTCCGCCGTGTTCGGCAATTCCTTGATGCGCGCGGGGTGCGCAAGGTCGCCAACCTGCACCAGCCAGGTCTGCGTCTCTGGACCCAGGTCGCTCACATGATTGGGTCCTTCGATCGAGGCCATCAACCGGTCTCCGGTTTTATTCCAACTGACGGCCGTCACATCGGGCGGCAGCGCCACGGAATCGAGCTTGCCCGACTCCGCATCCAGCAGGTAGAGGCGCTTGCCGTGCAAGTCGTGATCGACCCACACCGCGTCGGCCTTGTCTTCCTTCTGCTGCTTCTCGCCCGGGGTTTGCGGGTCGGACGCCAGCACCGCAATCAGTTTTCCCGCAGGCGCGACCTCGAAGTCGGCGATCTCGATCGGCAGGGGCTGGAGCTTCGCTTGCGCCGGCGCGGGCGCGTCGCCCGCCTTTCTCGGCGGTATGGCGTCCTGCGCCGTCGAGGCATCCACTTGTGGGGCGACTTTCAAGTCATAAGCATGGGCTTCACCAGCGCTCATCGGCAGCCGAAACAATTCCGTGCGCTCGCCGCGCTTGGCGAGAAACACGATGACAGACCCATCCAGCGCCCAGCGCCCATGACGCTCGCCGCTCTTGTCCGCGGTTGGTGACCAAGTCAGCTGCCGCGAGGTGTTGGCCGACACATCCACCAACCATAAGTGGCTGCGGCCGCCATCGGCGGTGGAATCGGCAATTTGCACCAGCACGCGGCCGGCGTCCGGCGAGAGCCGCGGATCCGACAGGGAGCGGACGTGGCGCAAATCCTCATTGCTAGGAAAACCGGGAGTCGCCCCCTGGACCGTGGATACGGGGCCGGCCAGCAGCAGCAGCGAACATAGAGTAATTTTCATCCGCCGATGATACTACCCGCCGCAAATCAGCCGCTAGTCACGCCTCGGGCTGGGCCGCAGCGCGGCGGGTGAAAAATCGCGATATCTCGCCTACGAACCCGCGGCGGAAAATCATCACGCAGACCACGAAGATGGCGCCGATGATCACCGACACCCATGCGCCGACCAGATCCGACAGATACTCCTGCAGCGTCACCACCACCCCGGCGCCGATGACAGGACCCAGGAACGTGCCGCTGCCGCCCAGCAATGTCATCAAAATCACTTCGCCGGATGTTCCCTGGCTGACATCGGTGAGCGTGACGAATCCCAGCACCAGTGCTTTTAGCGAACCGGCCAGACCCGAGATGGCAGCGGAGATCACGAAGGCCTGCAGTTTGTAGCGATCGACCTTGTAGCCCAAGGAAATGGAGCGCGGTTCGTTGGCTCGAATGGCTTTGAGCACCTGGCCGAATGGCGAATCGATGATGCGCCGGATCAGCAGATACACGGCGACGAACACCGCCAGCACGAAGTAGTACATGGTGAGATCATTCGACAGCGGCACCAGCCCCAAGATGCTGCCGCGTGGAATGCTCTGCAGACCGTTCTCGCCGCCGGTGAAATTCGCCTGCAGGCAGACGAAGAACACCAACTGCGCCAAAGCCATGGTGATCATGGCGAAATAGATGCCCTGACGCCGCACGGCAATTGCGCCGATCACCAGCCCCAGCAAGGCACCCGCCGCCGTTCCGGCAATCAAGCCCTCAATGGCGTTCCAGCCGTGAATCGTCATCAGCCAGCCGGTGAAGTAGCCGGAGAAGCCGAAGTACGCCGCGTGACCGAAGGACAGCATCTTGGTGTAACCCAACAACAAGTTGAAGGCGCAGGCAAACATGGCGAAGCACAGCAGCTTCATGCCGAATACCGGATACATGCCGATGAAAGGCGCGAGCAGCGCCAATAGCAGCAGCACCGCGTAGATGACGAGCGAGCGACGCACCTTAAGGTTCCTTTCCAAACAGGCCGGTCGGCCGCCAGATCAATACGATGGCCATGATGACGAAGACCACGATGTTCGAGGCCTCCGGGTACACCACCTTGGTCAGGCCTTCCACCAGACCGAGGATCAAGCCGCTGACGATGGCGCCCATGATGGATCCCATGCCGCCGATCACCACCACCGCGAACACCACGATCACCAGTGAGTTGCCCATCAAGGGACTCACCTGCACCACCGGCGCAGCCAGGACACCGGCCAACGCCGCCAGCGCGACGCCGGCGCCATAGGTGAACATGACCATGATGGGCACATTGATGCCGAAGGCCTGCACCAAACGCGCATTCTCGGTCGCCGCGCGCAAGCGCGCGCCGAGATGGGTGCGTTCGATCAAGAACCAGGTGGTGAAGCACACCACCACCGAGGCGAAAATCGCCCAGGCGCGGTAGATGGGCAGCACCATGAACCCCAGATTGAATCCGCCGCGCAGCAATGCCGGCACCGGGTAGGATTTACCGGATGCGCCAAACAGGCTGCGCATCACGCCTTCTGCGATGAGTGCGATGCCGAAGGTCAGCAACAGTCCGTAGATGGGTTCCAGCGTCACCAGATGACGCAGGAACAAGCGCTCGATGATGATGCCGAGAATTCCCACCGCCAAAGGCGCCAGCAGCAGCGCCCACCAATAATTCACGCCGAGCACCTCGAGGCCGAAATAGGCCGCGAAGGCGCCGAGCATGTAAAAGGCGCCGTGCGCAAAATTCACGACCCCGAGCAGCCCAAAAATGACCGCCAGCCCGAGACTCAGCAGCGCATAGAAGGATCCATTGACCAGCCCCAGCATGAGCTGGCCAAGGATCGCGGGAAGCGGAACACCGAAAACCGTCGTCACTGTTTACGCGCAGCGCTTACTTCTTGATGAAGGGGCAACTGGCATCCGGCGACGCGCCGAAGGCTTCCTCACCCTTCATGACCCTGACCACCTTGTAGTAGTCCCAAGGGTACTTCGACTCGGCCGGCTTCTTCACCTGCATGACATACATGGAGTGCACCATGGCGCCGTCCTCGCGGATGTAGCCGTCCTTGGTGAATACGTCACTGATCTTGGTCTTCTTCAGCTGCGCCATTACTTTGTCGGAATCGGTCGACCCCACCGCCTTGACGGCCTTCAGGTACTGCATGGTGGCCGAGTAATAGCCGATCTGGTCCATGGTCGGCATTCTCTTGACCTTGGCGAAGAAACGCTTGCCGAAGGCGCGCGTCTCATCGTTCAAATCCCAGTACCAACCCGTGGTCAGATACAAGCCCTGCGCGGTCTGCAGACCCACCGCGTGAATGTCGGTGAGGAAGGCCAGCAATGCAGCGGGCTTCATGGTCTTGGTGATGCCGAATTCCTCGGCCGCCTTGATGGAGTTGGAGGAATCCGCGCCGGCATTCGCCAATCCCAACACCTGCGCTCCCGATGCCTGTGCTTGCAACATAAACGAGGAGTAGTCGGTCGTGCCCAAGGGGGCGCGCACCGAGCCAATCACTTTACCGCCGTTGGCGAGCACCACCTTGGTGGCGGCGTCCTGCAATTGCGTGCCGAAGGCGTAGTCGGCAGTGATGAAGAACCAGGTCTTGCCGCCTTCCTTGACCAGGGCGGTAGCGGTGCCGTTGCCCAGCGCCGTGGTGTCGTAGGCATAGTGCACGGTATATGGCGTGCAGTCTGCGCCGGTCAAAGAGGCGCCGCCCGCGCCGACCGCTATGAAGGGGATTTTCTTTGCCGCGGCAACCTTGGACATGGCGATGCTCACGCCGGTGTTGGAACCACCCAGAACTAAAGTCAGGCCATTCTGATCCGCCCACTCGCGAAATTTCGAGGCGCCGATGTCGGGCTTGTTTTGATGATCGACGCTCAACACCGTGATCTTCTTGCCGAGCACCGTGCCGCCAAAATCTTCGATGGCGAAATTGATGACGTCGAGTCCCGCGACGCCCAAGGCATCGGCGTACACGCCCGACAAATCGTCGATATCCCCGATGACGACCTGATCCGCCGCGGCCAGGGCCTGCGAGGATGCGTACAGACCGAATAGCGCGCCGAGCACCATGGTCGTTGATTTGCGTATCATGTCACTGTCCTTATTTAATGTTGAAACTAGACGCCTAAGAACTCTTGCAGCAATCCCATTTGCGACGGCAGCTCGGCCTGCGCGAACTGCTTGACGATGCGGCCGTGCTCCATCACATAGAAGCGGTCGGCCAACGGCGCCGCAAAACGGAAATTCTGTTCAACCAAGACCACCGTGAAACCCTTCGCCTTGAGCGCGCGAATCACCTCGCCCAATTTCTGCACGATCACCGGCGCAAGACCCTCGGATATCTCATCCAGCAACAGCAGCCGCGCGCCGGTGCGCAGGATGCGCGCAACAGCCAGCATTTGCTGCTCGCCGCCCGACAGGCGCGTGCCGGGACTGGATGCCCGCTCCTTGAGGTTGGGAAACATAGCGTAAATCTCATCCAGCTGCATCGCCTCGCCCTTGAGCCTGGGCGGCAGCAGCATGTTCTCCTCGGCCGACAGCGAAGCAAAAATGCCGCGTTCTTCCGGGCAGTAGCCCACGCCGATGCGCGCGATGCGATGCGGCGCCAGGCGCGCGGTCTCAACGCCATTGATCATGACGGACCCGGAGCGCGCACCCACCAAACCCATGATGGCCCGCAATGTCGTGGTCCGGCCCGCGCCATTGCGGCCGAGCAGGGTCACCACCTCGCCCTGCTCCACCGTCAATTCGACGCCGTGCAGAATGTGCGACTCGCCATACCAGGCCTGCAGGTTGTCGAGCTTCAGCACCACCTGCCCCATCAAGCCGCTCCAACCAAAGCCGCGTCGCTGGTGCCCATGTAGGCTTCGATCACCTGAGGGTTTTTCGAGACCTCCGCGTAAGGGCCGGCGGCGATGACCTTGCCCCGCTGCAGCACCGAGATCGTGTCGGCAATGGAAGAGATCACGCTCATGTTGTGCTCCACCATGAGCACCGTGCGATTCGCCGACACCTGCTTGATCAGTTGGGTGACGTGCGACACGTCCTCATGCCCCATGCCCTGGGTCGGCTCATCCAAGAGCATCAGCTCCGGTTCCAAGGCCAGCGTGGTGGCCAGCTCCAAGGCACGCTTTCGTCCGTAGGCCATATCGGCGGCCAGACTGTTGGCCCAACGTTCCAGGCGCACTTCGGCCAGCAGCTCCCGGGCGCGCGCATCGAGCGCCTTCAAGGACCTGCCCGAACGCCAAAAGTGGTGCGAGGTTCCCAAGGCGCGTTGCAATGCAATTCGAACGTTTTCGATCGCCGTGAGGTGTGGAAACACCGCACAGATTTGAAAGGAGCGCACGATGCCGCGGCGCGCGATATCGGCCGGCTTCTCACGGGTGATCTCCTCGCCCTTGTAAAATATGCTGCCCGAGGTGGGCTGCAGAAACTTGGTGAGCAGATTGAAGAAGGTGGTCTTGCCGGCCCCGTTGGGTCCGATCAGCGCGTGGATTTCGCCGCGGCGGACCTGCAGGGATACGCCATCGACGGCCACGAAGCCGTTGAAAGCCTTGATCAGCGTGCGCGTTTCCAGGATCACGCCCTCTGCTGACGCCATCGCGCAGTTCCCCCCTTTTAAATCATTGTGAGTGCCAATCCGCGTGACCGAGGCGTATCTCGGGCCGGGCGCGCCAGGCTGTGACTCGACGGTATCCTTTTTTGGCCTTGCCTGTCGAGTGAAAAGGCTCGCTATACTGTCTGCGAGTCGCCCGCCTGATGGCCTTGAGGCGGCGAAGGGGCTGCCAATTCTTTCAAACTTTGCTTCGGTCGATTTGCGGACACCACCTTCGCTGACGCGCGGTGAAGTGCGCGCGCATCGCGTGCCGCTGCTGGTGGCTGACGCGGCGAGCTTGCGCGGCTACGGGCATCCCACCATGGATTTTGTCAAAGACAAGATCACCATCGTGACCTGGCCGCAACCCGGCTGGCGCCCCATCGTCCCCGATACCGGCAATGAAGGCGGCGTGGTGGAAGACAGCTTCGTGATGGAACGCCGCGGCGAAGTTCAACATGCAGTCAATCTGGCGGTGGGCCGCAGCTATATCACCGGTTGGTTCAACGATCCGGCGTTGGCGTCCGAGGACCGGCAACCCGCCGACACCACACGTATCTTCACACATGAAGCAAACTACCATCCGGACGGCGGCCAGATCTTCTCGCCCCGGGATGGTGTGCAATTCGTGGCACTGCTCGCCAAACCGGGTGACGACATCACCCCCGATAGCTTCGTTGCCTTCTTCTGCGACGGCTCATTCGGCATCCACATCGATCCCGGCGTCTGGCATCAGCCGGTATTTCCGCTGCCCGCCTCGGCAACCTTTGACGATCGGCAGGGCCGCGTCCACGCCTGCGTTGCCGTGGACTTTGTCGCTGAGTTCGGCTGTTACCTGGAAGTGCCGCTGTCCCGAGGGCGGTAAGGCCGCGGAGTCGCGCGGTTACTGCCGCTTGAGCGCTTCGAGTTCATCCAAGGATCGCGGCCAGTCCATCCCGAGCAAGCGAGACAATGCCCGGTCGGCTAGCAACTTGCCCCCGGTCTGGCAGTTCGCGCAGTAGTTGGTCTCGTTGTCGGCATAGCGGATGCGCTGAATTTTCTCGCCGCAGCGGGGACACGGCAGACCGAAGCGCCCGTGCACGGCCATATCGGGACGAAACGCAGTGACCTTTTCGGGAAATTTCTTGTCAGCTTCCGCGCGCATGCGATTTACCCACAGGAGCAAGGTGGCCTGCGTGGCAGCGTAAAGCCGCTGCCATTCCGCCGGCTTCAATTTTTGCGTCAGCGTGATCGGCGACAGCTGCGCCGCATGCAGGATTTCATCCGAATATGCGTTGCCGATGCCGCTCAAGATCCGCGGATCCGTGAGTGCGCGCTTCAGCGTGCGATTCTCCGTTGTCAACGCGGCGCGAAATTGTTGCAGTGAACTGCCGAAGACATCGATGCCGCCGGGATCGAGCGCTTGCAGCGCGGCGACCCCGCTCACCACGTGAATCGAGGCACGCCGTTTGGTGCCCGCTTCGGTCAGCAGCAACGATCCGGCGTCGAAGTCGAACGCCGCCAGATTATTGCGGCCGCCCAACTTGGCGCCGGGGGCACGCCAATGCAATCTGCCGGCAATCATCAAATGGATCACGATCCACAACTCGTTGTCGATCCCCAGCGCGATCCGCTTGCCGATGCGTCGTAGTTCGCGCACCGCATGCCCCTCCGCGGCGGCAATCGGCGGTTGCGCGGTGCGCAGTACGAAGGGACTGCCAATGCGCACCTTGCGCAATACCTGTCCGAGGATGCGCGAATCGAGCGCATGCAGATAGGCATTGATATCCGGCAATTCGGGCATGACTGCAGCATACTAACGAAACGGTGAAAACGCCTGCGGCGTGTGATCTTGAGGATTGCGCGGCGTCAACATGAGCAGGCGGCGATCGCCGTCGCGCCGCATGAACACGAAGCCGTATTCGGGGGTGCCTTCCGCCTGCCAGCCCTGCAACAGTTGCGCGTCGATGGCGGCGGCCATCGCCATTCGCAAATCCGCCCGCGGCTCCAGACGCTGACACTGCAGGGCCTTCCATTGCAAATCCCACAGCACCAGGTAACGCGGATTGCCATCGTTGACATAAGCAGTAAATCGATAGCGCCCCATGGCCGAATTTTCGCGACGCAACCGCCTGCCGTCCATTCAGTAGCGGCCGCCCGTGAACACTGTATGCCCTTCATGCTATGTTTATGTCCATGGACGAAAATACCGGCGGCGGAGTACCGCAATTCACGACGGCAGAGTACGGCGGCAAAGGCGCCCCACCCTGCAAGGCCTGTGGCCAACCCCTCAATGGCGACTATTACCAGGTCAACGGCGCGCAGGTTTGCCCGCCCTGCACCGTCAAACTCAAAGCGCAGTTTCCCGGCGACTCGCACGCTGCCTTCGTACGCGGCCTGCTGTTCGGCATCGCCGGCGCGATTGCGGGACTGGCCTTGTATGTGGGGTTCGCTCTCGGCACCGGCTTGGTTGTCGGCTTTGTCTCTCTCGCGGTGGGGTACATCGTGGGCAAGGCGATTATTTTTGGTTCAGGCGGCGTCGGCGGCCGACGCTATCAAATCGCCGCGGTGATACTTACTTATAGCGCGGTGTCGCTTTCGGCCGTGCCCATCGCGATTTCGATGAATGGCAAGCATCGGAACGAAGCGCCCCAAGCTGCGCGAACTGCCCAAACCGCAGAGTCGGCGCCCGCGCCCGGTCCCGCACCGGCCGAACCTGTGGCCAAGGTCAAGCACAGCTTTCTTCAGTCCATCGGCATCCTGGCGATGTTGGGATTGGCATCGCCATTTCTCGACTTGCAAGATCCCGCGCACGGTCTGATCGGCCTGGTCATTTTGTTCGTCGGCATTCGCATCGCCTGGCAGTTGACCGCCGGCAAACCCATGAAGGTGGTCGGCCCTCTGAATGCCCCCGACCCCGCTGCCATCTGAGCAATTCCCGCCGGTCGATACTGCAGCGGCGTGCGCGCGATGCGGCACCCCCCTCGCGTCCGAGGCGCGGGAGTGTCCCAACTGTCACGCGCTGGTGCATGCCACGCAGCTGGCTGAAATCGCAGCGCACGCGGGCCAGCTGGAAGAGAGCAAGGCCTTCATGCAGGCGCGTGATGAATGGATGAAGGCTTTGGTCTTGCTGCCCACCGAAGCCAAGCAAGCGCAATGGATACGCGCCAACGTCGAACGGCTGGAAGGCGCCGCGCGCAATCTCACCGCAAGCGAGCAGCCGACAAGCGCCGCAACGCCCTCCTGGGCTCGCCGCTTCGGCCCGCTGGCGCCGCTGCTGCTGTTGCTCGCCAAGGGCAAGTTTCTGCTGTCGCTGTTCAAGCTCAAATTTTTGCTCAGCTTAGGATCGTTCGTCGCGGTTTACTGGGCGCTGTACGGCATACGCTTCGGCATTGCTTTTGCCGCGCTGATTTTGTTGCACGAGATGGGGCACTACCTGGAGATCAAGCGTCGCGGGTTGCCCGCCGATATGCCGGTGTTTCTGCCCGGCATCGGCGCCTATGTACGCTGGTCGGCGCTGGGCGTCACCACCGAGACCCGTTCCTATGTCAGCCTTGCCGGGCCCTGCGCCGGCGCCCTCGGCGCAGCGGTTTGTGCCCTGTTGTGGTGGCAAACCGGCGATGGTTTTTGGGTCGGCCTCGCCAGTTTGACGGCCATGCTCAACCTCTTGAATTTGATTCCGGTGTGGGTGCTCGATGGCGGCCAGACGATTGCCGCTCTCGATAAGAACGAACGCATCGCACTCGCGGTTGCGGCCGTGCTGCTGGCCGCCTTGTTCGGCCAGCCGCTGTTTCTGCTGGTTGCGGCCGGTGCTGTCTACCGTGTTTTTACCAAGGACCTTCCTGCGGCTCCGAGTTACGGCGTGGCCGTGTACTACCTGCTGTTGCTGGTTGGCTTAGGTGTGTTGATGCAACTCGCGCCGCGGCCTGGGTAAGTCTTAAGGGATGACGATATGTGCGCCACGGATGGTGACCGGGGGCGTCAACTGCTCGCCTTCCGCCGCTCCGGCCTGAATGCGCTGCACGATGGGCATCCCGCGGACAATCTTTCCAAAGGCTGCAAAGCCCTGCCCATCGGGATTGCGACGGCCGCCGAAATCGAGTTCCGGCTGATCGCCGATGCAGATGAAGAACTTGGCGGTGGCATCGTCAGGGCTTTTGCGCGCCATGGATACCGTACCGTCGAGGTGGCGCAGATTGGTGTCCTTGGTGCGCTCCAGTGCGACGGGTGCGAAAACCACGAAGTCCTTATTGGGATATGCCTGAATCACCGCAATCGGCACCGGCGCGGTGGTTTGGTTGTCGGACCGGACCGTGCGGCCAAAATAGCCGACACTGTAGGCACCGGCGGCCACGTACTTGAGGAAGTTGCAGGCCGTGAGCGGCGCATGCTTCAAGTCGACTGCGATGGCAATCTCGCCGGCTTCGGTGTCCAAGGTCACCCGCGCGATCGGCAGCGCGGGAGGCAAGCGAACGCCCGGCACTTCGCAGCTGTGCGCGAAGCGACTCAGGATCAACAGAGCGATGCCGAGGGCCAACTGTACGCGATTCATGCTGCTCCCCGTGCAGACGCTAAGAACTCTTACCCAGCATTTTTAGCAGCTGCTGCTGCTTCTGCAGTGCATCGGGAATCTTGCCGTATTTCAGAGAAGTCTGGCAGTCCTGCAGGGCCTTCTCCAGTTCGCCGGTTTTCATCAGTGCGAAGCAGCGGTTGTTGTAGGCGATGGCGAGATCATCGGGCGGCTGCAGCGAGGCATCGAAGATAAACGGGTACTTCTTGAAAATCTCCAACTGGGCGGCGTACTCGCCGCGCAGCGCATGAATGTGTTCCAGATTGATCACTGCTGCATCGCGAATGTAGTTCTCGGAGCCATCCTCGGCAATCGGCGCATAGTCGGCGATGGCGGCATCGAAGTTTCGAGAATCTTCATACGCGCGGGCTCGTTGATAGTGTGCGGTCGCCACATCGCGATGAGTGGCGATCAGCTGAGTGCACTCTGCAATGGCCTCCTGGTAGTGGGTCAATTTGTAGTACGCGAAACACTTCAGGTACTGGCTGCCGCCGTGATTGATGCCGGCGATGGTGTTGGCGGCATCGTGATACGCGATGACTTTGGGATAGTCGCGCGCGTTTCTCGCCACCCAGGTCATGTCGTCATAGATGGCGGCAAGCGCCGACTCCTTCTCCTCTTCATTGGGAAACGTGGTGAGTTCGACGTCGTCCAACGCTTCGTGGAACTTCTGCTCGACGTTCACCGGATTGTCGAGCTTGGCCCACACGCGCGCGGCGATTTCATCCAGCACATAGTTGTTGTTGCCGGCCTTGTCGTGAATCAGTTGATTGTCGCTGCCCATGGCTTCGGCAGCCAGTTGCAGCACCGAGTTGACCGATGTCGAGTCGCCCTCGGTTCCGACCAGCGTGCCCAGCACCGGCCACAGTGCGTTGTTGAATTGAATCGGGTCCACGGATTTATAAATCGCAAATGCCTTGGCGACGCCGGCCGTCAATCCGCCGGTGACCGTACGATTCATGTACATATTGATGCAATCGGTCAACTTCTCATGCTTGAGCGGCCGGCACTCCACCCACGCTTCGTTCATCAAATTGGCAGTGACCTGCAAATAAAGAAATTTCAGCGGCGAGTTTGCCGGGGCCTTGCCGGCGTATTGATCGACGAACTGGAACATCGCCGCGGTCGAGCCGCTCCATTTGGGTTGCAGGTAGTGCAAACGATCTTGGTATAGCGCGTAGTAGTTGGGAAAGCGCTGGATGCCGGCCTGAAAGGCCTGCTCCACCTGCGCCGAATCGCCATACCCATGAGCGATCTCCAATTGCAGGTAGTAGCTCCAGGGGATGCGCGGATCGAGTTCGATTGAACGCCGCGCATCGTCGGCCGCTTTGCCGAGGAGCTCTTTGAATCCTTGCCAATGCGCAGGGGTGACGGCGCCGGAAAAATCGGGGCCGCGGACGGCCCAGGCACAGTCGTAGTAATACTTGGCGCGAATCAAGTAGGCCAGCGCCGACTTCGGCTTGTTGGCCACCCAGGCATTGAGACCCTCGAGATAGGGTGGATCCTGCCCCGCGGAAAGGCGGCCGATGAAATCGTTGAACGGGTGGAAGGCGAACGCCTGCAGCTTGCTATGGGCGAGCACCTCTTCGGCCAAGGTTGCGGCGGCGGCATAGTCTGTGCGCCGCAGTGCCTCGGCGGCCGACATCGCCTTGTCGGAGGTTGAGACGATGGAGTGCGCCCTGACAGGCAGTTTGGAAGACTCGTCCGCAACCAGCGCCGCCAGCGATGCGGCTTTCTGCGCAGCCGCTGCGTCTGGATTCGGCCTGGCAACCGATACCGTGGCGGCCGGTGCCTTGGAGGTGACGCCTGGCGCCGCTGTGAAGCGGGGTAACAGGATGACGGCCGCGGCCGCGAGGGCGGTGGCGATCAGGAATCCAAACAGAAAGGAGGCTCGGGAGCTAGTCTTAGGCATACCCCCGCGAGTTTGGCCGCTACACGGATTTCAATCCGTGCGCGGCGTCAACATGCGGACAAAACCTGGCCAGAACCCCCTCTCTCTATCGATTTTATTGGCATCCTGATTCGTCCACCCCGCTGATGGTGCAACCCAAAGGAATCAGGTTCTTGCTTTGCGGACAGAACTTGCCGGGGCTGCTGAATACGTTGTCGTTGTGCAGAGCGGGACCAAAGGTACGGCCTGAATTTTCCCAGACCGAATCGATGGCGAAATTTCCAATGTTATTGCGGAACACGCTGCCGGTGATCAGGTTGGCCGGCGGCACGTACTGCTGATCGGTGCCATCACCCACCAATAGCGGCGCGGTGTGCCTGGCTTGTTGATTAATGCTGGAATCGAACGGCCCGCAATTGACGGGGCCGATGCCGGCATCGGCGCCCGCAAATTCGAACACCACGTTCTGCAATAGCGAACCATTGCTGGTCAGCAGCCAGAATCCAGCCCAATAATCCGCCGTGGTCGGACTGTCGAGACCGGAGGTAAAGATGATCGGATTCGCTGCCGTGCCATTGGCGATCAAGGTGCCCACCTGATCCGTGGTTTGGCCACCGCCGCCGAAGGTGACCATGGATGGCGTGGTCGATGTGTTGTCGAATCTCAGCTTCACGCCCGCATCGAGCGTCAGGGTAACTTGATGCACAAAGGCAGGCGGGCCGCCCGCCACTTTCACGCTGGACTGAAAATGCACCGGCAAGCGGTTGTGGATGGTGAGGTCTGCAAATACGTTGGCATTGCCCACGACGAGCACTTCGTCATGCGTGTTGGCCTGGCCTGTGTACGTGGGAATGGACCCCAGGGCCATCGCCGACATTGCCATGGCATAGTCAGGAGAGTCCGAGATCAACAGGTTCTGCGAGTCCGTCGTGAAGGCCGCGTTGTCGAAATAGATGCCGGCGCCTTGCATCTGAGAAATGTTTACGTGATTGACTTTAAGCACAGGATCGGGAAGCGCGGTATTGGATGTGCCATGCATTTCGATGGTGGCATTGCGGGTTCCCGCGGCAGTGGCGCCCCCAGCGCTCAGGGAGACGAAGTTCAATTGAATATGCGAATTGGCGTTCTCACCCACCAACGCGCCCCAAGGCTGATTGACATCCGCATTGCTGAAGAAGACCACGCCCGTGTTTGGATCGTCGCCCGTCGCCAGCAAGGTGGCAACGGCGCCGCCGGTGGTGGCACCGCGTACCACGATTTCGGCGCCCGCCTTGAGCTTCACCAGCGCGCACTTTTGAATGGTCAAAGTGGCTGGGGCCATCACACTGATGGCCGAGTTGACGATGTGCGTGGTGCCCGCGCCCGCCCAGGTTTCGTCCGCCACCACATTGTTGGCGTGTTGCACGATCACGCCATTGGCCTGACCGCATTGCACCACGGCGGCCGCGCAAGTTACCGTGATATTGGCAACATTGGCGTTGGCGATGGCGCCCCCGCCACCGTTCACCGTGCAGGTCTGTGCCGGCGTGCCGGGCTGCGTCTTGACGGTGACGTTGTAATTCAAACCGCTGGCCACTTTGGTGGCGAAGGTGAAAGCGCCGGCGGCAGTGATGGCAAGATTGTCGCCGCCGTTGTCCTGCAGCACCAAGCCGGTGCCCGTGAGTCCGTTCACCACCCCACCCACCGTATAGGTGTTGGTGACGCATGGAACCGTCACGTTGCCGACGGCGCCCGTGGTCACGGTACCGGTGGCCGCGGCCGGCGTGCAGGTTTGACTGGGCGTGATCGGCTGCGTCTTAACGGTCACTGCATAGGTTCTGCCGCTGGCGATGGGAATCGGAAATTCGAAATTGCCCGAGGCCGCTACGTGTAAGTCATCCGCGGTATTGTTTTCCAACACCAGGCCTGTACCGGTCAACCCGCTCACCGCCCCGCCTACC
>Ga0208982_1000023_pt1 | contig 18196 bp, 17 predicted proteins | sample MedBloCAOM1_O3_FD_187840 | JGI IMG/M metagenome (GOLD analysis project Ga0208982, IMG submission 187840) | Forest soil microbial communities from El Dorado National Forest, California, USA - Mediterranean Blodgett CA OM1_O3 (SPAdes) (version 2) | ecosystem: Environmental > Terrestrial > Soil >... | reverse complement strand
CAACACGGGGGGACTTCGACGGAGGGGACACCGGCTCAGGGTAGCTGCTGGTACCCAGGCACCTGCTCGGTCAGTCGGCCATGACCCACGGAATACCGTTCGCCTCTTGAACAACGCCTCAGGAACAGCAGTGTTCAGAGACCCCCAGCTAGAGGATTCCGGTGACAATCGATAGGTTGCCGTGCGTGCCTCCACCGCTCACTGTGCGTCGAGCGAGGGTCGGGGACGTCCGCCTGATCAAGGATCTGGTGGACCGCTACGCCGGCGCGGTGCTGCTGACCAAACAGCTCGTCACGCTGTATGAGGACGTCCAGGAATTCTGGGTGGCGGAACGAGATAGCGCGATACTCGGCTGCGCCGCGCTGCACGTGCTGTGGGAAGACCTGGCCGAGATCCGCACTCTGGCCGTGCACCCGGACGCCGCAGGCCAGGGAATCGGGCACGCGCTCGTTGCGCAACTGGTGAAGCAGGGACGAGCGCTGGGATTGCGCCGGCTGTTTGTGTTGACCTTCGAGGAGCACTTCTTCTCCCGGCATGGGTTCTCGACTATCGAGGGGACGCCGGTGACGGCGGAGGTCTACGACGAGATGCGGCGCTCGTACGACGAAGGTGTCGCGGAATTTCTTGACCTGCCCTACGTCAAGCCCAACACCCTGGGCAACACCCGGATGCTGCTCGAACTGTGAGCGATCTCAGCTCGAGTACAGGCCGTCGCAACCCGATGACGCGCCGGCTGACGGCCGGAGTCCGCTGACCCACGACCTTGTCAGGCCGTCACAGGTTCGAAACCTACGCGTTATGAACTCAGGGAATCGTCCTAATGACGGGACTCAGGAAGTGGTGTCGGCGCTCTGTTCGGTATTGGGCAGAGCAGGACCAGACCGGAACAGTTCGGGCTGCGCCGACGCCGAGGACGCCGAGAGCCGGCACCGGCCAGTGGCTGAGGAGGTCTCCGATGCCTGACAATCACATCGCGGTCTCGCAGGAAGTCGACCAGTACGCCTCCCAACGAATAGCCGCAACCGCCGCGGCGAAGGCCAAGCGGTTGTGGCCGGGAATAATCGGCGAGGTGCTCGCGGACGAGATCATGGCGCTGCTAGATCTGCCGTCGTGGATGCGATCGCAAACGCGCACGCACCAGCTCATCGACGCGATTCAGGACATCGCGGAGGAGACAGCGGCATCCAGCAACGAGAGACCGGCTGCTTAGCGTCAGCCGCTACCGGCTCAGTCCGCCTCGTCACCACCACCTGGGTCGCCGCCGCGTAGCGAGTACAGCAGTCCGTCGAGCTCATCAGGCTTCGCGAGGACCTCACGAGCCTTGGACCCCTCCGAGGGTCCCACCACGCCCCGGCTCTCCAACAGGTCCATCAGCCGGCCCGCCTTGGCGAACCCGACGCGCAACTTGCGTTGCAGCATCGACGTCGAGCCGAACTGCGACGTCACCACGAGCTCGGCGGCCTGCAGCAGCACGTCGAGGTCGTCACCGATGTCCGGGTCGACCTCTTTGTGCTCACCGGGTTTTGCCGCGGTGACCCCGTCGGTGTACTCCGGGGTGGCTTGGTCCTTGGCGTAGGCGACGACCTTGGCGATCTCGGCATCACCGATGTAGGCGCCCTGGATTCGCACCGGCTTGGACGCGCCCATCGGCAGGTACAGCCCGTCGCCCATGCCGATCAGCTTTTCCGCGCCGGGTTGATCCAGGATCACCCGACTGTCGGTGAGTGAGGAGGTCGCGAAGGCCAGCCGGGACGGCACGTTGGTCTTGATCAGTCCGGTGACCACGTCGACGCTGGGACGCTGAGTGGCCAGCACGAGATGGATTCCGGCCGCTCGGGCCTTCTGGGTGATGCGGACGATGGCGTCCTCGACGTCGCGAGGGGCGGTCATCATCAGGTCAGCCAACTCGTCGACGATCGCCATGATGTACGGATAGGGGCGGTACTCGCGCTGCGAGCCCGGCGGCGCCGTGACCTCGCCGCTGCGCACCTTGGTATTGAAGTCGTCGATATGCCGCACCTTGGCGGCCTGCATGTCCTGGTAGCGCTGCTCCATCTCCTCCACCAGCCAGGCCAGCGCCGCAGCCGCTTTCTTCGGCTGGGTGATGATGGGTGTGATCAGGTGCGGGATGCCCTCATACGGAGTGAGCTCCACCATCTTCGGGTCGATCAGGATCATCCTGACCTCGTCCGGGGTCGCCCGGATGAGCAGCGAAACGAGCAACGAATTGACGAAACTTGACTTGCCTGAACCGGTGGAACCGGCCACCAGCAGGTGCGGCATCTTGGTCAAATTCGCAGTGACGAAGTGGCCCTCGATATCCTTGCCGAGGCCGATCACCATCGGGTGATGGTCGCGGCTGGACGTCGGCGCGCGGAGCACGTCACCGAGCCGTACCGTCTCGCGGTCGCTATTGGGGACCTCGATACCCACCGCGGACTTACCCGGAATCGGGGCTAGCAGCCGCACATTGTCGGTGGCCACCGCGTAGGCGATATTGCGGGTGAGTTGGGTGATCTTTTCCACCTTGACCCCGGGTCCCACCTCCACCTCGTATCGGGTGACGGTCGGGCCGCGGGCGAAACCTGTCACTTGGGCATCCACCGAGAACTGGTCGAGCACCCCGTTGATCGCCTCGATCATCGCGTCGTTGGCCTTGCTGCGAGCCTTCGGCGGATCCCCTTTGAGCAGCAGATCGGGTGGAGGAAGCCGGTAGTCACCCTCGACCACCCGGTGCGTGGATGTCGCTGACCCGGTCTTGCCGGTGGCTCGCTCCGTGGCGAGCTCCTGAACCGCCTCGGCAGGTTTGCGTTCTGCCAGACGGGCGGATTCCGCGGCAGGAGCCTCCACTGGGTCCGGCTCGGTCTGGGTGGCCTGTCTACGCCGCGCCGGGCGACGTAACCGCGCGGTGGCCGGATCGGCGCTTGTCACACTGGTATCGGTGTCAGCCGTATCGGTGCCGGCCGCATCGCTGTCGATGTCCTGATCCGGCAGCGCTCCGCATAACCGGCGGATCCGCTCGGCTACCGCTCGAACCGGTGTCCCGGTCAATACCAGTAACCCGTAACCGGCCAGCAGCACCAGCAGAGGTGCCGCCACCCACATCGTGAACCCGTCGACCAACGGATCTGCGGCCAGGAAACCCACCATTCCGGCCGCCCCGGACCTTCCCACCGCGTCCGCAGGCGCGCCGGCCCCGAGATGCCACAGGCCCAGGGTGCCCAATGTCAGCCACAGCGTGCCAAAGGTGCGGCGGGGTCGAGCCGTCGGATTGGGTTCGGTGCGCATCAGGGTCACTCCGACGGCGGCGAGCACCACCGGCAATCCCACTGATGCAGCTCCGAACAGAGCACTCAGTGCGCCCTGAAGGCCAGCACCGATCGGTCCACCCGCGGTCCACCAGACTGCAGCGGCGACGACAACGGCGAGGCCGACCAGACCGAGGGCGAGGCCGTCTCGGCGGTGCTCAGGTTCAAGCTCGCGCGTGCGGCCCAGCGCCCTGACAAGTCGACCGGTACCGCGGGCCAGCAAAGACCACGCGCCGCCCAGACCGCGGCGGCCTCGTCCGATTCGGGGCGCTGGTCGGCGGGCTGGACGCTGCGGGCTCGACCGCTGCCTCGGCTTGACACCCGCGGCGCGGGACCGCGCGGCCGTGGTCTTCGTCGAGCTCCGCCCCCTCATGTGCGACACGCTAGCCCGTCCGCGGGTGTTCACATTGGCACGCCACGCCCCAGCAGCCTCAAGACCAATTACCCGCAGCGGGCGACTGCTCAGCCGACGGGCAGCACCGTGGGCACGATCATCGGCCGGCGCCGGTAGGTGTCGGCGACCCACTTGCCCACTATGCGCCGCACTGCCTGGGCGATCCGGTGCGGATCGGTGATCCCCTCTCCTTCGGTGCGGGCCAACTCCATCTCCACGAGAGGCACAACGCCGTCCAGGGCCTTGGGGTCGTCGGAGAAACCCCGGCCCGAGATCGTTGGTGGCGCCACTGCGCGCCCGGTCGCGGCCACGACCATCACGGTGATCGCGATGAACCCACCCTCACCGAGAATGAGCCGATCAGACAGCGTGGAGTCCCCCACATCACCGACCGACAGCCCGTCCACATAGACCTGACCCACCTCGACCCGGCCGGTGATCTCCGCGCGGCCGTCCACCAGGTCCACAACGACGCCGTCCTCGGCGATCACCACCCGCTCATCGGGCACTCCGGTGCGCACCGCGAGAGCGGCATTGGCGCGAAGGTGCCGCCATTCACCGTGCACCGGCATGACGTTGGACGGTCGGATCGCGTTGTAGAGGAAAAGCAACTCTCCGGCCGGTGCGTGCCCGGACACATGGACTCTTGCGGTCCCCTGGTGCACCACCACGGCGCCCAACCGGGTGAGCCCGTTGACTACTCGGAACACCGACGTCTCGTTGCCCGGGATGAGCGAGCTGGCCAGTACGACCGTGTCCCCGGTGTGGATCCGAATCTGCCGGTGCTCGCCGCGAGCCATCCGGGACAGGGCTGAGAGCGGTTCGCCCTGCGAACCGGTGGAGACGAACAGCACCCGGCGCTCGGGCATCGTCATCGCTTCCTCGAGGTCCACCAGCAGGCCTGGTGGCACCCGAAGCAGCCCGAGATCGGCGGCGACGCCCATGTTGCGCACCATCGACCTGCCCACCAGCGCAACCTTGCGTCCATGCACCGCGGCGACATCCAGCACCTGCTGTACCCGGTGCACATGGCTGGCGAAGCAGGCCACGATGACCCGCTGGGTGGCCTTGCCGATCACCGAGTCCAGCACCGGGCCGATGTCGCGCTCCGGCGTGACGAAACCGGGCACCTCGGCGTTGGTGGAGTCGATCAGGAGCAGGTCCACTCCCTCGTCGCCCAACCTGGAAAACCCGGCGAGATCGGTCAGCCGCCCGTCCAGTGGTAGCTGATCGAGCTTGACGTCGCCGGTGTGCAGCACCAATCCGGCTGGGGTGCGGATGGCCACCGCCAGCGCGTCGGGGATGGAGTGATTCACCGCGAAGAATTCACAATCGAATGGCCCACAACGATGCCGACCACCCTCCGCGACCTGAATCAGCTGCGGTTTCTGGCGGTGCTCACGGCATTTCTCTCGAACCAGCGCGAGGGTGAACTCAGAACCCACTACGGGAAGGTCGGGACGTAACCTGAGTAAGAAGGGCACGGCGCCGATGTGATCCTCGTGCCCGTGGGTGAGCACCAGCGCCTCGATGTCGTCCAGCCGGTGCTCGATCGCCCGGAAGTCGGGCAGGATCAGATCGACCCCGGGCGCGTCGTCCTCAGGAAACAACACCCCGCAGTCCACTACCAGCAACCGGCCGGCATGCTCGAAGACAGTCATGTTGCGGCCGATTTCGCCGATGCCGCCCAGGGCGACCACCCGCAGGCCACCTTCGGGTAACCGCGGTGGTGCTGCGGTGGGCACGCCCGGCACGGGCAGGGGGGTTCCGGTAGGGACAGCGCTCACGTGAGAACTCCGGCCTCAGCCAGCGCTGAGGCGATAGCGGTGATGTGGTCAGGATCTGCGGCGATCTGCGGCAATCGGGGATCACCGACATCAAGCCCGGTCAGCCGCAAGGCGGCCTTGCCGAAGGCCACCCCGCCGGCCATGATGAAGCTCCGGATCAAGCTCAGGGTGGAGGCGTGGATCTCGCGTGCCCTGGTCACCTCGCCGGCCTCGAATGCGGTGATCATAGCCCGCAACCGATCTGGCACGACGTTGCCGATAACGCTGGCGAAGCCTACCGCACCCACGGACAGCCACGGCAGGTTGAGCCCGTCGTCTCCACAGTAGTACGCCAGGTCGGTGTTGGCGATGATCTCGGCGCCGACGACGAGGTCGCCCTTGGCGTCCTTGACCGCGACGATCCGGGGGTGTTGCGATAACCGGAAGAGGCTGTCCCTGGCGATCGGCACCACCGAACGCGGCGGGATGTCATAGAGCATCACCGGCAGATCGGTCGCGTCGGCGACCGCGGTGAAGTGCGCGATCAGCCCAGCTTGCGGTGGGCGGGAGTAGTACGGGGTCACCACCAGCAGGCCGTGCGCACCGGCCTGCGCCGACTGCCGGGCCAGCTCGACGCTGTGCGCGGTGTCGTAAGTTCCGGCGCCGGCCACCACGGCGGCCCGGTCCCCCACTGCCTGCACCACCGCCCGCACCAGATCAGCCTTCTCGGCGTCGGTTGTGGTTGGCGACTCACCGGTGGTGCCGTTGACCACCAGCCCATCGCAACCCCGCTCCACCAGCTGGTGGGCGAGCTTGCCGGCGGTGTCCAGGTCAAGCTCACCGTTGGCGGCGAACGGGGTAACCATGGCGGTGAGCACCCGGCCGAAGGGTTGGCCGGACGCAGACGTCGGCGCAGTACTCATAAGTCGACGCTACCGTTTGCCGGTCAACACACCGGTGATGAGTTCTGGGCTGCTGACTAGAACCCCCGTCGGCTGTCCTGGAGCCGCTGGACGTCCATCGAGTCACCGTCAATGTCGACCATCGCCTCAGCACGGCCGTAGGCGTGCAACGTCAGCTCCTCGGGCGGACCGACGACGGTGACGCTTCGGCGACCACGCCGTGCGACGAGCTCCGTGCCGTCCGAGCCGCCGTCTGGACGGCTATCTGAGCGACGCAGCACGACACCGACGGGCGAGTGCCGGTAGCACAGCCGGGCAAGCTGGGACAGTACCGTCCACAGCGCCCCGGCACGGTAGGAGTCTGCTGGCCGCTGTACCCACCCCCGCCCGATCCGTCGCACGTCCTCGTGATGAACGAAAAACTCAATTCCGTTGATCTTCTCCCCCAGCGGTCCCAGGCGCATCAACGACCACCACGGCGGCCCATTCCGGACCATGGCAAGAAGCTCTGGCCAGGGCCGTTCGGCGGTGCTGCGCTGTACCCGAGCCGTAAGCGGCGCCAGCGGCGGCAGCAGGATGCCTGCGGCGGCCCCCGGTCGACCCTCTCTGATCACTAGATGTGCCGCCAAGTCGCGGGTCGTCCACCCCTCGCACAACGTCGGGGCGTCCGGCCCCAGCTGCTCCATCAGATTGCACAGCTCGTGCCGCTCGGCAGCGGCAAGCGTCCGGTCCCCCATGCCGGCAATCACCCTTCCCGGTCAGGGCCGGCCGAGGTGAGCTCGACCTGCAAGAGCACGCGCTGCTCGCGCTCCATTGCCGCCCGGTAGTCGTCCCAGTCCGGATGTTCTCCGGCCACCCTCCGGTAGTAGTCCACCAGTCCTTCCATCGCCTCAGGTAGCTCGACTATCCGCACCGACCCACCGACCTGGACCCAGCGCCCGTAGAACCCGTTAGACAGCACACACAGCCACGCCCGCGGGTCACGTCGCAAATTTCGCACCTTGAACGCCGTCTTGCGGGTGCTCACCACTACCCGGCCCGCTGCGTCGACCGTCGCCGCCACCGGAGACATCTGCGGCGTACCGTCGCGACGCAGGGTGGTCAGCACCGCGTGGTGCTGCTCAGCGACAACGCTGCGTGCCTCGTCGAGGTCCATGACTGCACGCTACTTCAGCCCTCTGACACGAACGGGCTGGAGGCGATCTCGGTACCGTCTGGCAAGACGCTGATCTCGAAGTCACCGAACGCGTTGGGTGCAGCCTTGTGCAGCTGGCGCAGGCACTCGACGGCCAGCTCGCGGATTTCGACGTCAGCGTGCTCGGTGGCACGCATCGCGATGAAGTGCCTCCAGGCCCGGTAGTTGCCGGTGACCACGATGCGGGTCTCAGTGGCATTGGGCAACACCGAGCGTGCCGCCTGGCGGGCCTGCTTGCGGCGCAACGTGGCGTTCGGCTCGTCGGCGAAGCGTTCTTCCAAACCGGCGAGAAGGTAGTTGTAGGCCTGCTGGCTGGCCTGAGCTGCGGCGTGGAACCGCTGGTGCAGCTCAGGGTCATTGGCGATCACGTCCGGTTCGACCATCGCGGCGGTCCGCTCGGGAACGTAGCGCTGAGACAGCTGCGAGTAGGAAAAATGCCGGTGCCGGATCAGCTCATGGGTCAACGACCGCGATACGCCGGTGAGGTAAAAGCTGACCGTGCCGTGTTCGAGCACTGACAGGTGACCTACCTCAAGGATATGTCGGAGGTATCCGGCATTCGTCGCGGTCACCGGATTGGGCTTACGCCACGACTGGTAGCAGGCCCGACCGGCGAACTCGGCGAGTGCTTGCCCACCGTCCGCATCGGTGGACCACGGCACATCATCGGGCGGGAAGAACTCGGTTTTGCCGACGAGCTGGACCCGCAACGTCACGGTGCTCACCGGTGGGTCCTTGACTTGTGCTTCGGTGGCGCTCGCGGCGCCGTCAACTCCCTGCGCTTGGCTCACTGTGCATTCCTCTCAGACGGGCACGGTTCCGAGCGTCCGCAGCGTACTGGGACTCGGGTGGCGTCTTGACTGACGTCAAATGTGACGCCATTCTTGACACCATGGACCTCACTCCGTACATCTCACAGCTGCGCGAAGACCTCACCGCCGCCGCGTCGGCGGGCGACGAGCAGACCCGCCACACCGCAGCCGTGCTGGGCGCGGCGCTCGGACCCGCGACCCGCTTGGCCATCATGAATGCACTGTCCGACCTCGCCGCAGAAGTCACCGCGGCGCTGGATGACCGGGTGGTGGAGGTGCGCCTGGACGGCCGTGACGTGCGGATCGCGGTGAGCGCTCCATCCGATACCGGCTCGAGTGCTAGTGGGATCCATGCCACCGATCCGCGGGCGGAGGGTTCGTCGCCGCCCAACGAGCCCGGCGCTTTCGGTGACGCCAACGGTGACATCCGACGGATGACCCTGCGGCTGTTCGACCAGCTCAAGGGTCAGGCTGAACGGGCCGCCGCCGAGCAGGGAGTGTCCCTGAACACCTGGGTCTCGCAGGCCGTCGCGGGCGCGTTGCGCGGCGAGCCGTGGAACGAGACGCGCCGGGGTCCGGGCGATCGCCGTAGTCGCAATCGGGTCCAAGGGTGGGTCCAAGGCTGACCAGCGCCTATCTTGTTGAGGAGAACTTGTGAAACAGGACGACACCGACGCATCGGTGGTTCGGCAACAGGACTTCGAGTGCCAGGGACCAATCGACATCTCGGTCGAGCTGGATAGTGGACGGCTGGATATCACCTTGGCCGACAGCGCTGCGGGCCCTGAGGTAGCTGTCCATATTCGCCCGGATCCGACCAGCCAGCCGCCGTGGGCGGTAGGGATCGGCGGCCTGCTGAACTGGCTGGGCGAACAGACCGGGGCCACTGCCCCGGGCGAGGTGGCAGCCGAGGCGGTGCGGTCCACGATGATCGACTTCACCGGGCAGCGACTCACCGTACGCACACCGCGGGAGGGTCCGCTGCGCACTGTGCCGCTGATAATCCACGTGACCGCGCCGTCGGGCTCGACGATCAACGCTCGAAGCGGCTCCGCGGACATCGCCGTTACTGGAATGGCAGCCGCTCTCGACGCCGGGACCGGCTCTGGACAGATCCGGGCGCAACGCTGTACCGGAGCGGCCGAAATCCGCACCGGCTCGGGCGACGTGCGGTTGGGAACGGTCTCCGGCCAGCTGCGGGTGCGGACCGGGTCCGGGGAAGTCGACGTGAGCAGCGTCGAGGGCACGCACGGCAGCGGCACCGTGCAGACCGGTTCCGGCGACGTCCGGCTCGGCTCCGTCGCGCGCGACCTCAGCGCGCGCACTGGCAGCGGGGACCTCACGGTGGTCGACGCGAGCGCCGGTGGCCTTGAGCTGACCACGGGTTCGGGGCAGCTGCGGGTCGGGATCCACACCGGTGTCCTTGCTGAGTTGGACGTCAGCTCCGGGTCCGGGCGCGCGCACAGCGACCTGCCGGTCGGCGGGCCGCCCTCCGAGGGTGGGGTCACGCTTCGGGTGCGCGCCCGGACCGGATCAGGCGACGCACTGGTCACCGCGGCACCATCCTGACCGGCACGCGACGCCTGGTCGCGCTGCCCAGCGCCGCGACCAGGTCCCCGCGCTGCCCAGCGGCAATCCCGTCCAGCTCCAGCCATTGCGCCATCTCCTTCAGCGCCCCGGCGAGCTCGGTGACCACTCGCGAAGTGTCTGCGATCCCGGGCTCGGCGAAAGCACCCGGCACCCGCAGCAGTCCTGCGGAACGGTCAGCCTTGAGGTCGACTCTGGCGACCATCTCCCCGTCCAGCAGGAAAGGGAACACGTAATAGCCGTGGCTACGCCGGTGCTCCGGGACGTAGATCTCGATCCGGTAGCGGAAGCCGAACAGCCGCTCAGTGCGCGCCCGGTCCCAGATCAGCGGATCGAACGGGCATAGCAGTGCGGCGCCGGTGATCCGTCGCGGCGTGCGAGCATCGCGGTGCCGGTAGGCCGGTGCCCGCCAGCCCGAGACCATCACTGGTTGCAGCTCTCCGGCTTCCACCAGCTCCGTCACCGCCTTGCGGCTGCGCTCCGGTCGTAACCGGTAGTAGTCCCGCAGGTCAGCTTCGGTGGCTACGCCCAGCGCGGAACTAGCCCGCGTTACCAGCTCACGAGCGCCCTGCTCAGGGTCAACTCGGCGGCCGAGCACTTCCGCCGGAAGCACCCGCTCCGGCAGGTCATAGAGCCGCTCGAATCCACGCCGCGTACCGGCGACGAGCTGGCCCATGCCGAAGAGCCACTCACAGATCCGTTTTGTGTCGGTCCGATTCCACCACGATCCAGGTACTGCACGGATCCCTGCGCCCAACTCCCGCTCCAGGGTGCCCGCACCGACGGGGCCTTGTTCCTTCACCGCGCCCAGCACCGCCGAGACCAGCTCCGGGGCGCGCTGCGCGAGCTCGCCATACCGTTGCCACCAGCCAGGCTTCTTGGCTCCCGAGTGCAACAGCGGCCAGTCGCCAACCGGAACCAAGCTCGCCTCGTGCGCCCAGCACTCCACCAGCAGGCGAGGACGGCGTATCGGGTACCCCCATGCGGCGTCGTCGAGCAGTTCCCTCGGGTACGGACCGAGCCGGCTGAACATCGGTAGGTAGTGCGCCCGAGCTAACACGGTGACCGAGTCCAATTGCAGCAACCGGATCCGACGCAGCACCCGCACCAGATGCCGCCGAGTCACCGTCCCGGTGGGTCGCGCATCGGCAAAGCCTTGCGCGGCCAGGGCGATGCGCCGGGCACTGTCTTGTCCCACGATCTCCACGGTCACCGATGCTGCCATCTGGCACCGACAGTTCCGGCGCTAACGCCCGGATACGTCTGCGTTCCGGCTACCGCATACCGTGGTGACATGGCAGTGGCGCGGGTGCGCGCGGCGACATCTGAGGACGTTTCCACCTTAGCCGCGCTGCATGTCGCCACCTGGCGCGCCGCTTACTCCGAGCTGTTGCCGCCGGGCGTCCTCGACGAGCTCGATGCACCGCACCTGCGAGAAGTCTGGGCCGACGCCATCGAGGGTGGGGCCACGGTGTTGGTCGCCACCGAAGGCGACGATCCGGTCGGGTTCGTGGTGGCCGGTCCGGCACCCGAAGAGGACGTGGCCGCTGCCGATGGCGCGTTACCCCCTGACGCGGGGCGCACCGTGCTGGTGAGCACCCTGTTGGTAGAACCCAGGTGGGGACGTCGAGGCCACGGCGGCCGATTGCTCGCTGCCGCCGCGGCAGCGCTACGCGACGCCGGCGCCACCCGGGGAATCGCCTGGGTGCCCGCCGAGGATCCGGCCTCACTGAGCTTCTACCGGCGCGCCGGCTGGCACCCCGACAGCACCGTACGCACCCTCGACGCCGGCGGCCGACTGCTGCGCGAGATCCGCCTAACCGGCCCTCTAGATCTCGTACTCACCTAACCACCGTCGCCCGCGTCCCTGGAAATCGCCGTTCGGAGCCGAATAGCGATCAGGCATGCGGGCTACAGATCGAGCAAAGGTTCTAGGCCTACAGTCAGGCCTGGGTGGTTGAGCACCGAGCGGACGGCTAGCAGGACGCCGGGCATGAAGGAGGAGCGGTCGAGGGTGTCGTGGCGGATTGTCAATGTCTCACCCTCGGTACCGAACAGCACTTCCTGGTGCGCAACGAGCCCAGTCAAGCGCACCGCATGGACTCGAACCCCGTCGACGTCGCCGCCCCGGGCCCCCGGCAGGAGGCGGGTGGTGGCATCCGGGGACGAGCCCATTCCGGCCTGTGCGCGCGCCGCTGCGATGAGTGCCGCGGTGCGGGCCGCGGTGCCCGACGGTGCGTCGGCCTTGCGCGGATGGTGCAGCTCTATGATCTCGACGGATTCATAGAATCGGGCGGCCATCGCGGCGAAACGCATCGACAGGATCGCGCCGATGGCGAAGTTGGGCGCGATCAGTACGCCGAGATCGGGCTTAGGTGCAAGCCATTCACGGACCTGGGACACCCGGGCCTCGGTGAAGCCTGTAGTCCCCACGACGGCGTGAATGGACTGGTCTACGCAGAAGCGCACGTTATCCATCACCACGTCGGGATGAGTGAAGTCAACGACGACCTCCGCGCCCGCGTCAGCGACGTTGAACATCCAGTCGCCCGCATCGACCATCGCGACGAGTTCCATATCCTCAGCGGCGTCCACCGCCTTGCACACCTCGGTCCCCACCCGACCGCGCGCCCCGAGCACCCCGACCCGGATGGGGTTGTCCGCCGAGCGGTTCGCAGCGGGCATCTGCTCCGCGGAGGTCATGCGATCAACTCCGCTATCTCGTCGGGCAGATCGTCGGCATCAGCGTAGGGCCCTACGACCGCAGCGGTGATCGGTTGGCGGAGCAGCTCGCGGGCGAGCGCACCGACCTGCTCCCCAGTCACCGTGTCGATCCGTCGAAGCTCATCTTCGACGGTCTCGTGCTCGCCGTGATTGAGCTCTGCCATCCCGATCCGGGTCATCCACGACGGCGCGTCCTCTAGGCCCAGCACCAGCCCACCACGCAGCTGCCCCTTGCCACGAGCCAGCTCAGTAGCGGAGAGGCCGTCCCGGGTCAGGGCGGCCAGCACGTCACCGATCACCACCGCCACCTCACCCAGCCGGCCCGGCGAGCAGCCGGCGTAGATCGACAGGCTGCCGATGTCGGCGTAAGAGTCCACCGCGGAGTAGACCTCGTAGGCCAGTCCCCGCTGCTCACGGACCTGCTGGAACAGCCGCGAGCTCATCCCGCCACCCAGCACGGCGTTGAGCACGCCCAGCGCGTACCGCCGTTCGTCGTGGCGGTCCATCGCCGGGACGCCAAGCATGAGGTGGGCCTGTTCGGATGAATCGGGGCACAACGCCAGTGCGCGCCGACCGGTGACGTGCGCCCGACCGCGACGGGGGCGCACGGGTTGTGCACAACCGGTCAGGTGCGATCCGAAACTACGGACCGCCGCAGCCACTACCGCATTGTGCGTGACGTTGCCGGCTGCTGTCAGAACCATCCGTTCCGGGGTGTAACGACGCCGGTAGAAGCGGTTCAACGCCTCGCGGCGCATTGCGCTTACCGACTCCTCCGTGCCCAGGACCGGGCGGCCGAGTGGATGCGACCCGAACAATGCGGCACAGAACTCGTCGTGCAGAAGTTCCTCCGGGTCGTCGTCGCGCATCGCGATCTCTTCGAGCACCACGCCGCGCTCGGTCTCCACGTCGGCTGGGTCAAGCAAGGCGTCACCCAGCACGTCGCACACCACATCGATCGCGAGCTCAAGGTCGCAGTCGAGCACGTGGGCGTGATAGCAGGTGCAGTCCCTGGTGGTGAACGCGTTGAGCTCACCACCCACCGCGTCGATCTCCTCGGCGATGGCCGCCGCGGAGCGTCGCGCGGTGCCCTTGAACAGCAGGTGCTCCAGGTAGTGCGCCGCGCCAGCCACCGGGGCAGGCTCGTCTCGCGAGCCCACCGCCACCCACATCCCCACGGCAGCCGACCGGGAGCCAGCCATCTGCTCGGTCACCACCCGCAAGCCGGAGGGCAACACGCTGCGCTGAAGTGTCCCATCCTGAGCTACGCCAGCCAGAGACATTGCGCCGTGGGGATGTGGCCGGGCGATCACGTGCCGGCCGGAACCTCAGCCGTGTCCGTGGCGGGTGCGGCACCAGAAACTGCGACGTTGGCAGCATCGTTTTCGCTCACTGGCACCAGACTGATCTTGCCGCGGTTGTCGATGTCCGCCACCTCCACGCGCAGCTTGTCGCCAACCTTCACCACATCCTCGACCTTGCCGATGCGCTTGCCGTTGCCGAGCTTGGAGATGTGCACCAGCCCATCCTTGCCGGGTACCAGCGAGACGAAGGCGCCGAAGGCTGCGGTCTTCACCACAGTCCCGAGGAAGCGCTCCCCCACTTTCGGTAGCTGCGGGTTAGCGATCGCATTGATCCGGTCGATGGCGGCCTCCGCGGACGGGCCGTCGCTGGCGCCGACGTAGATCGTGCCGTCGTCCTCGATGGAGATGTCCGCGCCGGTTTCCTCGGTGATCGAATTGATCATCTTGCCCTTCGGGCCGATCACCTCGCCGATCTTGTCGATCGGGATCTTGATCGCGGTGACCCGCGGGGCGAACGGGCTCATCTCATCCGGCCCATCGATGGCTTCCGCCATCACCGCAAGGATGGTCAGCCGGGCGTCTCGGGCCTGGGACAGCGCCCCGGCCAGCACCTCCGACGGGATCCCGACCAGCTTGGTGTCCAGCTGCAATGCGGTGACGAATGCGCTGGTGCCGGCGACCTTGAAGTCCATATCGCCGAAGGCATCCTCGGCGCCCAGGATGTCGGTGAGCGCGACAAAAGCGGCCTGACCATCGACTTCACCCGACACCAGACCCATCGCGATACCAGCCACCGGTGCCTTGAGCGGAACGCCCGCGTTGAACAGCGACATCGTCGACGCGCATACCGAGCCCATCGAGGTGGAGCCGTTGGAGCTCAGCGCCTCAGACACCTGACGAATCGCGTAGGGGAATTCCGCACGACTGGGCAGCACCGGCACCAGCGCACGCTCAGCCAGCGCACCGTGACCGATCTCGCGCCGCTTGGGGGAGCCCACCCGGCCGGTCTCGCCGGTGGAGTACGGCGGGAAGTTGTAGTGGTGCAGGTAACGCTTGGTGGTCTCCGGACCCAGTGAGTCGATCTGCTGCTCCATGCGCAGCATGTTCAGCGTGGTGACGCCGAGGATCTGGGTCTCGCCGCGTTCGAACAGCGCCGATCCGTGCGCCCGAGGAATCAGCTCGACCTCAGCCGACAGCGGGCGGATATCGGTGATACCCCGGCCGTCGATGCGCACCTTGTCGCGCAGGATGCGCTGGCGTACCGCTGATTTAGTCAGGGCTCGGAACGCCGCGCCGATCTCCTTCTCCCGGCCCGCGAAGCGCTCACCCAGCCGCTCCAAAGCGCTGGCCTTGAGCTCGTCGAGCCGGCTCTCCCGCTCTTGCTTGGCCGCGATGACCAGCGCCTGCGCCAGCTCGTCGGCCACCACCTCGCGGACGGCTTCCAGGACGTCGGGTTGGTAAGCGGGGAAGGTCGGAAATTCCAGTTCCGGACTCCCCGCTGCCGCGGCCAGTTCCTGCTGGGCCTGGCACAGAGTGCGGATGAAGGGTTTGGCGGCTTCCAGCCCGGCGGCCACCACGTCCTCGGTTGGCGCCTGGGCACCACCGGCGATCAGCTCGATGGTGGCCTCGGTGGCCTCGGCCTCAACCATCATGATCGCCACATCGCTGGTTGCGCCGTCGCCGACAATCCGACCGGCGACGACCATGTCGAAGACGGACCGGCCGATCTGCTCATGAGTCGGGAAGGCGACCCACTGGCTGCTGCCTCCCTCCTGGCTGACCAGGGCTACCCGGGTAGCGCCGATCGGGCCGGAGAACGGCAGCCCGGACAGTTGGGTGGATGCTGACGCGGCATTGATCGCCAGCACGTCGTAAGGGTCAGCCGGGTTGAGGCTGAGCACGGTGACGACGACCTGGACCTCGTTGCGCAGGCCGTCGACGAAGCAGGGCCGCAGCGGGCGGTCGATCAGCCGGCAGGTGAGGATCGCGTCGGTGGACGGACGGCCTTCCCGGCGGAAGAAGGAGCCGGGGATGCGCCCGGCGGCGTACATCCGCTCCTCGACGTCGACGGTCAACGGGAAGAAGTCGAACTGGTCCTTAGGGTGCTTGGATGCCGTGGTGGCGGACAGCAGCATCGTCTCATCGTCGAGGTAGGCGACGACGGAACCTGCGGCTTGCCGGGCCAGCCGACCAGTCTCGAAGCGCACAGTGCGGGTACCGAAGGCGCCGTTGTCGAGTAAGGCGATCGTCTCGTGCACCGTCTGGGTAGAGGTGGTAGTGGAGTCGGTCAATTCTTCTCCTCCTCGCGACACGAACCGCTGGTGAAACCATCGGCGAGGGAACGAGGACGGCGGACCGGTCTTCGATCGAAGCCCCCGGAGCGTGTGACGTGCTCCCGGGAGCCACTACCGAGGACCGGCGGACGACGGTCCCGACGACGGTGACGAGGCGGCTCGTGCGCGATGTGTGGTTGTGTATCCGTGCTGGCTCAGGGTCAGCGGGCTCAGGGTCAGCGGGCTGGAGAATCAGCGGCGCAGGCCGAGGCGCTCGATCAGGGATCGGTAGCGCGCGATGTCGACCTTGGCGAGGTAGTTCAACAAGTTGCGGCGGCGGCCGACCATGAGGAGCAGGCCGCGCCGCGAGTGATGGTCGTGTTTGTGCTGCTTGAGGTGCTCGGTAAGGTCCATGATGCGCTTGGTCAGCAGGGCGACCTGCGCTTCCGGAGACCCGGTGTCCCCCCCACGCAGCCCGTATTCGGCCAGGATCTCAGTCTTCTGTGCGGTGGACAGCGCCACGAATTCTTCTCCTGTCATCTTGTACCGTGTAAGCCGCGAATTACGCGCGGATGAGTCACGGGTCCAACCGCCACGGACCGCAGCTGGACCTCTGGGGAGGTTACCAGCTTACCTGACGTCGCTTTCCTGGCCGGGGCCGGCGGCGCGCCGAAGTACTGCGGCGAGCGCTGGGAACCGGTCCTGCAGCAGTCCCGCTGCGGCAGCCAGCTCGGCCGGATCAGCCACCGCACGCAGCGCCGGGACGAGCACCTCGTCCCCATAATTCTCGACGGACGATATCTCCGCACCGGCGGTCGACTCACCGCCCGTCGACCAGCTCAGGGTGGACCCGCTGACCGTCGAGCCGCTGACAGTGGGCCGGCTGACGGTGGGCCGGGAGTCGCGCACCTCCTCAAGCGCAGCCCGGATCGCGGTTGGATCACCGGAGGCAACCGCCGGAGTGAGCACCCGACGCTCCAGCAGCACCATCCGGGCCAGCACCGCAGGATTACCGATCTTCGCTCGACGCCCGCTCATCAGCTGGCTAAGCATGGGCGCGCTCAACCCGAGAACTTCGGCCAACTGCGCCTGCGAAACGTTGAAGGCGACCACGAGTCGCCGCACACGATCGCCGAGCGGTTCCCCGTACCACTCGCGCTGCCGGGCGACGTTGCGCGCAACGGCACGCTGTTCATCCACCGGCCTCCCCTTCCGTGCCCTCTACATACATCAGCCGGCCCGGTCGAGCGCCTTTCGCGTGCGCACCACGTCGTCGTCGATCTGGGTGACGAGTTCTTCGGGGGTGTCGAAGCGGCACATGCCGCGCAGCCGCTTGACGAAGTCCAGCGCCACCCGCTCGCCGTAGAAGTCCTCATCCAGATCCAGCACGAATGCCTCCACCCGGCGTTCGCGTCCAGAGAAGGTGGGGTTCGTGCCGATCGAGACTGCCGCCGCCAGGTCCCGACTGCGGTGCACGAAACGGCACGCGTACACACCGTCGGCGGGGATCGCGGCATACCGTGCGGTCGACAGGTTCGCCGTCGGGTAACCCAGGCTGCGGCCACGCTGGTCGCCGCGGACCACGATCCCCTCGACCCGGTGCGGGCGGCCCAGGGCGGTGCCAGCGGCTACCACGTCACCGGCGGCGATGCATGAGCGGATGTAGGTCGACGAAAAGGTCAGCTCGCCCTGGGAAAGCAGCCCCACGCCTGCGGCGGTGAAGCCGAACCGCCGGCCCAGGGACCGCAGCAGCTCGATGTCGCCGGCCGCTTTATGCCCGAAGGTGAAGTTGTCACCCACCACCACTTCTGCCACGTGCAGGCGCTCGACGAGCACCGTGTGGACGAACTCATCGGCTGGCATCCGGGACAATTCGACGGTGAAGGGCAGCACCAGAAACACCTCGACACCAAGCTGTTCGACCAGCTCTG
>Ga0208982_1000021_pt1 | contig 18609 bp, 8 predicted proteins | sample MedBloCAOM1_O3_FD_187840 | JGI IMG/M metagenome (GOLD analysis project Ga0208982, IMG submission 187840) | Forest soil microbial communities from El Dorado National Forest, California, USA - Mediterranean Blodgett CA OM1_O3 (SPAdes) (version 2) | ecosystem: Environmental > Terrestrial > Soil >... | reverse complement strand
CTCGGCTTCGCAGAGCGGCTCCGCAAGAACGAGGTTTTATTTTTATTAGACTTTAAAAGAGACCTTTATAAAAGTTAGTGGAAAGTTTGGAAAAAAAAAAGAAAAGAGTGTGAAATACAAAGTATACTCAATAAATAGGGCAGGTGATCCGATTGGTAATGGTGGTTCTCTGTAAAAGAATTGGTTCTGCGCCGTAAAAGGTTCGATTCCTTTACTGCTCAATTATTTTGTTAGTTTTCTATTTATTTTAGAATAAGAAATTTCATGAATAAATAGATATTAAAGACTGTAGCATAAATGGTTAATGCAGTTCGCTCATAATGGATATTATAAGGGTTCGATTCCCTTCGGTCTTAAAGAAACCAGAAGACAAATTCACGAGTCTAAATATACAAATAAATGTATATAAATATACTGCGCTCTACGAAGCCTATCCTGCTAAAGGGAGGGAGCCCATTAAACTAAAAGCGAGTATGCAATGGTAGATGACAAACTGGTTCGTCGCTCCCTTTGGGTGGGAGACATATAGCGTGTTCGAGTCGCGCCTACCATAAAATTTAAACTTTATTATTTTTCTAATAATTGTATTTTTAAGCTGACTGCTGGATTTTATCCTATGTGTTGTGTATTTTTATAAAGATATTAAATTAAAAGGGTAAGTGTAAGTTAAAAAGAAACAAAAGGGTGTCATGGCAGAGAGGTAATGCGGGGTACTGTTAATACTTTTTTCAGAGGTTCAATTCCTCTTGATACCTAAAATACATAAAAATATAAAAATTAAAAGGGGTACTTGGTCGAGTCTGGTTTATGGCACTCGTCTTGAAAACGAGAACTTTTATGAGTCGTGAGTTCAAATCTCACAGTGCCCGTTCATTAAATGAACCTTTTTTTAAGTTTCAAAACATCTTTTTAATCCAAAGAAAGGGTGAAAAACATAAAAGAGATGTTAAATATTGCAATTGCATTATAATACGATAAACAAATTATATGTTTATTTAAAATTTAAGTAGGAATTTAATTTTGGTTCCGATTGAACGTTTTTCAGTAGTTTTAAGACATGCAAATCGTTTGTACACAGCTATTAGATATCCTTTTAAAGGATAAAATACTCTTTAGTATTATAGTATAAGCTTTAAAGTTTTACTTTTTCTAATTAAGTGTACAAGGTGTAGGGGTGAGTATTGTAAATGAGATACCCTTGTAGACTTCTTAAATAGAAGATAGGTCTTTGCTTAAAAGATCATAATAATCAAGAAAAGATTAAATAAAAAGGAACTTTTCCACTATAAGGATTCAATTTACATTCGATTAGGTAGTTGGAAGGGTAGAAGCCTCCCAAGCCGACGATCGATAGTCAAGTTTGACAGAACAGATGACCACATTGGGAATGAAGTATCCCAAGTAGCATTAAGCTACCAGCAGTCAAGAATATTAGTCAATGCTCGCAAGAGTGAACTAGCTAACTGAAATCAAAGGTGTGTCACCTTTGATAAGGTAAGGGAAAATAAATGATACTACCTTACTATTAGTGTCGTCCAAGTACTCGTGCCAGAAGACTCGGTAAGGCGAGAGACGCAAACGTTAGTCGTCTTGATCAGGCGTAAAGGGTTTGTAGGCGGCTTTAAGAATGGATTTCTTCTAAATTACAATCTTATTTAAGAACATGGAAGGGAAAAATCAATTAAAGCTAGAATCAAAAAGAGGTCAAATTAAATAATACTTGGTGTAAGATTGGTATCTTTAAAAACCAAGCGGAATACTAACGGCGAAGGCTTTTTTCCATCAATGATTGACGCTGAGAAACTAAGGTGAGGACAGAAAAAAGGATTAGAGACCCTCGTATTCCTCACTGTCAACGATGAATGGTAGTTACTAGAAAATATATTAAATATTAAAATCAATTCTAGAGACGATGTTAACACGTAAACCATTCCGCCTTGTGAGTACGACTGCAAAGTTGAAAACAAAAAAATTAGTCGGTTTCGGAGCAAACGAAGTGAAGCATGTTATTTAATACGATACCCCGCGTAAAATCTTACCAGTCCTTGCATAAAACTTTTATTATAGATAGTTTTATTTTAAAATTATTTATGGTTAAAAGGTTGTTCTAGTTCTATTTTTAACATTAGAATATGGACTTCATACAGGTGTTGCATGGCTGTCTTCAGTCCGTATTGTGAAAAGTGAGGTTAAATCCGCTAACGGACGCAATCCCTGTTGTTAATTTATACTTAACAATTCATGAATTCGATAAGATTTCATTTGGGGCTAAGACAAGCCGTTATGGCCCTTATGGACTGGGCTATAGACGTGCCACAAAAACTTTGACAAAATGATGCAAAACCATTCTTTTTCCCTAAAAGGAAGTTTATCTTGGTTATTTTATACTAAGATAAATAAAGAAAATAAGGAAGAGCTAATCATAAAATAAAGTTATAATATATAATTATGTACAGATTGTCACCTGAAATTCGGTGACATGAAGCAGGAATTTCGAGTAATCGTTGATCACTAGGCGCAACGGTGAAGTATTGATCCGTGATGAACTAACTGTCTGTCGCTGGGAAGAAGCTTATTTTGGTGGAAAATGGGGTAAAACCATACTTCTATATTTAAAAAGCTTTAAGTTTAAATTTAAAATTTAAAGTAGTTTTAATATTAATTGTGATTGAACTTATTTAAGCCATTTGAGTAACATCTCAAAAGTCATAGCAAGGTAGTTGTACTGGAAGGTGCAGCTGGATAATGAAACTAAATTTAACCCCCCCCCCCTAAAAGTCTACGCAGCAAGTGGTCTTTTTAAAAAATAAAATATCCTATTTAAACAGGGTGTTCAGCTTTTCGAAAGTTAGTCTCCTTCGGCTTTATAAAAAGGAGTTCAAGAAAGCACAGAAAGAGAAAAAGAGTATTAATAATTAAATTAGAAATTTTAAATTAAAGATTAATTTTATTAAAATTGAAGAGGGGTTAGCTGAGTGGTTTAGCAGTAAATTTACACTTTACGGACAGGGTTTCGATTACTCTACTCCTTATTTAAGCTTTAAATATAACAATAAGAAAAGTAATAATTTAAGATCTTTTCCTTAATCCTTCCTATATTAATTTATATTTTAAAGAGTTAATAAAGAAACTTAACTGAGCTAAAAGATTGGTATAAAACGCCTGCGCCTTCGCTCCGCAGGCAGAGCCCGTACTTTTTAATAAATAAATACTTAGCGAGTATGCCGAAATGGTAGCCGGGTGAATCTTAGGAATTCATGATTATTTTGATTGTAAGAGTTCAAGTCTCTTTACTCGTATTTATTATAAAATTACCTCTTAATTTAAAATTAAATAATTAAGCGTGTTTTACCTTTGGATAAGATAGAAAAGTAATAAATTTAATAATAAAGGTTGTACATCTTTAGCTGAATTGGTACAGCGTTTGCCTTCGAAGCAACTGTTTATTGGTTCGACTCCAATAGGATGTTTATTTATTTACTAAATTACCTGCGGAGCCTATATTTATTTTAAATCTACCTGAGATGAGGATTTATTTAATATTATTAAACAAAAGTTTATAGCTCTATCCTTCGCTCCGCAGGAAGGAGCCGACCCTTAAAAAGCGTAGACAAGGTTTAATTTATAATAAGAGCGTAGTATTAATTGGCTAGTATGGCGATCTCCAAAATCATCGGTAGGTGTTCGAATCACCTCGCTCTTGTACGATTTACCCTTTTATAAAAAAGTTCTTTAAAAGCATCATACTGAAGTAAAAAGGGCCCTTAGCTTAATTGGTAGAGTACCTAATTGTCAATTAGGGGTGTCCCAGTTCGAATCTGGAAGGGCTCGTCTAAAATTAAAAGAAGGTTATAAAGTAAAAAAATAGCACGAGTATAGTTAAGTTGGTATAGCCTCTACCTTCCAAGTAGATATCATCAGTTCGAATCTGATTACTCGTAAGAGGACTCACTTATTTAAACAGAATTAATCATCTGCCTTAATTTCAACTAAGGATATTAATCCTTAAATAAGGTATTAAAATTATAGTCTAAACATTAAGTTCAATGACAATAAAGGATGTATAAATAAGATAAAATAATACAATAGTTAATTTAAGCAATACATATATGTCAATCTACTTTGATACGGTAAACTAGCCAAAATTATTAAAATAAAAAAAATCTTATTTAAAAAGCGATATGGTGTAACGGTTGCACACTAGCCTCATGAGCTATTAGTTTAGGTTCAAATCTTAATGTCGCTATCTATAAACTTAAATAAGTAATACAAAGCTTTGTTTAGGTCTAATAAGATAAGAGTGTCCATTTTTTATGCTTTGGTCCGCGCTCTACCTTCTAACCCGAAGGAGTTAAGCCTTTATTCGGAGCGGCTCAGCAAATATTAGGGTCTTTTAGTATAGAGGTAGTACGGCTACCCTTCAAGTAGTTAGTGTCAGTTCGAATCTGATAAAGACTAAAAAAGAAAAGATAAAATAGCATTTTAATTTAATTATTATAATAATTTATAGTTCTAACTATTTAATTGATAAGGGAATAGTTTTCACTGGTAAGATAAGACGATTGCTAATTGTTCGGGTAACCCCTTAGGTGTTCGATTCACCTCTATTCCGTAAATGCGTCCTTCGGCATTAAATCTACAAAGATTTTTCAATTAGGACTGAGTGTTAACAAGCTTAAGTTGAAGAGATTAGTGATTAGGTGGCTATTTTCTACTAATGCTAAAGATATAGGTACACTATATTTAATCTTTGCTGTGTTTGCAGGAATGATTGGAACTGCTTTTTCAGTTATAATTAGACTAGAATTATCAGCTCCAGGTGTACAATTCTTACAAGGTGACCATCAATTATTTAATGTTGTAATAACTGCACATGCTTTTATTATGATTTTCTTTATGGTTATGCCTGCATTAGTGGGTGGATTTGGTAATTACTTATTACCGGTTCAAATAGGGGCCCCAGATATGGCTTTCCCTAGACTAAACAATATCTCATTCTGGTTACTACCACCTTCACTAATTTTATTATTACTTAGTTCATTAGTAGAAGATGGAGCAGGAACAGGATGGACAGTTTATCCACCTTTAGCCGGAATACAATCTCATTCTGGAGGTTCTGTTGATTTAGCTATTTTTAGTCTTCACCTTGCAGGGGTTTCCTCTTTATTGGGTGCAATCAATTTCATCACTACAGTTTTAAACATGAGAGCTCCTGGTATGTCTTTACATAAATTACCTTTATTCGTATGGGCAATATTCGTAACGGCTATATTATTATTACTTTCTTTACCTGTATTAGCTGGTGCAATCACTATGTTACTAACAGATAGAAACTTTAATACTAGCTTTTATGATCCAGCAGGTGGAGGTGATCCGGTATTATACCAACATCTTTTCTGGTTCTTTGGTCACCCAGAGGTTGAAAATATAGGCCTCTTAACGTTGCCGTATGCTGGGACTACTTCATTATTCAGTTTTAAATACTCCATCTTAATTGACACAGTAAAAAAGTTAAAACGAAGAAGTAAATCAGCAAGTAATCGCTTTATTTTTAAAAATCATTCTACTTTCGCTTCTCGCGGAGTCGAGGCTCCGCAAGGCGTAGGGGTAAATGAATATGTTTTAGATAAAACGAGAACTTCAGAGACTTTATGCAACGGAATCGCAGTAGCAACAGAAAATGTAAAACTTATTTCTGTACACGTACCTCGTCACTTAAAACCAAGTAATGACAGAGAATTTGGTAATTATTTAGCCGGTTTAATAGATGGTGATGGTCATTTTAGCAGTAAGCAACAATTAGTCATTGTATTTAATTCTTTAGATGCTTCTTTAGCCTATTACATAAAAGAACGATTAGGTTTTGGTAGTACTCGTAAAGTTAAAAATAAAAATGCTACACTATTGATAATAGCTGCTAAAAAGGGTATAGAAAAAATTCTTTTTTTAATAAATGGAAAAATTAGAACAGAAAATAAATTTAATCAAGTAAACAAAAACATATTAAAACACAACAACTTTATTGAATTAGCTAACACAATTAATTTTAAAAGGAATTTAGATGAAAACTTAAAAAATCATTGGTTAGCTGGATTTACAGATGCCGATGGTAGTTTTCAAATTAAAACTATAGACCGTAATAAAAAAATGGAAATACGATTAAATTATCAAATTGATCAAAAAAAGGAAGATTTATTAATCTTAATTAAAAGATTTTTAGGTGGAAACATAGGTTATAGAAATAATTTAGATACATATTATTACGGTTCAACTAGTTTTGGTTCTGCTAAAAAAGTTATTAATTATTTTGATCATTATCATTTACTGTCTAGTAAACACATTAATTATTTAAAATGGAGAAAAGCATATATTCTTATTCAAAATAAAGAGCATTTAAATCAGTTTGGTATAGAACAAATTATCAAATTAAAAATGACAATGAATAATAGACTTTCTAAGTCCGAAGTGACCGAAGGGAATTACTCTTTTTCTGAATACTGCGATTTAAGATAAAGTCCTAACAAGGATATTAAGTTCTTGAGTATTAATCGAAATAGATTAAATTATAATTTAACTCTTTCTTTAATCAAAAAATGTTATATTTTAATTATACCAGGATTTGGTATAGTAAGTCATGTAATATCAACATTCTCAGGAAAACCAATCTTTGGTTACATAGGTATGGTATACGCTATGTTCTCAATTGGTATCCTAGGATTTATTGTATGGAGTCACCATATGTTTGCTGTAGGATTAGATGTTGATACTAGAGCTTATTTCACAGCTGCTACTATGGTAATTGCCGTACCTACAGGAATTAAAATATTCTCATGGTTGGCTACTTGCTATGGAGGTAGTTTAAGATTTACGACACCTTTACTTTTTGTTTTAGGTTTCTTAGCTCTATTCACAATTGGAGGATTAACTGGTGTAATTCTAGCTAATGCTAGTCTAGATATTGCAATGCACGATACATATTATGTAGTGGCTCATTTTCACTATGTTTTATCTATGGGTGCTGTATTTGCATTATTTGCTGGTTTCTATTTCTGGGCACCTAAAATAATAGGTAAAACTTATAACGACTTATTAGGTAAAATACATTTTTGGACATTGTTTATCGGAGTAAACTTAACGTTTTTCCCTCAACACTTCTTAGGTCTAAGTGGAATGCCGCGAAGAATCCCAGATTATCCAGATGCCTTTAGTATCTGGAATGCAGTGTCAAGTTTTGGTTCAATTATTTCAGTGGTAGCTACTATCTTATTTGGATATGTTGTTTATGATTTATTTACAAACGGTAAAGAAGTAAGCAATAATCCTTGGGCAGTACCTTCATACTTTACATCTATTAACCAATTTAAAAACGAAACACAAGCAGCAAATTCAATAGAATGGGCATTGGCTAGTCCTGTACCATTCCATGCATTTAATATGCTACCTCTTCAATCTTAAGTAACTTTAATTTTTAAAAATTAATTTTATTTATATTTATATTTTTATGTACAGTAACCCCACTCTCTATTTATTTTACTACTATAATTTATATATTACTTTAAATTATAGTAGTAAGATTATAAATATTTAACACCGGCACCCTAAGGAATATTACAAATACAAATTATGAATCTGTCATTATTATTATTTTTAGTTGGGATACTAGGTTTTATCCTAAATAGAAAAAATATTATCCTAATGATTATTGCGATAGAAATAATGTTGCTTGCTGTTACCCTATTATTATTAATTTCTAGTTTTAGTTTTGATGATAACTTAGGTCAAACATTCAGTATATACATTATAGCTATAGCAGGTGCAGAATCAGTAATTGGATTAAGTATTCTTGTAGCTTATTATCGATTAAGAGGAAATATTTCACTACGTAATTCGTAGTTAATCTTACAAAAGAATGTATCTTTCAATTTTAATTTTACCTTTTTTAGGTTCACTAGTCTCAGGTCTATTGGGAAGAAAAATAGGTGTGAGTGGAGCCCACTGGGTGACAAGCACTTGTTTAATACTAGCTTCAATATTAGCCACAATTTCATTTTATGAAGTAGGAATCTGTGGTTCACCAGTTTCTATCTTTTTATTTAGTTGGTTAGATTCTGAATTTATGTCTATATCATGGGAATTCTTATTTGACCAGTTAACGGTTTCTATGTTTATTCCTGTCTTGTATATATCTACCGTAATTCATATTTATTCTATAGACTATTTATCTAGTGATCCACATAACCAACGTTTCTTTTCTTATTTATCTTTGTTTACCTTTTTTATGCTACTATTAGCTTCTGGGGCTAACTATTTTGTAATGTTTGTTGGCTGGGAAGGTATTGGAGTAGTTTCTTATCTATTAATCAACTTCTACTTTACTAGAATTCAATCAAATAAAGCTGCTATATTAGCTTTAACTATGAATAGAGTAGGTGATATGGGACTAAGTATTGGATTTTTTGTAATATTTGCAGTATTTGGTTCATTAGATTATTCAGCTATTTTTAGTTTAGTACCTTTTATTAATGAAACAGCTATAACTATTATAAGTCTGCTTATTTTTATGGGTGCAATGGCCAAAAGTGCTCAATTAGGTTTACATAGTTGGCTTCCAGGTTCAATGGAAGCTCCTACACCTGTTAGTGCTTTACTTCATGCTGCTACTCTAGTTACTGCCGGTTTATATTTATTAGTTAGATCTTCTCCTTTATTAGAGTATAGTAGTACAGCCTTATTGGTTATTACTTTAATAGGGGCTTCTACTGCATTTTTCGCAGCAACATGTGGATTAGTTTTAAACGATATAAAAAGAATAGTTGCTTTCAGTACTATTAGTCAATTAGGATACATGGTAATGGCTGTAGGTATAAGTCAATATAACGTAGCTTTAATGCATGTGGTAAATCATGCCTTTTTTAAAGCCTTATTATTCCTAGGAGCCGGAGCTATTATTCATAGTGCTGCCGATGAACAAGATATTAGAAGATTAGGTGGATTAATACGATTTTTACCTTTTACTTATACTGTAATGTTAGTAGGGAGCATAGCGCTATTAGGTCTACCTTGGCTATCAGGGTTCTATAGTAAAGATTTAATTATAGAATTAGCTTACTCTAGATACACATTTAGTGCTACTTATGCTTATGTATTAGGTAGCATTACTGCAGGATTAACTGCTTTCTATTCCTTTAGATTAATTTCTTTAGTATTCTTAGGAATGCCAAATGGGATACGAAGCACTTATAATAATATCCATGAAGCCAATATTGTAGTGATCATTCCATTACTAATTTTAGCTTTATTTAGTATTTTCTTCGGATTTGTGTTCTCTGATCTATTTGTAGGAATAGGTACGGATTTCTTTGGTAGTGCCATTTTTATTCAACCTAAGAACATTTCACTAGTAGAAGCTGAATTCAGTATACCTCTAATCTTAAAACTTTTACCTACAATATTATCAATCATAGGTGGAGTTTTAGGTTTATTACTATACAATTGGAATAAAGGAACATTATTAATGAGTGAAAACTCTAGTCTAATACAAAAAGTATATGCTTTCTTAAATGGACAATATTTATTTGATGCAATATATAATCATTATGTAATAGGTAAGGGAGTACACTACGGCTACATTATTTCTAAAGTTTATGATAGAGGAGTAATTGAAGCCATAGGCCCCTTTGGGTTATCTAATGTATTACAAAATACTGCAAGTAAAATAGCTAAACTAGACACTGGTGTAATTACAACATATTCTTTATATATTACACTAGGTTTATTAAGTCTTTTATTCTTAGTATTTAGTCCAATTTTATTAGATACTTCAATGTTGAGTGAAATGAGATTAATCATTATTTATTTTTCTTCTTTAATCTTAGCACTTTGGTAGTGAAAACATAAGTATAACTTATCTTAAAAGAAGATTATGCTTCGCTTATTCGGATTAACAGAAAATGGTTTATTAGGCTTAGCAGAAATGAGGAGCTAATCAATTAACCCTTCCTGCCTGCACTCCTGCAGGAGCGGATCCGATAGTAGTAAATGTTTCAAATTTTCGTTTTATTGTCATCTAATTTAAAATTTTAATTCTCTTTTTTATTAACCCCCCTTTTTTATCCAGCGCCTACAGAGCCGAAGGAGCAACATTAAATTAGATAGTTTTATCCTTCCGAAGGAGTAAAATAGGCTCAGCCCTCTACCTTCAGACCCGCTCTGCGAAGCCGAAGGCAGGAGCGAAGGCGGAGGGCTATGAACTATTATTTTTATGTTTAAAAGTCTTTAAAAGAAGTCGATTAAAGAGGAAGCCTATGATTTAATGGTAGAATAATTTCTTGATGAGGAATCTGTAGAAGTTCAAATCTTCTTGGGCTTATTTGTTATAAATATTGTGACTTTTACTTAGGTTTCATACTTTAATAAAAATATATTATAATAAAAAACTATAAAATACAACCTAAATTACATACAATAAGTAATAGGGAATAAGATAAGATTAAAAAGAATACGATTAGAAAAAAACAATATAATAATAAATTTACATTTAAATTAGAGCTGGTCTTAATATTTAACAATACAATATTTAACTTTGTATTGATACCTAAAATCTAAGGGTTAATTCTTTAACTAATATCATAGTATTAGCCCTGCGCCTTCGCTCCTGCCTTCGTACCCGCTCTGCGAAGCCGAAGGTAGAGCGCGGAGCCTAACTTTTAAATTTTAAAACCCTTATTAAGGTCCGAAGGCGCAGTTCTTCGGTCTAATTACTTAGCTTTATTCTTAACTTTCCTTTTTGCTTAATCTAAAATCACTGCCCTGCGGAGCGCGTAGCCTCTTATTTTAAGTAAATGAGTCACTACGTAGTCAAAGGGCTTCGGAGTTTAATATATTTATATATCAGAGTCCTATGACTATTTTAATAATTCTGTTTAATTTATATTACTACGATAGTTTCGGATTCTTAAATTAAATTTTAGTTCTAATAATTTGTATTGTTCTAAAAAAGGATAAATAAATAAATAGACTTAACAAGACTTAAGAAAAAACAATTATAAAGGTAATAAACAGTCATTATCATTAAAGCGGTAGGTTGGCTAAGCTATTCGCAGAAAGAAAACATTATTTATTAAAAAAATGAGACTTTTAAAATCGCAAGCTATTCTAAGATTAGTAAATTCTTATATGGTAGATTCTCCTCAACCTGCTAATATCTCATATCTTTGGAATTTTGGTTCTTTATTAGGGGTGTGTCTTATAATACAAATATTAACTGGAGTTTTTTTAGCAATGCATTATACACCACATGTGGATTTTGCTTTTAACTCAGTAGAACATATCATGAGAGATGTAAATGCCGGGTATATCTTAAGATACACTCATGCTAATGTAGCTTCATTCTTTTTTATCTTTGTTTATTGCCATATAGCAAGAGGTCTATACTATAGTTCTTATAAATCACCTAGAGTGATGTTATGGAGTATTGGTGTTATCATCTTCATAGTTATGATGGCTACAGCCTTCTTGGGATATGTACTGCCTTATGGCCAAATGTCTTTATGGGGTGCTACTGTAATTACAAACTTATTCAGTGCTATACCAATATTTGGACACGATATAGTAGAACTAATTTGGGGAGGTTTCAGTGTTAACAATGCTACACTAAATAGATTCTTCTCTCTACACTTCTTACTACCATTTGTTTTAGCAGCCTTAGTTGTAGGGCATTTATTAGCACTTCATGTGCATGGGTCAAGCAATCCTAATGGAATTTCAAACAATGGAGATAGAATCCCAATGCATCCCTATTTCGTTTTTAAAGATCTGGTAACTATTTTTGCTTTCTTTTTAGTATTATCTGTACTGGTATTTTATTATCCTAATCTTTTAGGACATAGTGACAATTATATTCCAGCTAATCCTATGAGTACTCCTGCTTCAATAGTGCCAGAATGGTATCTGTTACCTTTCTATGCAATACTAAGATCTATTCCTAATAAATTATTAGGAGTAATAGCAATGTTTGGTTCTTTATTAATTTTATTAGTTTTACCTTTGACTGATTTATCTAGAATTAGAGGTAGTCAATTTAGACCATTAATGAGATTAGCTCACTGGTTCTTTGTTGTAAACTTCTTTATTTTATTGTGGATTGGTGCTTGCCACCCTGAAACACCTTACTTAGAAATAGGTCAAGCATCTACTGCATTTTATTTTATGTGGTTCTTAGTAATTGTGCCAGTAATTGGTATCATTGAAAACACAGCTATGGACATAGCTACAGTAAAAAAAGAAAATTTAATATAAAATAGGTCTTAAAGAAGGCTTTTTTTATAGACAGGTTTTACCTAAAGCATCAAATATCTGTTTATACAGTTTAATGTTAACCCCGATTTTATGTTTAGATACCTAAAATTAGAAACAAGATTACCTAAAATAGCTCAATTTATTAAATTGAGAAAACAATTTCAATCATATTACATGTTAACCTAATTCATCCCTTCGGCTCCGCTCCTTCGGGTCCGCAGGCTGGACCTGTAGGATTCGTAGGATGGGTGAGCTTCTTATTAAAGAATAATAAGTGAACATTGGTTTTTGACCTAAAGCATCATATACCTATTTATTTAGTTTGATAGCCATTTATAATTTTAATCACAAAATGACACAAAATTTAACTCATATCTTAATATTAAATTCTCCATTAGAACAATTTGAAGTAACTAGTTTAATAGGTTTAAATGCTCCTATTTTTGGTTATTTAAATTTAACTTTAACAAACTTAGCTTTATACTCTATTATAGTTTTATTTTTAATTGTTACTCTACACTACATTGCTAATAATAACTCTAGATTAGTTCCTTCAAAATGGTCTATAGCTCTAGAAAGCTCCTTTGCAAGTGTTAACTCTATGGTTAGAGAACAAATTGGAAGTCTTAATGAAGTGTATTTACCTTTCATTTACTCTTTAATCTTCTTTATCCTAATAGCTAACTTAACAGGTAATGTGCCTTACTCATATACTATTACAACAAGTATAATAGTGACTTTAAGTTTATCATTTACTATTTTAATTGGTGTAACTATACTAGGATTCTCTATACATAAAATTAAATTCTTTTCTTATTTTATTCCTAGTGGTACACCTTTAGCATTAGTACCTTTATTAGTATTAATTGAATTGTTAAGTTATAGTGCTCGTGCATTTAGTTTAGGAATACGATTATTTGCTAATATGACAGCTGGTCACACTCTATTAAAAATCTTGTCAACATTCTTACTTCAAATGTTTAGCGCTAGTGTATTAGTTGCTATCTTGACTTTAATACCTTTTGCTATTTTCATGGCATTAATTGGTCTAGAATTAGCTGTATCCTTTATTCAAACTTACGTGTTCTGTATATTAACTTGTTCATATATCAGAGACGCTATTGAATTACATTAATTTCATTTAAATACTTAATTTAACCCCCTTCCTACGCTCCGCAGGTAGGACCCGGTCCTGCATCTGCTTACCGCTGGAATAAGTGGTCTAACAGAAAGGGAAAAAGAGGTAAACCTTTATTTCCTAGAGCAGAATACATCTCAACAACAAAAAAAATAGTCTTTAGTAGGCTAAGCAGCTTCACTGATTTAACTTTAAAGTTAGAATTCCTAAAATTGACAAAATCACTCACTCTTGTTCACAAGAGTGAGTGATTTTCATTCATTAATTTAGAGTCCTTGGTTTTTCATCAAGTTAAACTTCTCTCTACGCTCCGTAGGAGTACGAAGTCAATTATCTTCGTAGACAATAGGAGTTTAAATATTTGTAAGAATAAATTATAAGATCTGAAGTCTTTACCTCTATTATATAATTTAGTAGGATAAGATTATTATAAATTATATTCATTTACAAATATGAAAAAGAGAACTTTGTTAAAAATAATCATGATTAGTAACCACTTTATAGCTACTTTATTTAATATATTAATAGGTCTTATAGATGTATTAGTCATATTATTACCCGCCTTATTGTCTGTAGCCTTTATGACTATTATAGAAAGAAAACAATTAGCCGCTCATCAGCGACGAGTTGGGCCTAATTATGTAGGATATTTTGGTGTTCTTCAGCCTTTCTCAGATGCTTTAAAATTGATACTGAAAGAAACAATTGTACCTTCTCAATCTAATAAAGTTTTATTTTATCTATCACCAGTCTCTACTTTAATTTTTAGTCTTCTTGGTTGGGGTATTGTACCCTTTGGTCAAGGATTAGCTATTTCTGATTTTTCATTAGGTGTGTTGTATACCTTAGCTTTATCATCATTAGGAGTATACGGTATACTATTTAGTGGTTGGTCCGCTAATTCTAAATATGCATTTTTAGGTTCTTTAAGAAGTACAGCTAGTATGATAAGTTATGAATTAATATTAAGTTCTGCTGTGCTTATAATTATTTTATTAACTGGATCTTTTAACTTTACAACTATAATAGAACAACAACAAGCAGTGTGGTTTATAATACCCTTATTACCTGTATTTATCATTTATTTCATAGCTATTTTAGCTGAAACATCTCGTACACCATTTGATCTACAAGAAGCTGAATCAGAACTTGTAGCCGGTTTCTTCACTGAACATTCTAGTGTGCCATTCGTATTTTTCTTTTTAGCCGAATATAGTTCAATAGTATTATTTAGTTGTATTACAGCAATCTTCTTCTTAGGAGGATATAATCTGCCTGAACTCTTTGTAAATGATTCATTTATTAATTTACAATCTATTATACTAGGACTTAAAACATGTATCTTCTGTTTTATGTTTGTTTGGTTCCGAGCAACACTACCTAGAATGAGATATGATGCTTTAATTGAATTATGTTGGTTAAATTTATTACCTATAGCAGTAGCTTTTATTATTCTGGTTCCAAGTATTTTAGTAGCTTTTGATATTGCTCCTTATTAAAGGTAAAGTATCTATTATCTACTATCCTACTAGCCCTACGCCTTCGCTCCTGCCTTCGGCTTCGCAGAGCGGCTCCGCAGGAAACAAACATAGAATACTCATTATCAAAAAATACATTTTATCATTATAATTAATATTCTTTCTTCATATAAATTTTATACTACTATTTTATAACCCCCTACGGCAGGCTCCGCAGGGCCTCATCCTACAGGAGATGAGTGTACAGCAAAGTAAATTTAATTAAAAGAGTAGAGTTAAATTAAAGATAAATATAATTTATTTAATCACCATAAAATGAAGTTATGAATTAAAACAGGGGAAATCTGATAATGGTAATCAGTTGTACTTGCACTACAAATATGATAGTTCGACTCTATCTTTCTCCATTTATTATATTTTATATAATTAGCCTCGGTGGCTTAGCGGCTAAAGCGTTACATTGAAGTCGTAAACAGGGGAGTTCGATTCTCTCCCGAGGCAGTATTCTAATAAAAAGAGCAGGCTTTACAACCTTAATATTCTTAGTTTTGCCGAAATAGTTTAATAGGTTAAAACGGATTCCTTGTAAGATTTAAATATTGGTTCGATTCCAGTTTTCGGCAAAGTGAGTTGTAGTTTAATTGGAAAAACACCATTTTTTGGTAGTGGATTATATCAGTTCGAATCTGGTCAACTCAGAACCCTCTTTTTTACACAGTCCTTTGGACTTGGACCATCAAGTTTAAAATAAATAAATAAAAATGAACCTTAATTTAAGTAAGTTAGATTAGGATTCGTGTCTAAAAGAGGGAAGTTAATTTTGTCTCTTTGACTTATAAACACATAGTAACAAAATTAATTAGTTTTTACTTTATAAAGTTTTTATTATTATAAAAGAACTTAAAATATAGAGTAAGTAAAGAGAATCTATTCACTATTATTTTAATAAGTTAATTTAAAAAATAGCCTCGTAAAATTAAATAATGGTAAAAGGATTCAATTAAAAAAATTAGCACTTCATTCACTGTAAAATGAAGCCTGCCTTAAAGGTCAATTTATTCATGGTTAACTCCTACTAAAATAATTAATAATTTAAAGATTATTTTGGTACAAGGTCTTTTATTGATTAAAATTATCTTTATTGATTTAGAGTAATTTTAATTCGAACGTATTAACTTAAAATAATCCTGGTTTAAAAGGTTGTACTTCCTCTTCTTATTCAGTATTTAGTACTAAGTATTTCGTAGAACTACAACCCTGCGGCTTCGTAGAGCCCCTCACCATTCTATGGTAGGCTCCGCTCCTTCGGGTCCGCGCTCCGCGCTCCGCGCTCCGCGCTCCGCGCTCCGCGCTCCGCGCTCCGCGCTCCGCAGGCAGGGGAGACAAGTACATTATAAAAATGACAACAATAAATAAAGGCTTGCCTTAAACTTTACAATTATAATGTATATAAAATAGTTACAGGTATTATTTAATACGTAGGCCAATTTATTAATTTTCATTTCATGAAAAACTTATTTATAGATTTATTAGCATTCGGTACTTTATTATCGAGTGTACTAGTAATTACATCAAAAAACCCAGTAATAGCCGTTATATTTTTAATCTCAGTATTTGTAAATGCAGCAGGCTATTTAATTCTTATTGGAGTAGGCTTTATTGGAATTACTTATATTATACTTTACGTAGGAGCGATTACAGTATTATTTTTATTTGTTATAATGATGATCAATATTAAACTGACTGATATATTAGAAACAGGATCCCAATACACTAAAAATATTCCTTTAGCATTTTCTGTGGGATCTTTATTTCTTTATGAAATATTTACAATTCTACCCTTTAGTTTTAATAATGTGACAGCTATATCTACCCTGCTAGATTTCTTCACTCATTTAAATGGTTTACTAATAAAATCTGAAGTATCTTCTGTACTAAACACACTTCCTTCCTACGGACAAGAAGAGTTACAGACTGCTTTTAATCCAGGTATAGCAGATACAACTTTTACTAACTTCTTACAAATTCAAGCCATAGGTCAAGGTCTATATACTTATGGTGCTACTTGGTTACTAGTATGTAGTATTATATTACTATTAGCAATGGTAGCTCCAATATTTATATCTAGAGTGTCTACCAAATAAATACAATTTTAAATTTTAATTAATAAAGGAAAGAATTATAATAATAAATTTATTATTACAATATTTATAATAGATAGTGTACTATTATTTATATTAATATTTCTTAATCTTTATGTAACTAGAGAGTTGTTAGTCAATTTATATGATTATGTAGCAGTTTATAATCATTTACACGTGAATAAGGATTAACTATTATTTTTAGCTTAAATTAATCAATTAATCAATTAATCCATTATATCCTAATTTATTAATCGAAATGGAATAAAAAGAATATACGACAATAAATTAACCTACATTAACCCCTCTAATTATTATCCTGGGTTAATAGGAAGAGACGGACCACAAGCCCTGCGGAGCCGCTCTGCGAAGCCGAAGGCAGGAGCGGAGCCTACCATAGAATGGTGAGGGGAGAGTAGAAAAAGGAAGCTCTAATTAGGCCCTTAATTTAGTCTGTTTATGGTTTAATGTATTGAACCATTATAACTAAATAAGTATATCCTCTCAAAGGTTGAGCAATGATTCTTATTAGTATATTAATCTTAATAGTGGCTATGGCCCTACCTTCATTTAATCGGCAAGTAACCCCAATTCTTATAACTAGAATTGCTACTATAATTTTAATTTATTCTGGAGCATTAGCTTTTAATGCTTTTTATATTCAGTCAATTGGATCAGGAATAGGTTTATATAGTGGATTGTTTCAAGTAACAACAATAAGTCAACAATTAGATATGTTTTTATTATTCATTGGAGGGTTGATTTTAATTCCTAGACCTAGTTTAATAGAACAAGGCTCTGCAGGAAAATTTAATTTAACAAGAATGCCTGTAAGTGATATAGCCTCAGGCTTAGGAGGTAAATATTCTTTAATAATCTTATTCAGTAGTCTAGGGTCATTATTATTAATATCTTCTTCTGATCTACTTTCAATGTATTTAAGTATAGAATTACAATCTTTTGGTGTTTATATATTAGCTACTTTATTTAGAGATTCTAAATTAGCTACTTCTGCAGGTTTAAAATATTTCTTATTAGGTGGTTTATCCTCTTGTTTAATTTTATTAGGGGCTGCCTTAGTATATTCATACACAGGATTAAGCCATTTAGAATCAATATATAGTCTAATCTCAGTTTCAAATAGTAGCAATAGTACTATTACCCAAGGTCTAAGCTTAGGAATTATTTTAATAATGATAGGTTTTTTATTTAAAATAGCTGCGGCACCTCTTCATAATTGGGCTCCGGATGTGTATAATGATAGTCCTACTATAGTAACTATTTGGTTAACAATAATGCCTAAGATAAGTATATTAATCTTTTTACTAGATTTATTTATAGGATCCTCTACACCACTAGCGGAAGGATCCGAAAGCATGAGTCAATTATTTAGTATCAATTCTATTGACTATCTATCAATAATAAATGGTGATCTTTTCAAAAATTTATTGTTATTAAGTTCTTTACTATCTCTAGTTATTGGTAGTGTAGTAGGATTAGCTCAATCAAAAATAAAACGATTGCTAGCATATAGTACAATAAGTCATATAGGTTT
>Ga0208982_1000020_pt1 | contig 18635 bp, 21 predicted proteins | sample MedBloCAOM1_O3_FD_187840 | JGI IMG/M metagenome (GOLD analysis project Ga0208982, IMG submission 187840) | Forest soil microbial communities from El Dorado National Forest, California, USA - Mediterranean Blodgett CA OM1_O3 (SPAdes) (version 2) | ecosystem: Environmental > Terrestrial > Soil >... | reverse complement strand
CGCCATGAAGTTCGCCCTCGAATCGAGCCCGGGGCGGAATCCCTTTTTCCTCAACGGAAGCCCAAAAAATGAGCTATACTGCTTACGCCGCCGTCCAAAATGCTATGGAAACGCCGCGTGATCTCGAGATCCGCGCAATCGCGCATGTAACCCGGCAACTAACCGAGGCCAACGCGCCGGGCGCCGAGCCCTTGACCCGCGTTCGCGCTCTGAACAGCAACGCCAAGCTCTGGAGCATCCTGGTCCAAGACCTGTCGACTCCCGAGAATGCTTTACCCGAAATGATCAAGGCGAGCTATATCTCGCTCGGCCTGTTTGCCCATCGCACCAGCGTGGCAGCCCTGACCGCCCCCGCTGACCTGACCACTCTAATTGGGCTCAACACCGACATTCTGGAGGCGCTGGATCAGCAGCGCCAAGCCAGTCTCGCTGCGTAGGCTCCAGGAGGGGCCGCATCATGGGAGTCCTGAGCGGCATCGATAACATCACTGGCTGGGCCTTGTTGCAGAAGAATGGCCCAGCCATCGAGAAAGCATACGCGTCCACCAATTCCTCCGTGACCGACATCGCCTATTTCAAGTCGGTCGCGGCGACCCTCACCACGCCCGACGCGTTGCTGAAGAATTACCGCGCCCTGACCTTCGTCGCCACCGCTTATGGTCTGGGCAGCCAAATCGACCAGACTGCCATCCTGAAAAAGCTGATGACGCAGGACCCAACGGCGACAACGTCATTGGCGCAACAGCTTTCCGACAACAACTACCGGACCTTCGCCAACGCGATGTCCAACTGGTCGCCACCGCCGTTCTCCACCCAGGCGGGGATCGACTCCGCAGTCGCCGGATATCAGCAGCATTCGTTCGATACCTCGATCGGCACCGACAGCGTGCCGCTACAAGAGGCCGATTACTTCGCGCATAATGCGCAGGGCCTGACAACGATCTACCAGTTGATGTCGGACAAGGCGCTGCTCGACGTCGTAACCACCGCGCTGGGCATCCCCTCGGCGTTCGGCAACCTCAGCTTTGACCAACAGGTGGCCATTCTGAAGCCGCGCGTCGACATGACTCAGTTCGCCACCGCCGATGGGGTGAACAAGTTCATTTCCAAATATCTGGCGATGGACCAGCTGAATCAGGTCACCTCGGGCGCCGCGGCAGCGAGCCCCCTGCTCGCGCTGTTCGGCAACAAGAACGGCAATATTCAGCAGGGCGTGACGCTCACGGCACAATCCTTCGCCTCGGGCAATTCCCTCAATCTGCTGGCCTGAGCCTGATCGCCGCGGCCAGTCTCGCCGGTGCGCGACCGGCGCAGGATCCCCTCAGCAGGGACCGCCACTGGTTACATCGCGGATGGGCTCGGCGCGCGTCCCGCTGTCGGGAATACCGCCGCCGACGTCAAGGCAATCATCAACCTGACCGAATCACGCCCGGTTTTTTGCAATAAACCTATATCTGGTTAGGGGACTAGCTTTACGGAGCATCGGCGCTAAAATGGCGACAACGCAAACAATGAATGTCGGTGACGACATTCCTGCTTCGCCCGAGGGTGAAGTTGCTGTCCCGAAGTCCGGACGCAAGAAGCTGATCATCATCGTGGCGGCCGCCGTGCTGGCGCTTACCGGCGTGGGTGGGGCGGCGTATGCGATGGGGTTCCTGGGCAAGCTGACCGGCGGCAAGGAAACGGCTGCGACACTAACGCCCGGCGGGATCGATCTGCCGGAGATAGTGGCCAATCTCAACGCCGGGAACCACCGCACCGCATTCGTGCGAATCAAGGCCCGGCTGGAATTGGCGGACAAATCCGATGAGTTCGCCGTCAAGGCCGCGTCACCACGCATCCAGGACCTGTTCCAGACCTATCTTCGCGACATGCGCCCCGAGGAGCTGCGAGGGTCCGCCGGCACCTACCGGCTGCGCGAGGAGCTGCTGGCGCGGGTAAACATCGCACTCGCGCCGGCGCGAGCCACCGACATCCTGTTCACCGAAATGCTGATGCAATGAGCGACCCGGCACCCATCCTCCCCGGCCCACTCTCCCCCGAGGACGTAACGGGCTGGCGCAATAGCGCAGCGGATGGGCCCGAGGCGGCGTCCGCCCGCGTGCTCAGCCAGACGGAGATCGACGACCTTGTCGGTTTCAATGACCTGCCGGTCGCAAGCGAACCGAAATCCGGCTTGCACCGGGTGGTCAGCGCCGGCCTAATTTCATACGAACGCCTGCCGATGCTGGAGATTGTGTTCGACCGGCTGGTGCGCATCCTGTCCACCAGCCTGCGGCATCTGACCAGCGACAATGTCGAAGTCAGCATCGACAAGATCACTTCGCTGCGCTTCGGCGACTACATGAACGCGGTCCCGCTCCCGGCGATGCTGTCGGTCTTCAAGGCCGAGCAGTGGGACAATTTTGGGCTGATGGTGATCGACGCCCCGATGATCTACTCGATCGTGGACGTGCTGCTCGGCGGTCGCAAAGGAACCTCGCAGACCCGGATCGAAGGCCGCCCTTACACCACAATCGAGCGCACCCTGGTCGAGAAGATGGCGGTGCAGATCCTGTCCGACCTATCGATTTCGTTCGATCCGGTCTGTGAAGTACGGTTCAAGTTCGAACGCACCGAGGTCAATCCGCGCTTCGCGGCGATCTCCCGCGCATCCAATGCCGCGATCCTGGTGAAGCTGCGACTGGAAATGGATGAGCGCGGCGGCTGTTTCGACATCGTGCTGCCGTACGCAACGCTCGAACCGATCCGCGACCTGCTGCTGCAGCAGTTCATGGGCGAACGCTTCGGCCGTGACAACATCTGGGAAACCCATCTGGCCGAGGAACTGCGGGAGACCGCGGTCGAACTCGAGGCTGTCATGGGCGAACAGCCGATGAACCTGTCTGAGGTTCTGGCCCTGAAGGTCGGCAGCCGGATCATGTTTACTTTCGCATCCGATGATCTGGTGCAACTCCGCTGCGGCGGGGTGCCGCTGTTCGTCGGCAGAACCGGCAACCGGCGCAATCGCATCGCCGTACAGATCGAAGACAAACTGCCCACCATCAAGATGACCCACGGAGTGCCGAACGCATGACACCGTTTTGGGGTTGGATCGCTGATGCCGTCCTGGCACTGATGCTGGTCAGCACTCTGATCATGGCTATCAGGCTTGACCGCGCACTACGGGTGGTTCGCCGTGACCGCGCCGTATTCGAGGCGCTGATCAATAATCTTGGCTCAGCCACCAACTCGGTGAAGCTGGGAATCCAGGCCTTGCGCAACGAGGCTGACCGGGCCGCCGAACAGATTGAGCGCCGCTCGGAGGATGCTGACAAACTGGCGACTGACCTGTCCTTCCTGATTGAGGCGGCCGATCGGGCCGGCGCGCGGCTGGATGAGGCCCGCCAGGCATGCCCTCCGCCGGCCAGAGCGCAAGAGCCAGAGAGTCCGGAGGCCCAAGCCGGCAGCTCCGCCGTGGTCGATCCCCTCGTCCTCGCGTCGGTCGCCGGTTCGCGGGACGACCACGCCGGTGGTCTCGCAAGCGGGGTGCGCCACTTTACCGGCATCGCCAAGCGGCGACGTACCTCAGCCCAGTTGGCGGGCTGGCCCTCGGTACAGGCCGGATCCGGCGCGCCCGGGAAAGACGAAGCTATCCTCCCGTCGAAAGCCCAGGTGTGAGACATGAGCGAAATCCTTTCTCCCAGCAGATTGCTTCCGGTAACGATCCTGGTGACCACCGTTACGCTATCCATCAAGGTCTTCGCATTGGTCACCGCGGTTCCCAGCCTTAGCGACTGGCGAACCGGAGCGGCCCAGGCGCTGGAACTCGCGAGCACCGCGCGGATGATTGATCAGGCCTACGCCGCGCCGAACCAGGCCGCCGAGATCGCATCGCCCAGCCTTCCGCAGCTGGCGCCTTCGGTCAGCGCCGCGCCAGCCATGCCAGCCATGCCAACCGGGATGCCTGCGGGGCTGCCCACCGGCCTGCCCAGCGCGTTCCCCACCGAATTGGCGCCGGCGCCGGTGCCAGCCCCCGCGCCGCAAGCTTTGGCTGCGCCGCAAACCCTCGCTCCAGTCGAGGGGGATGCCGGCCAGCCGCTCAAGCTTCGCCGCGGCCAACTTGAAGAGCGCGAGCAGCTGCTGACCGAGCGTGAGGCGACCTTGGCCGCCGCCGACAAGCACCTGACGGAGCGGGTCGGAGAACTACAGGCGATCCAAACCCGACTCGAGACACTGGAGAGCGGCCGCAAGGCGCAGGAGGAAGCCAACTGGGTTGGCTTGGTAAAGCTCTACGAGGGTATGCGTCCGCGCGACGCCGCCGGCATCTTCAACGCCCTGGACAAGCCGGTGCTGCTGGAAATCGTCGATCGCATGAAGGCGGCCAAAGCCGCGGCGGTGTTGGCACTCATGGAGCCCGAAAGCGCCCGCCAGGTCACGGCGGAGCTGGCTGCGAAACGGACCCGCACCACGACGGTCTCGAACTGACCGGACGATCTGAGCAATCGCCATGGCTGCCAATTCCCCCGTCCCGATCATGGACGACCGCAAGACGCGTCTGAGCGGTGGCGGGGGATGTGGCCGGCTATCGTACGATGCCCTGCTGTCCGACGCTACGGCGCCGGCGGACATACGCGCCGGCGCTTGCTGATGCGCGCCCTGCTCATTCTGTCCGTGGCGCTAATCCCGGTGCTGCTGCAACCAGCGGCAGCGCAGGCGGCCACAGACTGGAGCGAGGAACAATTGACCTCCGACGGCATTGCGCCTGCCGACGCCGAATCCGCGACGACCCGATCGCGGACCACCAAGCGCCCGTCGATTAAACCGGCTGCGTCCAGAAAGGCGGCCAACGCAAAGGCCGCCGCCGTTGGGCCGCAGCCCCCGCCGCCTGTGCTGAAAGACCTGGTGATCGAGAGCATGGATCTGCGCCAGATCGAACATTCGATCGGCGCGTTCTCGATTCCGATCATTGCTGCCCCGCCGGCTGCGGTTCCACCGGTACCAAGTCCTGTGGCTTCCACCCCGTCGGCTTCAGGCCCGCCAGCGTCTGACGGTTCGACGCCCGACCCGGCGGCCACCGATCCGGTCGCCGCCGGGTTTGCGGGCTCTGCCCTTTCCACCCCGCCAAACCCGACGGTGCAGGCAAATACCGCAGCGGCGCAGGCGCAGGCCGACACATTTCCGCCGGCAGCATCCTCGCAGAAATCCGCCATCGGGATCGAGCCGGTCGTCGGCAGCGAACCCGCCATCATGTTGCGGGCAGATCCTGGTGTCGGCCTCGCCGCGTTCCGGCTGGGGACCGACGCCCTGATAGTCCTCGATACGCCTATCCTGTTTCAGGCCGGCGCGGATCTCGATCCGGCATTTGCCGGACTGACCAGCCGCCGGACGCAGGATGCAACGCTGATCCGTATCCCGGCGGTGGCCGGCCTGCGTCTGGCACGCACGACGCGCGGCTGGCTGGTCACCATAGGAGCGCCGTCGGACGGCGCTACCACCATCCTGCCGCAGCTAATCCAGGGCGGCACGGATGCATCGCCGGTTCGGCTGATGGCAAGCGAACCCTCTCGCGTCGTCACCGTGCTGAACCCGGAGACCGGCAGCCGGTTGCTGGTGGGCACCGTGGGAGCCGCCGGCCAAGCCGTCCCCAGCGCCTGGGCACAGATCCAGTTTAGCCTGCTGCCCACCTTGCAGGGGGTCGTGGTCGCGCCGTTATCCGACGATATCCGTCTGCGCCGCGAGTCCAACGGCTTCATGCTGTCGGCCAGTCAACAGGCCGATGGCGGAAACGAAGGGATCTGGCAGACGGCGTCCGACCTCCCCACCGATGCGAGCCTGACCCGGCTGTTCGATTTTCCGAACGGCACGACCAAGGAGCTGTCGGTCTTGCTGAGCGAGCGGATTCAGACCGCCGGTCGCACCCACACCCTCGCCCGATCCGGGCCGCGCCTGCTCGTCGCTGAGGCAATGCTGGCACTTGGCATGGATGTCGAGGCGCAGGCGGTTATCGACGTCGCCGCCGCGGCCGATCCGGCGGTGATGGACCAGCCGCTGGCGATCGGGCTACGGACGGTGGCCGCCACGTTGGCCGGACGCATCGACGATGCCAAGCCGCTGGCAGACACCAGGCTGACCGGCTCGACTGAGATTGATCTGTGGCGGGCCCTGCTGCGCGTTGTCCAAGACGATGTGGCGGCAAAAGATGCGCTGAGCCTCGCCAGGGGATTACCGCTGGTGCTGCGATACCCTGCGGCGCTGCGCGACCGCCTGCTGCCGGGCGCGCTCGAAGCCATGGTGCTCAACGGCCAGGCCGAGGCGGCGGGGACGGTGCTGCGGGCATCGCGCGACGACCGGAACCTGGAGCTGGCGCGAGCCATTGCGCTCGATCAGGACAGTCAGGCCGCCGAGGCCCTGAAGATCTATGATCAGGTAGCGAGCCGCGCCGACCGGCTGTCCCGCTACAAGGCGCTGGTGCGGGCCACCGAACTGCGGATCAAGAGCGGCGAGCTCGATGCCCGGGCGGGCGCGGATGCGCTGGATCATGCCTTGCTGGGCTGGCGTGGCGCCAAGCAAGAGTTCGGGCTGCGGCTACGCATCGCCGAACTGCGCGGCCAGGCCAACCAGTGGCGCGAGGCTTTGACAGTGTTACGCGACGGGCGGGAGATCTTCCCTGAGAAACGCGTGCAGCTCGACCAGAAGATGGCGGCGATTCTCACGGGTCTGCTCAACAATGATGCCGCGCGGCATCTCTCGCCCATCGATTTCGTTACTATTTATGACCAAAATCTCGACCTCGTGCGGGACATCGCCTGGACCGAGAAGACCGGAGTGGATCTGGTCGAGCACCTGGTCGGGCTGAATCTGCAGGGCCGCGCCGAGCCGATCATGGCGCGGTTGGTGACGCGCTGCACCGATTCGGTGCGCCGCGCCGCGCTTGGCGCCCGCCTGGCTTCGCTGCGGATCAGCCTGGACGACTCCGCTGGCGCGATCGCGGCGCTGTCCTCGACCGTGCCGCCGGCCGGTGCCGCCGCGGACCCCGGCACGATGCGGCTGCGGCAACTGCTATATGCCCGCGCCGAAGCGCAGCGTGGCAACAAGGACGCCGCACTGACTCTGCTGAACGGATTGGACAACGCCGACGCTGACGAGATCCGCGCGCAGATTTACACCGCCCGTAAAGACTGGGTTCAGGTCGTCGGTGCCCTGACCGCGTTGGAACACGGTCAGACAATGACAGCCACTTTAACCATGCCGCAGCAGGCAATCGTGATGCGGCTCGCGGTTGCCGCCACGCTCAGCGGCGACTCGGCGACGCTTGCACGGTTGTCGGGCAGCTACGGGACGGCCATGGCCAAGGGCAGTTCGGGATCGCTGTTTCGCCTGATGACCTCCGCACCCGCACGAGGCACCGGCGACCTGCCGAGAGCATTCGAGGAGATTCAGCTGGCCAAGCAATTGGAGGGCCGAATCGGTTTAGCGGCTCGGCCCTAGTGCCCTCGCGCAAGGCGCGCGCCTTGCGCGACGGTGGCGGCGAGCAGGTCACCGAAAGACTGAATCAAACTATTTGTCGGAACAGCGGGGAAAAGCCCCGCTACTGAAAGTACAAAATGTCGATTTATCTCAACGCTTTCTTGATGCTGGCCGTCACCGTCGCGGCGTTCGTGCTGTTGGCGAAGCTGCTCCAGGCGGTGCGGTCGCGACGCCTGGCACTGCCGTGGGGCACCGGAGGAACGACGCTCACCGCGCCCTCGCGGCTGGCTGTCGAGCAGACCTGCATGGTTGACGGGAAACGGCGGCTGCTGCTGATCCGCTGCGACGAGCAGCATGTGCTGTTGCTGACCGGCGGCCCTGCGGACCTAATTGTCTCGCTGACCTCTGCCCTGCAAGCGGCGGATCCCGGCCGATGAGGCCGCGTTTTCGGCTGCTGACGATCTGCCCTGTGGCAGTGGTCGCGCTGGTGCTTGCGGCGATGACGTGGGCGGGACCCGTCTGGGGTCAATCGCTCAGCATCGACCTGGGACAGGGCGGACAGCCCGGCACAACCAGCCGGCTGATCCAGATCACTGTCGCAATGGGCGTACTGTCGCTGGCCCCGAGCCTGCTGGTGATGATAACAGCCTTCACCCGCATCGTAATCGTTCTTTCATTGTTGCGATCGGGGATCGGGGCGCAAGGCACACCGCCCAACACCGTTATCATCGGACTGGCGCTGTTTCTGACCTTTTTTGTGATGCAGCCGGTGCTCGATCAGGCATGGTCAGCGGGCTTGCTGCCGATGGCCCGCGGCGAGACCACCGACCTGGAGGGGCTGCGGCTCACGGCTGAGCCGTTCCGAAAGTTCATGGTGCTGAATGTGCGTCCCGCGGACCTGACAACATTCCTCGATCTCGCCAAGATCACGCCGCCGGCAGAGGCGGACAACGTGCCATGGCGAGCCCTTGTCCCCGCCTTCATGGTCGGCGAACTCAGCCGCGCCTTCGAAATGGGCTTCGTGCTGTTCCTGCCCTTCCTGATCATCGACATGGTGGTGGCCAGCGTGCTGATGAGCATGGGCATGATGATGCTGCCGCCCAGCATCGTATCGTTGCCGTTCAAGCTGACGTTTTTCGTTCTCGTGGACGGCTGGCGGCTGGTCGCGGGAAGCCTAGTGCAGAGCTTTCACACATGACCATCCGCCCCGACATCCGCTGCGGTTAGCGGTGTGACCCTGCCTCTATTTCAAATGGAGATCATTTAAAAATGCTGGCTGACCATCTTATTCTGGCAGCGCTCGACCATCAGGATAACCTTGCGATCGTGCTGCGCCAGACCGTGCTCGGCACGCCGCCGACCATTGCCGAAGCGAATGACGCGTTCCATCGGATGACTGGCTTGCCGCGCGAGGCCATCGAAAGCGAGAAGCTGGCCCTGCTGACCCGCGCACCAGTGCCGCCTGAGTGGAATCAGTTGCTGGCCGCCATCAGTGCCGGCGAACCGCTGCGCGGCGAGGTTCCGTGCTACACCAGCACCGATCAGGTGTTCTGGTTCGGCTTCACGCTATGCCATATGCCCGATCCGTTAGGCGGACCAGAGCATCCGGTGCTGACCGGCCGCGACATCACCGTCGACCGGTGGAAGCGGCAGGACCAAGCGACGACGAATGCGCTGCTGGGCTTGGCGTTCACCAAGATTGATGCCGCCGTGGCGCTGATCCGCGATGATCACCGGATCATCATCGCCAACCCAGCCATGGCGGCGCTCACCGGTTTTTCGGTCGCCGATCTCGAGGGCAAGCCGGTGGGCGACCTGACCCATCCCAAGGATGTCGCCCGCGCAAGCGCCGCGCATACCCAACAGCTGGTCGACGGCGTGCGTTACCAGATGCAGTTGGTGACCCGAGCCAGGAACGGTATGGTATCGGTTCGGCTCACCTCCGATTTGGTCGAAGACTCAACGCTGGGCAAGGTCTCTATCGCCACCGTAATACCGGAACCGATGGTGAAGGGTACCGGCGGCCGGGTGGAGACGATCAGTCTGCAGGCGATCCGCATCTCCTGCGGCAAAGCCTGGGACCGGATGTCGCCGCGCCTGCTGATGATGGCCGAATCGGTCATCCGCCAACGCCTCCGCTCGCAGGACGTCTTCGCCCGCTCCGCCGACGGCAATTTCACCATCTGGTTCGCTACCGATGACGAGGCGGAGATCGTTGCTTGCATTGTGGCAATCACGCGCGACATCCGCATCCGTCTGCTTGGCGAGCTGAGTGAGAGCGAACCGGCCGGCCCGGCCAGAGTAACGACGAGAGCCGCCCCGGAGGCGCTGGTCGACGCGGCGCTGACCCCAACCGCGTCGCCGCAGCCGGATGCGCGGTCGCACCAGCGCACCACCAGTTCCCGCGCGCTGGAGGTGATCGCGGAACTGTCAGGCGACACGCCGGTCGAGATCACCCAGGTGACCAACTGCGACAATCAGCCCGCCGGCCTGATCTGGGCCGACCTACCGTTGGCGGCACGGCTTCGGCTGGACGCCGCTGTCGCCAGCCTGCCGGAGGACTCGCTGCTTGGGGCTGGCCTGGCCGCCTATCCGGAACTGCTGCGGCTGCGCTTTGCGGTCGCCGGAATCAAGCGTGATCTTGTCGAAGGCCAGCGCCAGGTCTGGCTGCTGCCGGCGTCCTGCACGGCGTTGCTGTCGCGCAAGCGGCGCAAGCAGCTACTGGATACATTGCGAAACACCCAGGCGCCGGTTCGAGCGCGGCTGCGCGCCCTGCTCGGCGACGTCCCGCAGGGCCCGCTGGTGGAAATCCTGCGCGACTGGTTCGAGCCTTCCCGTCCATTGCTTCAGAGTATCGGTTTGCTGTCCTGCGTGCCGCACCTACCGCAGACATCCAGCTTGCGTTCGCCAATCAAACTGGTCGTGATTGATCTGGATGCCGGGCCGCCGCCGCCGCCGGACGCGACCGCCAAACTGCTGGGCACGGCACACAAGCTCGGTTTGGCCGTCATGGTCCGCACATCGCAGCGGGATCAGGCACGAGCATGGCGCGAGATGGGTGCCACACTATTCGCCATCACCAAGTCCGGTGCCTAGCCTAGCCGCCGCGGAACCCACCTGGCGGCAGGCCAGAGATCGTGGTGATGCCGGCCTATGTTTTGGCAGATGTGCTTATAAATGTAAGTGGAACGACTTCCGTCCGATGAAAGGCGTCAAGATGGTCGCAGCTGGGAGATGGCAGGTCCGATCGATTTCTAGTGCTCGAGCGGCGCCTCAGGCTCCGGGCGATTCGCTTAATTGACCCGTGTCCGGTGTGCGTGATGCCCAATCTTGTAACCGCAGCGCTGCCATCGTCGCCGACCCCAGCCCCGCCTCCGCCCCCCGCGGCGGCCCCAACCGAAGCGCACACATCGTTCCATTCAATACTGTCCGAATTGAACCCGCTGCAATATTTGCCTATCATCGGTACGATTTACCGCGCGATGACCGGGGATACGATTCCGGACGCAGCCCGGTCGGTTGGGTCTTTCGTGGTCAGCGGCCTCATCGGCGGTCCGATCGGGCTGGTCACCAATGCCGCGATGCAGGCGATCGAAAGGATAACCGGGTTCGATCCGGAGAAAATCGGGCATGAGTTTCTGGTCAGTCTGGGTGTCGGCCATCGGGAGGCCGAACCCATGGTCGCCGCGGCGGCGACGCCATCCGACCTCGGCGCTTCCCCGCCGGAGTTCACCGGGTGGTCGCCCGCGCAGTTGATGGCCTATGGAGTGACGACCGCCGCTGATGGGATGATGAAGCGTGACGCGATCAAAGGCGCCGACGTGCTCAACGGCTTGGAACTTGCCCGGCATGAAAATTACCCGGCCGCGTCATTCATCGCCTGAGCATTGCTGCTATGTCGAGATGAGAACCGTGTCCGGCAACGATATTGCCGGTCTCGCGCCTTAGTCCCGCACCGGTTCTGTTGCCGCCACAGAGCCTGTATAACGCTCCACACCAAATCACTGGTAACACGCGCCAAAAAGTGTGATTGCCAAAATATTTGAAAATGTGTTGGGATCGTTGCTCTCAAGGCAGCGCGAGTCCGCTCCGCTAGAGAAATGGAAAGTTTGTACCGGAGGGGGAGCAACATGCCGAGCCGCGCTGATCCCCCCCTTGCAGGCTTCCTAGACACACGGGAACGGGACCGGCTCGCGGCTATTCTGTCCCGTCTGTCTTCGCCCTATGATAATGAGCGCGCCGCTGCCGGCCTACTGGCCAGCGTTTTCGTTGCTCGGCACGGTCTGGAGTGGCTTGACCTGACAAGCCTGCTGCTGCCGATCCGCCGGACGACGATCATGCAGGCGGCCCCGGGACAGCAACAGGATCGGCGGAGCAGTGGCAGCCGCGAGTGGAGCGGCTACTGTCGCCGTCGCCGCTCGCAGCCCGGTGAAACCCTGAATCTGTTTGTGTAGACCGATCCTTCCGGATCACCTGCTCTATGTCCATTTCCGGCCCGAACCCGGATCCGGATCCGGATCCGATCAGAATGGACTTACGATATCCAGGATCTGCTGACCGTAACGTGCCGTCTGCACGTCGGTCAACTGACCGCGTCCGCCGTAGCTAATCCGCGCCTCCGCCATCCGGTCGTGCAGCACTGTGTTGTCGGACATGATGTCCTGCGGGCGGATCACGCCGGATAGCACCAGTTCGCGCAGTTCGGAGTTGACGCGGACTTCCTGCCGGCCGGACAGCGCCAGGTTGCCATTGGGCAGACGCTGGGTGATCACCGCCGCCACCCTCAGCTGCACAGTTTCGTCGCGCTTGATTGCGGCGGCCCCGACGGCAGTACCCGCGGTGTTGGTGGAAACCAGCTTGTTCAGGTTGGTACCCTTCGGCAGCGCCCGACTCAATGTGGTCTGCAGGCCGAACAGGGCCGGCACGCCCATCTCCTGCGACCCGGTCCTGCTGGCGGTGGTGTCGTTATTGAGCACTGCAGAGTCGCCGATGTTGACGATGACCGTTATGATATCGCCGATCTGCGCGGCGCGCGGGTCGCTGAAGAAGGCATGCGCCCCCGGTCGCCACAAGCTGTTAGACGTCGGTGGAATGTATTCCGGCAGCGGCATCGGCATTGAAACCGGATGGTAGTGCGGATCCTGCGTGGGATTGGTCGGTGAGCTCATCGTCGGTGGCGAACCGACTTCGCCAAGTCGCTGAAACGTGGCGCACCCTTGCAGCGCGACGGCCGTGGCCGCCAGCATGGCAAACAGACGCATCATCAGTTGGCAACCTCGGAGAACCTGGATACCGCGCGTGCTGGCGCGACCAGCGGTGTGCTGCCGGGCAGGATCACCGCCCGGCCGGGCGCCGTCACCCTTGCGGCGACAACCGCCCGGGACAGCGGATTCATGATCTGGATAACATCGTCGCGGCCGCCGGAACTGAGCGCGACACCCTGCGCCGCGAGCGACATGTTGGCAGTCTCGAGCGCGATCACCACGGTCGCGCCTTTCGGGACCATGACAGGTGCCCCTACATCCGCCAACGCCAGCGGCTGACCAGCGACGATCGTGCGCTTCGGCGTCTGCCCGACCACCTGCGAGACGTCGCTCGCGGTCGGTCCCGGCAGCTTTCGGCCGACCATCTGTACCCGGCGCACATCGCTCTCGGCAATGACGTCTCCAGGTTCCAGTCTGCGGGCCGCAACGACGGCCGCCACCATGTCCATCACCCGCCCGCTGACGCGCATGCGCTGAGTCTGCATTCCCTCAGTGGAAACCACGAGATCAGCAAAGAATCGGTCAGAGCCCGGATCGTATGCCAGAGGCTCGACCTGCAGCAGCGGGAACGATAGTGGCGGGACCAGAATCGGTGCGACGGTGGCAAGCTCGATCGTGACGGTGGGGGCGGCGCCGGCCTCGATCAGGCTGCGCTTAATTGGTTCCACCATCTCTTCATGTGTCAGCGGCCGTCCGGTACGTTCCACCGAGGTCCTTTCCACACCGGACACCGGGCGCCAGTCCACGTCGTAGAGATGTGCAATATAGGCGAGCTGTGCCGCCTCGATGGCGATCGAGTGGCCGGGCGGCGGTGCGGTGCCGATCACCGTCTCGGCCTTCGCACCGGCATTTTCCCAAAGGTCCGCGACCTTGATCACGCCCGCGTCGAGGCGCACCTGCAGCCGGAGTCGAGCCAATGGCTCGCCGGCGTAGCCGGCTGCGGCGAAGCAGCAGCACAGCAGGATCAGGACAGCCATTTTGGCCATCGTCCGCATGAACTAGTGCAGTTTGGTAAGGGTTGACAGCATGTCATCGCTAGCCGAGATTACCCGGCTGTTCATTTCGTAGGCGCGCTGCGCCGTGATCAGGCTGGACATCTCGCTGACAACGTTGACATTCGAGGTCTCGACGAAGCCTTGCATGACGCTGCCGAACCCGACCGCCCCGGGCACGCCGGTGGTCGGCGAACCGCTTGCGGTGGTCTGCACCAATAAGTTAGCGCCGGTGGCGCTCAGACCGACATCGTTCGGGAACACCGCAAGCTGAATCTGCCCGACGTTGGTCTGCGCGACCGAGCCGGCGACAGTGGCGAGTACCTGTCCGTTGGCGTTGATGGTTACCGAGGTGGCGTTGGTCGGAATGGTGATGCCGGGCTGCACCACATAGCCGTCAGCGGTGACGATCTCGCCGGACGGCGACAGCGCAAGCGTGCCATCCCTGGTATAGGCGGTGTCGCCGGACGGTAACGTTACCTGAAAGAAACCGTTTCCACTAATCGCCAGATCGAGCTGATTCGAGGTCTGCTGCAGGTTGCCCTGCTCGCTGATGCGGTAAACCGCTGCGGTCTTCACGCCGAGGCCAACCTGCGCGCCGGAGGGGACGACGGTGCCCGTATCGCTGCTGCTGGTTCCGACCCGGCGCAAATTCTGATAGAGCAGATCCTGGAATTCAACTCGCTGGCGCTTATAGCCGGTAGTGTTCATGTTGGCGATATTGTTCGAGATGACCTCAACATTGGTCTGCTGCGCCTGCATTCCGGTCGAGGCAATATCCAATGAACGCATGGTTCAGTTCTCCTTCCGCTGGGAGACGAGGTCTGTCGGTTATGAGTTATAGGTGCGCCGGCAATAACCGCCACACCATCATCATCCCTTGTGGCCGATCCGGTCGATGGCGGACTGTTCCCGCTGCGCCTCACCGTCAACAAACTGAGACGCAAATTCGAACTCCCGCATCTCCGCCATCATCCGGGTCACTTCCGTAATGGCCTGAACGTTGGCGCCCTCGACCGAACCCTGCATGATTTCGGGCTGCGCCACGTCGCGCGCCGGCTGCTTGCTGGAGAACAGCGAACTTCCTTCCGCCTGCATCGTCTGCGAGTCGTCAAACTGCACCACTCGGAATTTGCCGATCGGGGCGCCGTCGCTGCTGATGCCACCATCGGCATCGACGGTCAGCGACGCACTCTCGGGCGGCACGTTGATCGGTTTGCCGTCGGTGCCCTGCAGCGCATTACCGTTCATATCGACAATGTTGCCGGCTGCCGAAATCGAGAACCGTCCAGACCTCGTGTAGCGCACGCCGCGGTCCGTATCGACGGCGAAGAACCCGGTGCCCTGCAGCGCGAGATCCAGCGGATTGCCGGTCTTCAGTAACTGACCCTCGCTATAGTCACGCCAGGTCGCCCGATCCTGCACCATCTGCACCGCCCGCCCGCCCATTGGCGTGGCGGTGCCTTTCTGCTGCACCAGGTAATCAGAGAACACCACGCTCTCCGCCTTGAAGCCCGGCGTGGTAGCGTTGGCGATATTGCTGGCGCGGACGTCGAGTGCCCGCTGCTGGGCGATTAGCCGCGATAAAGCAATATAACTTGCGTTCTCCACCGTATCGATCCTTTTTCCGGTAATCACCTATATAAGGTTCACGAGCATTTCGCGGGATCAGGCGCAGGCCGGTACCATCGATCGTCTAACACACGGGACCACCGCAGAATGGGTTACGGCAGGACTGACGGGAATCAAAACCGGATCCAAGCGGTCCGACGAAGTCACGTTCAGGGCTGCCTGGCCGGACTGCTGCTTAACCTGATGGTCGCTGTAGCGCCGAACGCATCGGCGCAGACCCGCATCAAGGACGTAACCGATGTCGAAGGCGTGCGCGACAATCAGCTTGTCGGCTACGGCATCGTGGTTGGCCTGAACGGCACCGGCGACAAGCTGAACAACGCCCCGTTTACCCGCGAGTCACTGATCAGCATGCTGGAGCGTCTGGGCGTCAATACCCGCGATCAGGCCCGGAACATGGATACCAAGAACGTTGCCGCAGTGATGGTGACATCCAACATGCCGCCCTTCGTCAAACCCGGCGAGCGCATCGACGTGACCGTGGCAGCGCTCGGTGACGCCAGCAACCTGACCGGCGGCACGCTATTGGTGACCTCCCTGCTCGGTGCCGACGGCGAGGTTCACGCGGTGGGTCAGGGGGTGATCGCGACTGGAGCCATCGCCGCGCGCGGCGCGGCGCAGTCCGTTACTCGTGGGGTACCAACCTCCGGCCGCATCGCCAATGGCGCCATAGTCGAAAAAGAGATCCCATTCGATCTCGGACGCATGGCAGCGCCGCGCCTGGGACTTCGTAATCCTGACCTCACCACCGCGATGCGCATTGCGGCCGCGGTGAACCGGGAAATGGGCGGCCCGCTCGCCAAGGCGCTGGATCCCAGGACCGTCGCCCTGAACCTGCAGGGACGCGATGTCGTCGAAGCGCTCTCGCGCATCCAGATGCTGCCGGTGGAGCCCGACACCGGCGCTAAGGTGGTGATCGACGAGGCCTCGGGAATCATCGTGATGGGTGCCAACGTGATCATTTCCACCGTCGCGATCGCGCAAGGAAATCTCACCATTCGCGTTACCGAGACGCCGCAGGTTATCCAGCCTGATCAGTTCTCAATCGGAACGACACAGGTGGTGCCTCGCACCAGCATCACGGTAGACGACGACAGCAAAAAACGGCTTGGCATCCTGAAGAGGGCAGTGACATTACAGGAACTGGTACGCAATATGAACGCTTTGGGCGTTGGGCCACGCGACATCATCAGCATCCTGCAGGCGATCAAAGCCGCCGGTGCGCTGCAAGCTGATCTGGAGGTGCGCTAATGGCCGGCAGCATGAACGTTACGGCTGTGCCGCTTGCCGGGGCACTGGCAAAGACCGCGCTGTCGCCGGCGCAGAGCGAGCAAACCCGCAAGGCGGCTCAGGATTTCGAGGCCATGGCGCTCGGCGAGATGCTGCAGCCAATGTTCAAGACGGTGGACACGTCAAAAGGCCTGTTCGGCGGCGGCAGCGGCGAAGCGACCTGGAAGCCGATGATGGTGGACGAGCTCGCCAAGACGATCGCCAAGCACGGCGGCATTGGCCTGGCCGATTCGGTTATGAGAGAAATGTTGCGCATGCAGGAGACGAAACATGATTAACAATCTGGTCCTGCTCATCGAGCGGATAAACCAAGCGCTGGCGGAAGAGAATGCGTTGCTGGACGCGCTCGATTTGCCCGGCGCAGCCGCATTGCTAACCCGCAAGCGTGAGGCCGCCACCGCGCTGCAGGCAGCGGTCGCCAGCGGCAGCAACACGACCTCGGCCGAGGTCAGCGAGGAGGCCGACAAGCTGCGGGTGAGCCTGCAGCGGCTGGCCTCGCTAGGGGAAGCCAATCGCACCGCTATCGAACGCAGCCTTGCGCTGCAGATGCGGTTGATCCAGACGATCGCCCAGACCGTGCCGCGCGCCCGCGCCCAGGAAGCGCCGGTGTACCAGCCCAACGGCAGCCAGCTTCCGGCCCGTCCGCCGGAGGCATACGCGTTCCTGTCGCGGATGTAGGAAGCCCGCCTGCTTAAGCTTAAGCAGGCGGCGACGCGATCGTTAGGCTTCAGCGCCGTTCCGGCGGGATCACTTCCCCGACTTCAGGTCGGCAAGCCCGGCTCGGGTACAGTCCGCCTCGCCGTATTGCACGACGGCTTCTGCAACATGGCGGCCGCCATGGCCCATCCAGGTCTGCCGTATGACCAGTCCAAGCACTCCGGCATCCTTGAGTGTGCGCAGGCTGTCCGCAATGTCCGCAGCGCCGAGTGGGACGAACAGTAGCCGCGCGCCGATCATTCGCCCGACCCGACCAAGATCTCCGCCTTCCGCCTGAATAACAACAGGCTCGCCGATGTTCGCCCTCGACACCGAGAGGCCGAAGTTCATGATGAACAAGCCGGCGCCGAATTTCGGGTGTCGTCCGATCATCAGGCTGCTGCCGTCGGTCCGGCGGGGCGACATCAGGTAGCACCCAGCATCGCTACGCGAGACCGACCAGACGTCCCGGCTCCCTGGCAACAGCGACATGGGGTCGGTGAGCATAGCCGGATCGTCCCTGCGCGGCACCCCCGCCGGTGCCGCCGTTTCATGCACTGATGGTATCGCCGCTTCGTGCGCCATCGCCGGCGCCGCGAGCCCGGTCAGCATCGGTGCCGATAGCATCAATGCGGATAAGGTGGTGTGTCGCGCGGGGCTCCGCAACCGCTGGGGAACTAAGCCTGCCAACGCGGCAGCGCTGGAGCATGATCGCCCAAGACTGAATCCTGGGTGGCGCCCGGTTATGATCGAACCCCTCGTTTGCGAGGATGATCGCGCACTAGGCATGTACCACGGACCGCGATTTTTCCAGCGTCTCCTCTAGGCTGACGAAGGTCGGCATGTATTCGTTAGGAACCATTTTGCGGCCAGTCTCGATTGAGACCTGCGGCGGGTTTCCGTGCAGATGGGACACCACAATGGCGCGAATAACTTCCAGGAACCGTGCCTCTTCCTCGATAACCTGCTTCAGCCGCGCGGCAATCGGTCCGACCATGCCATAGGCTAGCAACACGCCCAGGAATGTGCCGACCAGCGCGCCGGCAATCATCTCGCCCAGCACGGCCGGCGGCTCGTTGATGTGGCTCATGGTCTTGATCACGCCCAGCACCGCGGCGATGATGCCGAGCGCAGGCAGTCCGTCGCTTGTTGCCTGCAAGGCATGAACCGGGTGCATCTTCTCGACGAGCGTCTTCTTCAGCTCGCGGCCCATCACATCCTCGACCTGATACGGGTCATCAGCATCCATCCCGATCATGCGGAAATAGTCGCAGATCAGCGGCACCACCTCTGTATTGCGCAACAGCTTGGG
>Ga0208982_1000019_pt1 | contig 20152 bp, 15 predicted proteins | sample MedBloCAOM1_O3_FD_187840 | JGI IMG/M metagenome (GOLD analysis project Ga0208982, IMG submission 187840) | Forest soil microbial communities from El Dorado National Forest, California, USA - Mediterranean Blodgett CA OM1_O3 (SPAdes) (version 2) | ecosystem: Environmental > Terrestrial > Soil >... | reverse complement strand
AGGTCTTGGATTTTTGAAAAAGCTACGCTAGGGATAACAGGCTAATTGCGCCAGAGAGTACAAATTGAGTGCGCAGTTTGGCACCTCGATGTCGGCTTAGCTCATCCACATGAATGCAGGAGTCATGAAGGGTTCGACTGTTCGTCGATTAAAGAGCTACACGAGCTGGGTTAAATACGTCGTGAGACAGTATGGTTTCTATCTTCTAGAGGAAGTTAGAGTCAAATAAGGATAGCCCCTTCGTACGAAAGGAGTTGGGTATGTTAACCTCTGGTTTACCTGTTGTTTATGCGCCCAATATTATGTTTAAAAGTAAATTTAATAATTTACAGGGAATTTGCAATAGCTCATGTATACATTTGTAGCATAGGCACGGCAGGAAAGCTATGTTAGTTAGAGATAAGTGCTGAATGCATATAGGCACGAAACTTACCTTAAGATACTCTTAAATATACGTAGTATAATACTACGAATTTTTCTATAAAACATAGAAAAATTGTATAGGCTTTGGCTTAAAGGACTTTGATGTCTTAATGCACAAAGTACTAATTTTATTAAAAACTAAATAACAGACTTATCATGCATTTATTTATAGCCCGGTTAGCATAAAAGCAATGCAACCGTTTTGTAATCGGTAGAAGCAAGTGCGATACTTGCACTGGGCTTTTTCCATTTAACTCTTGCCTTTGTTTTTTTTTTTATAAAAAACGTGACAATTATGTTAATTATTTACTTTTTTTTTTCTAAATAAATATCATATGCGGATTGATGTAATAGTAACATGACTGGCTCATGACCAGTAAATAGAGGTGCAAATCCTTTGTCCGCATCAAGGCTTAATATTATTTTTTTTTTACCAATATTTTGTTTAAGGCTATAGCTTAATTGGTAAAGCAAGCTGCTCATGATAGCTCAGATGAGTGTTCGAATCATTCTGGCCTTAGTATGTATTTTTTTTTTAATCCGAGTGCTGGAATTGGTAGACAGGATAAACTTAAGATTTATTGATATAATATCGTAAACGTTCAAGTCGTTTTTCGGATAAAAATGTACTAGTTTTACATTTTAAACCTCTAAAAATATTAAATTTTACATAGACCCACTAGTCAAGTGGTTAAGACATGGCGTTTTCACCGCTACATCCTGGGTTCGAACCCCAGGTGGGTTAAAAATATTCAGTAAATAAGGGGATATAGTTTAATTGGTAAAACTGCGATTTTGCATATCGTTATTTTAGGATCGAGTCCTAATATCTCCACATTTTAAAGCTCGAGAAGCTCAACCTGGTAGAGCGGAACTCTGAAGATGTTTAGGTTGTAAGTTCAAATCTTATCTCGAGCACTTTATTTTTTTTTTATAAGCTAAAAAAACTAATTATAAATTTTAAACAAAAAAGGTAATGATGGAATTGGTAGACATGAATAGCTTAGGACTATTTGATTTTTAATCTTATCCGTTCAAGTCGGATTTACCTTAGGCTATAGATTTTTACTTTATTTTACGTATTTTAAATCTTTTTTAGCTGAAAGTCTGGAGGTTTAATTTGCGGCTTAAGAGAATGCAAAAGTCTTTTATATTAAGCCCTACTGACAGAAAATCACAGTTCTACGCGTGGGTGGAGGACGTAGTTCAATATGTTGTAGACTAATCGGTAAGTCATAAATTTTTGGTATTTACCCATGGGTGTTCGAATCACTCCAACATAAGACAATAATAATAGGTGGATGTAGCTCAATAGGTAGAGCAACTGTATGTGGCACAGTAGGTTTTCTGTTCAAGTCAGGGTATCCACCCTCTCCTACAATTTATATAGCCAGGATAGTTCAATTGGTTAGAACATTAATTTCATGCATTAAGAATGAGAATTCGAATTTCTCTCCCGGTTAAATTTAATACGGGCAAAGCTATTTATATATATATTTTTTTTTTTATTTAAGGATAAATTAAAGAGGAATTAGCTCAATTGGTAGAGCAACCGTTTTACACACGGAAGGTTACGTGTTCAAATCACCTATTCCTTAAGGCTTATTGCCATTAAATATAAGTCAGATTATATTATTATGGTTTAACTTTATAATTTTATTATCCGAAATTATGGAAAAAGAGGTATTGGTATCTATACCCGAAGGTGTACTAAGAAGAATTGTAGCTATAGTCATAACGGAGATTACAACTACATATTAAGATGCTTAGTTAAGTATTAAAAAAAAAAATTATAGTTTGAGCAGTAGATATAAGTATAAAATAATACAAGATTTTTCTTTAAGTAAATATATGAATTAAATGAAATTATGATACAAGCAGCAAAAATTATTGGAACAGGATTAGCTACAACAGGTTTAATCGGGGCAGGTGTAGGAATTGGAGTAGTCTTTGGAGCTTTAATCTTAGGTGTAGCAAGAAATCCATCATTAAGAGGACAATTATTCTCTTATGCTATATTAGGATTTGCCTTTGCAGAAGCAACAGGATTATTTGCGTTAATGATGGCTTTTTTACTGTTATATGTTGCATAATTATGATGAGAAAAATTACTCATACATTTTTTTTTTTTTTCAGTGCTATGTACCTTTATAAGTATGTTCCGTTGCAAGAATAGTCTGTTTACACCTTTTATCGTAGCACTGCTTTCTTGTTTTACACTACTCATTTAATCTGTACCGCTTAATGGAAAAATGCATAAACAGAAAAAATTTTTTGCTTTAACATTTGTTTTAGCGTTTACTGCAAGCTATCTTACTTGTCTTAAATTTACGCTTTACCTTCTGCCTATTATTAATCGTAAGATATTAGTAATTTTTGGTTTATCAGGTGTGTGAATTACCATAAACACCTCATTTAGTTGTGAGGTGTATAATGAATGATCAGTCTAGCTATGTAGGTCCTATATCAGGTTATATAAAAAAAGGTCTTATTATGGTAAGAACTTTTTTCCAGGTTAGCTAAAAAAAACAATTTAATATAATAATAAAAATGTATATATTCTAAATATATGCTTAAAGCTAATCGTTTATGCAAAGGTTAGATTTTAGTAATTTTAGTTTTTTTTTTATTTTTTAATATGCTATACTTTCCTACACTTGTATCTATTATTGAAGTAATAGTGGTAACCGTACCCGTTCTTCTTACCGTAGCCTTTGTTACAGTAGCTGAGAGAAAAACTATGGCAAGTATGCAGAGAAGATTAGGTCCTAATATTGTGGGATACTATGGTCTTTTACAAGCATTTGCAGACGCTTTAAAACTTCTTTTAAAGGAGTATGTATCACCTACACAAGCAAATCTTATATTATTTTTCCTTGGTCCCATTATTACCCTAATCTTTTCATTATTAGGTTATGCTGTAATACCTTATGGACCTGGACTAGCAATATGAGATTTTAATTTAGGTATATTATATATGCTGGCTGTTTCTTCACTTTCAACATATGGTATACTGTTAGCAGGTTGATCTGCTAATTCTAAATATGCTTTCTTAGGATCACTTAGAAGTACAGCACAATTAATAAGCTATGAATTAATTTTAAGTTCAGCAATATTACTCGTTATATTGCTGACAGGAAGTCTTAATCTAACTGTGGACATAGAAACTCAAAGAGCAATATGATTTATTGTGCCTCTATTTCCTGTATTTGTTATATTCTTTATTGGTTCTGTAGCAGAAACCAACAGAGCTCCTTTTGATTTAGCTGAAGCAGAATCCGAACTGGTTAGTGGGTTTATGACAGAACACGCTGCAGTTATATTTGTCTTTTTCTTCTTGGCTGAGTATGCAAGCATAGTACTAATATGTATATTAACTAGTATACTTTTCCTTGGGGGATATCTACTAGATTACACATTACTGTCGTTTGCGTTACAAAACACTTATTATGGTGCTATATTAGACAATGTTATTGCATTCTTTTCTACACCATTAATTGAAGGTATGATATCTGGTCTAACAATAGGTGTAAAAGCTTGTGTAATGATTTTCATTTTTATTTGAGTGAGAGCATCTTTTCCTAGAATTCGTTTTGATCAGTTAATGTCATTTTCTTGAACAATATTATTACCAATTGTTATAGCATTTATCGTATTAGTGCCATGTATTGTATATAGTTTCGATATAATACCTAGTAATATATATCTATTATAAATAATAGTTTTTTTTATACTCTATAATAAAAAAGTATACACACGTAAACAAAATAACCTAAGCAAAATAAGCTAAAACAAATACCTTAAACCGTTAATGATATAGAAAAAAAATACATTTCTTATTCGTAGATAAAAAAAAAATAATTTTTTTTTTTATTACTTATTTACATTTTTAATAAACATATTCTCTCCAGTGAAAATCCCTTGTAATCATAAAACAATGCTATTACAGATTGAGATAATTATACATTAAATAAAAAAAAAAATGGTTAACTTATTTATTTTAAATGAAACTTTTACTAATGGTTTAAATTACAGTATAATAAACTTCATTTCACTAACATCCATTTTGTGTGGTATATTTGTTATTATAAGTAAAAATCCTATTGTATCAGTGTTGTTTTTAATTGGACTTTTTCTTAATATAGCAGGTTATTTAATGATGTTAGGTATGAACTTTATAGGTTTATCTTATTTATTAGTATATGTGGGAGCAGTTACAATATTATTTTTATTTATATTAATGTTAATAAATGTTAGAATATCTGAACTTACGAGTGATAGTAGCAATAGTATACCGCTAGCTATTATTATTGGTGTCTTTTTTAACATGACACTTTACAAATTATTACCTTCTAATATAACTTCTCCTAATTTATTTTTTTTACAAAAAAAACTTGAAAACATGGGAAAAGGAATGGAAAATGATATAATAAATAGCAGTAGTATTACTTACCCGCTAAATAAGCCTTTTAACTCACTTTACAATAATGATCTGTCATTTGTAACTTCTCAAATATGAGATGGAGTATTAGCAGAAACATCCCATATAACAAGTATCGGTAATATCATATATACTAGTTATCCCTTATGACTAATATTGACATCTTTAATACTTTTATTAGCTATGGTAGGAGCTATAGTTATAACAATAAAACAATAAAAAGTGTGTAAAATTATCACTTAAAAAATTAAATATTAGCAAAAATAGATATTAACTAAGTTTTTAAACTGATGATCTTATCTAAAATATGAAATATATAGATATATATATTGTTACAAAGTAGTTAATTTACCTTATTTAGTATAAATTTTCGTAAAGAGGAAAATTCGTTAATTAACTATAACTTACACATGTTACTTACACTTTTATTAATGGTGCCTTTGATAGGTATATTTCTTATCTCCACATCATACAACAATAATTCAATATTAAACTTAAAACAAGTAAAAATCATTGCTTTATCTGCATCGATAGTTAATTTGTTTATATCTATGATTGTGTTTATCCTATTCAATTTTAGTAGCAATCAATTTCAGTTTGTACAAGAATATCATAGCATAAGTAGCTTTGATTTTTATTTAGGAGTGGATGGTATATCTATATATTTTGTCCTTTTAACTACAATAATAATGCCTATATCATTATTATCTAATTGAAATTCAATATCAGATAATGTAAGATCTTATGTGATAATAATACTGTTATTAGAAACACTGTTGTTGGCAGTATTCATGGTACTAGATATATTATTATTTTATATATTCTTCGAAAGTATATTGCCTCCTTTATTTATATTAATAGGTATGTTTGGTTCTAGTAACAGGGTTAGAGCTAGTTTTTATCTATTCTTGTATACACTTTTAGGTTCTTTATTTCTATTATTATCTATACTTACAATGTCTTCAATAATGGGAACTACTGATTTTGACGCTCTGTACAAAACTAACTTTAATTTTACGACTCAATTATTTTTGTTTGCTGGTATATTTATAGCTTTTGCTGTTAAAACTCCTACAATTTTTTTAAACACTTGACTTTTAAAAGCTCATGTAGAGTCACCGCTGGCTGGTAGTATCATTCTGGCTGGTATAGTACTAAAATTAAGTTTATACGGTATATTAAGACTAATATTACCTTTGGTACCTAAAGCTTATTTCTTTTTTACACCTATGGTATATGTAATAGGTGTTATTACAATTATATATGCTAGTTTTAGCACTTTAAGAACAATAGACATTAAAGAACTGATTGCTTATAGTTCTGTATCACACGCTGCAGTATATCTACTAGGTGTATTTAGTAATTCAATACAAGGAATAGAAGGTGGAATTATACTTGGGCTAGCACACGGATTTGTTTCTTCTGGATTGTTTATCTGTGCTGGAGGAGTATTATATGACAGATCTTCTACTAGACTTATAAGTTTCTATAGAGGAATAGCGCAAGTCATGCCTTTATTCTCTATATTATTTTTTATACTTTGTTTAGGAAACGCTGGTACACCTCTATCTTTAAACTTCATTGGTGAATTTATGAGTCTTTATGGAACTTTTGAAAGATCTCCTTTACTAGGTGCATTTGCAAGCTCTTCTATTGTATTTAGTGCAGCATACACTATTTATATGTTTAATAGAATAGCTTTTGCAGGATCATTCTCTAAGTTTTTTAAATTCAATATACCCGATTTAAATAAACGAGAGTTTATAATGTTATTTACGTTAGTAGTTTTTACAGTATTGTTAGGTATATATCCTGCTCCTATTTTAGATGGTTTACACTATTCTGTATCTTCTTTAATATACAATTCACTTTTGCCTAGTAGATTGTAGGTCAATTGTTAGATTAATTATGTTTTATTATGGATTTCATTTTTTTTTTTTAAGCAGGCACAAACATTAAAATTATTGGGATTAAACCAATTTATAATCATCACCGTTAATATATTTCAATTTAATTAGTTATGTACATGGACACCTTTAAATATGGTTTAACAATGTAGAGAGCTTAACTTAATGGTAAAGTATGTGACTTTTAATCATTGTAATATGAGTTCGAATCTCATAGCTCTTATTTTAGGCAAAAATTGTCCTTTTTAATTTTCAGTATAATACATCTTTCTACCAATTATGCTTAATTATAAACTATGTCTGCTGGACAGTAAAGGGTGAATTCAAGCATAAAAGTTTGAATGCCGTGCGCCCCATTTTTTATTTTTCCTGCTCATAAATAGCACGCGGAAAATATATAGATAAGTTTATATCAAATTAGCAATATCATTTTTATATTTTATTACATATTTAAGCCATTTATTCAATTTTACTAAAAGTAACAATACAAATTTAAAAATATCAAGTATTTCACTTTGATGAGAACGTTGATTTTTATCATGTAATGCAAAAGACATAGGAACATTATATCTTATATTTGCATTATTTTCAGGATTATTGGGAACAGCATTTTCTGTGTTAATTAGACTGGAATTATCTGGTCCTGGTGTCCAATATATAGCAGATAACCAATTATATAACAGTATAATAACTGCACACGCTATATTAATGATTTTTTTCATGGTTATGCCTGCAATGATTGGAGGATTTGGTAATTTCTTACTACCATTATTAGTGGGAGGACCTGACATGGCATTCCCTAGATTGAATAACATCAGTTTTTGATTACTACCTCCTAGTTTAATATTATTTTTATTCGCTGCTACTATCGAAAATGGAGCAGGTACAGGTTGAACATTGTACCCTCCATTATCAGGAATCCAAAGTCACAGTGGTCCAAGTGTAGATCTGGCTATTTTTGCCTTACATCTTTCAGGAATAAGTAGTTTACTTGGAGCAATAAACTTTATAACAACTATATTAAATATGAGAGCACCTGGAATAAGACTACACAAATTAGCTTTATTTGGTTGAGCTGTAGTAGTAACAGCTGTTTTATTATTACTATCTCTGCCAGTATTAGCAGGAGCTATCACAATGGTACTAACAGATAGAAATTTTAATACATCATTTTTTGAAGTAGCAGGTGGAGGAGATCCTATTTTATATCAACACCTGTTCTGATTCTTTGGTCATCCTGAAGTTTACATTTTAATCATACCAGGTTTTGGAGTAATCAGTACAACTATATCAGCAAGCTCAAACAAAAGCGTATTCGGATATCTGGGTATGGTATATGCTATGATGTCTATAGGTGTACTAGGATTTGTTGTGTGAAGTCACCACATGTACAGTGTAGGATTAGACGTAGACACACGTGCTTATTTTACTGCAGCAACATTAATTATTGCAGTACCTACTGGAATTAAGATATTTAGTTGATTAGCTACTTGTTATGGAGGATCTATTCAATTAACACCATCTATGTTGTTTGCTCTAGGATTTGTATTTATGTTTACTATTGGAGGATTAAGTGGAGTGGTTTTAGCAAATGCTTCTCTTGACATAGCATTCCATGACACTTACTATGTTGTTGCCCACTTCCATTATGTTTTAAGTATGGGGGCAGTATTTGCATTATTCAGTGCATGATACTTTTGAATCCCTAAAATGTTAGGTTTAGATTATAATAGAATGTTAGGTAAAGTTCATTTCTGAATCTTATTTATCGGAGTGAATGTGACTTTCTTCCCACAACACTTTTTAGGTCTACAAGGAATGCCAAGAAGAATAAGTGATTATCCAGATGCATTTGCAGGGTGAAATTTAGTAAGTAGTTTTGGATCTATTATTTCTGTTGTAGCTACATGATTATTCTTGAACATTTTATATACTCAATTAGTTGAAGGTAAAAGTGTTTCTAGATATCCATGATTAACTCCTCAGTTTTATACAGATTTCCTACAAACTTTACTAAGCAGATCATACACTAGTTTGGAATGATGTTTAAATAGCCCACCTAAACCTCATGCTTTTGCAAGTTTACCTCTTCAAAGTATAATAAATAAATAAAAAAAAAAATCTAAAAAAAAAAATTAATTTAAATATATGATTTGTGCTTAAAGATGTTATCTTTTGATAATTAGTATGCATTTTCTTATTAGAAAAAAAAAAATAGTTAATACACTAACTTACTACGGCAATTAAAGTATAATATTACTTAATAAAGTATATATTATTTGTTCTTATACTAGTAATAGTAATGAGAAGTATACATAATCATATTTTTTTTTTATAATATACCAAATAATTAATAAAAATATATAAATGAGAATTTTTAAAAGTCATCCTCTACTTAGTTTAGTAAATGGATATTTAGTAGACTCACCTCAACCATCAAATATAAGTTACTTCTGAAATTTTGGATCTTTACTAGGATTTTGTTTAGTGATACAAATAATAACAGGTGTAACTCTTGCAATGCACTATAACCCTAGTGTATTAGAAGCATTTAATTCAGTTGAACACATTATGAGAGATGTGAACAATGGATGATTAATACGTTATTTACACTCAAATACAGCTTCAGCCTTTTTCTTTATAGTGTACTTACACATAGGAAGAGGATTATACTACGGTTCATATAGAGCACCAAGAACACTGGTGTGAACAATTGGTACAGTTATATTTATCCTAATGATGGCAACAGCATTTTTAGGGTATGTTTTACCTTATGGTCAAATGTCACTTTGAGGTGCAACAGTTATTACTAACCTTATGAGTGCTATACCATGAGTAGGACAAGACATAGTTGAATTTATTTGAGGAGGTTTCTCTGTAAATAATGCCACATTGAATAGATTTTTTGCATTACATTTTGTTTTACCTTTTGTTTTAGCTGCATTAGCTTTAATGCATCTAATAGCATTACATGACAGTGCCGGATCAGGAAATCCTTTAGGTGTGTCAGGTAATTACGATAGACTACCATTTGCACCTTACTTTATCTTTAAAGATCTGATTACAATATTCTTATTTATTGTAGTGTTATCAGTGTTTGTATTCTTTATGCCAAATCTATTAGGAGACAGTGAAAATTATGTTATGGCTAATCCAATGCAAACTCCTCCTGCTATAGTGCCTGAATGATACCTATTACCATTCTACGCTATATTAAGATCTATACCTAACAAATTATTAGGTGTAATTGCAATGTTCTCTGCCATTTTAATTTTATTAATTATGCCATTTACAGACTTAGGTAGAAGCAGAGGTCTTCAATTTAGACCTCTAAGCAAATTAGCCTTTTTCGTATTTGTAGCTAATTTCTTAATTTTAATGCAACTTGGAGCTAAACACGTTGAATCACCATTCATAGAATTTGGACAAATAAGCACAGTGTTGTACTTTTCACACTTTTTAATTATAGTGCCTCTAGTTAGCTTACTTGAAAATAGTTTAATAGATTTACATACAAATAAAAAAGGATAAAACCGTAGTAGATTTTTAATTTAACTATTTACCTTTGCTCTATTTTCTTTTTTTTATGTATATTAATTTTTATTCATATTAATTTTTATTCATATTAGTTTTTTTTTTCATAGCAGTTTGTTATAGTATTGGTACTACTTATGCAGGATAAATTTATTATTGAACAATATGGATTGGAGTAATTATCTTTACTGATTTTATGCTAATCATCCCAAATAAATCTATATAAAAATATCTCACTTACCTAAAGATATTACAGATAAAAATGGTATTCTTTTGTTACAAACATGCAAGTGTATGTATGAACATGAAAAATAACGTACAACCGAACAGATGCCCAATAAATTACTTACACCAAATATTGTTTATGTAACACATAACAGTTTAGAGGGTTTACACCTTTTTTAGATGGGTTAGCTAAAAGGTTTATTGCTAAAAGCATGCTTTAATTTTTTTTTTTTGGTTATATATTCACTCTAAAAAAAAAAAAATAATAAATGAATTTATCACTAGTACTATTTTTAATAGGGGTTTTAGGGTTTGTTTTAAATAGAAAAAATATAATTTTAATGCTGATATCTATTGAAATAATGTTGCTAGCTATTACATTTCTTATATTAGTCAGTTCTCTTAGTTTTGATGATATTCTAGGACAAATATATGCTATCTACATTATAGCAATTGCTGGAGCAGAATCAGCTATAGGTTTGGGTATATTAGTTGCATTCTACAGATTAAGAGGAAGTGTGGCAATAGAATTTAAATAATGTATTTAATCATAGTAATACTGCCTTTACTAGGTTCAATAATTTCTGGATTTTTTGGTAGAAAAGTTGGTGTGAGCGGATCACATATAATAACATGTACATCAGTAATAACAACAACAATTCTTGCTACAATTGCTTTTTTAGAAGTTGGTTTAAATAACATACCGGTTTCTGTAAAACTTTTTAGATGAATAGACTCAGAATCGCTGAATGTATTATGAAGTTTTAATTTTGACTCTTTAACAGTGTCTATGTTAATACCTGTTCTTATTGTTTCTTCATTAGTACATGTCTATTCTATAGGGTACATGAGTCATGATCCTCACAACCAAAGATTTTTCAGTTATTTAAGTCTATTTACCTTTATGATGATTATACTTGTAACATCAAATAACTATTTATTAATGTTTGTAGGATGAGAAGGTGTAGGTGTATGTTCTTATTTACTTGTAAGTTTCTGATTTACTAGAATAGCAGCAAACCAAAGTTCTATCTCTGCTTTTTTAACAAATAGAGTGGGAGATTGTTTTTTAACTATAGGTATGTTTGCCATTCTGTGATCATTTGGTAATGTCGATTACTCTACTGTTTTTTCTATAGCACCATTTATGAGCGATAATATTATAATTATAATTGGTACATGTTTACTTATTGGTGCTATGGCCAAAAGTTCTCAGATTGGATTACATGTTTGATTACCTATGGCGATGGAAGGTCCTACTCCTGTATCTGCATTAATACACGCTGCCACTATGGTTACTGCAGGAGTATACTTGTTAATGCGTAGTTCACCTTTAATAGAGTATAGCAACACGGTTTTATTATTATGTTTATGAATTGGAGCTATTACAACTGTATTTAGTTCCCTTATAGGTTTATTTCAACAAGACATAAAAAAAGTTATAGCCTACTCTACAATGAGTCAATTGGGAATGATGGTTATAGCAATAGGACTGTCTTCATATAATGTGGCCATATTTCACCTTGTAAATCATGCCTTTTACAAAGGGCTTTTATTCTTAGGTGCTGGTGCAGTTATACATGCTGTTGCAGATAATCAAGATTTTAGAAAATATGGAGGATTAAAATCTTTCTTACCACTGACTTATTCAGTTATGTTAATAGCTTCATTAAGTTTAGTGGCATTTCCTTTTATGACAGGATTCTATTCAAAGGATTTAATAATTGAATCTGCATATGGTCAATTCTGTTTTTCTAGTACAGTTGTATACTTCATATCTACAATAGGTGCTATGTTTACTACTTTATACTCAGTTAAGGTTTTATACCTTACTTTTTTAACAAACCCTAATGGGCCTCTTGTTAATTATAAACATGCTCACGAAGGTGATATATTTATGAGTATGCCTTTAATTATTTTAGCTATTTTTTCTATATTTTTCGGTTATGTAACTAAAGATATATTTATAGGTTTAGGTTCTAATTTCTTTTCTGATAATAGCCTATTCATACATCCTTCTCATGAAATTATGTTAGATACTGAATTTGCCGTACCTACAATATTTAAGATACTACCTTTAATATTCACTGTGTCATTGAGCTTTTTATCTATAATTTTTTCTGAATTTATACCTAAAGCAATAATAAGCTTTAAGTTCTCTAGATTTGGATACAATGTATACAGTTTTTTTAACCAACGTTTCTTAGTTGAACTTTTTTATAATAGATACATAACAGATCTTATCCTAAAATTAGGAGGGCAAACAACTAAAGTGATAGATAAAGGTTCTATAGAATTAGTTGGACCTTTTGGTTTAGAAAAAGGATTAGTGACATTAAGTAAAAGTATATCTAACCTAGACACAGGAGTTATTACATCTTATGCATTGTATATACTAGTAGGTTTAACATTTTACATGTTAATTCCTTATTTATATGCTGTTGACAATAATTTATTGATCATAGTAATATTTGGTCTATTATCTCTATCTAGAAAATAAAAAAAAAATACACAATGCCTTGTCTGAATAAAATGCACTTTTGTATGTACATTATATATGTTATGTGTGTTTAATTGATATACATCAATTATTAAACAAAAAAAAAATCAATTAAATATAAAAATTTACTTAAACAATAAATAATGAGAAAAAAAAAATATTTATATTTGTCCACAAGCATATAATATATAAAAAGGTATAGAAAAATTAAACCTTTATATTTTTAACTTTTTTCTCTTTAAATAAAGATTAAATTGTTATCATCAGTAAATATGATACATTTTAAGCGTAACATAAGTCATTTTTTTTTTTTTATATATTTTTTTTATTACATACTTAATTAAACATCTTCAAATGTAATTGTAGTTTCTGTTGTGACTATGATATCCCTCCAACCCCCTTCGGGTCTATATAGCAACGTTAATATATTTTAATGTTCTATATTTAAGATCCTCAATAGTAGACGGACAAAAACAAAAATAATCATACAACATCTACAAAATGTCAATATAATATACCTGCTTCCAAACCTAAGTGATGGTTTTCAGTTAAATGATATGCAAATAAACGTCATAGACCCACAGCCAAAAATATTGTACCAATAATAACATGTATTCCATGAAAACCAGTTCCAAAATAAAAACATGACCCAAATGCACCATCTGTTATAGTAAAAGAAGAAACTGAATATTCTACTCCTTGAAATGCAGTAAACACAAGAGCCAATATTATAGTAAACATTGCTCCATATAAAGCACCATTTCTATTTCCTTGTATTAAAGAATGGTGAGAGTAAGTTATTGTTACACCTGATGCAAGAAGTAAAACAGTGTTAAGTAGTGGTAATTCAAAGGCATTAATTGCTTCTATACCAACAGGAGGTCATTGAGCACCTAATTCTACAGTAGGTGATAAGGCACTATGAAAGTAAGCTCAAAATATAGCTAAAAAGAATAAAGCTTCAGACACTATAAATAAGGCTACTCCCATATTTAAACCTCTTTGTACAGCTAAAGTGTGGTTACCTAAATAAGTTCCTTCTGAAATAACATCTCTAAATCAAAAAAACATACTTGATATTAACAATACAAGTGCACAAGGTAATCAATAACCTGCATTTGAAAAACCATGCATTGTTAATACACCTGAAGTAGTTAATGTTAATAAGCTAATACAAGTGAAAATTGGTCAAGGAGAAGGAGAAACTAAATGAAAAGGATGACCTTGAAAAGCGCTTCTATTTAAGTTAGACATTTTAAAATTTATTTTTTTTTTTTTCGTTAATACACAAAATAGTAACCGAATATAACTTATATGGCGCACTTTATAGTGCATATATAAGGTTATCTTTCATTATTTACATTTTTCCTGTTAAATCTATAATAATAGAAATAATCGAATATCCATTATACTTACATGTACTGCTAAAACTATCTATATATTTTTTTTTATATACTTAATTTAAATTTAATGGTTTATCTTAAAAATATATTATGTAAAAAAAAAAATACATCTATATATGATAGACTTTTATGGAAGTTATTTTGTGTAGTATGCTTGTCTGCTTTCTATTGACAGTGCATTTTTACCTAGTTCAAAAGCAAAACCTAATGTTAAAACTAAGAAAAAGATTAACATAACTATTAAACCAAATATTCCATTGACATATGCACTTACTATGTAGGGATATACTAACAATATTTCCAAATCAAATAATAGGAACAATAAGGCAAAAATGAAGAAAGAAATACTAAATTCACTTCTATTTTGTCCTAAAAAGGAATGAAATCCACATTCAAAAGCACTATCCTTTTCTTCATAAGGGTTATGGGGAGCAAGGATTAAATTTACTGCAAGTAATATGATAGCTAATATAGGTATAAATACAAAAAAAAATGTTTGACTTGTCATTTATGCTTTAAATAAAATAAGAGTTAGTATGTTAACTATATTAAATCATTGTGCTGGTACATATATGAACAATACTAATAACAGTGTAAGTATAGAAATTATACTGCTAAGAGAACTGTTCACTGTAATATTTTCTGGTTTAAATATTATTTTTTTTAATGGATGTGATGTGTTTTTGTTTTCTTCTCTATGAGTAAGAATATAACCTACTAAATGTGGATTATTTACGAAAGAGTTTCTAAAATATCCTTCTCCTGCAGAGTCTGGGAAAATTGAAGGGGCTTTCTTGTAGTCTTCTTTATAGAAGAATATTTGTTTTATCACAGCTAGGTAGTAACCTGCTCCAATTACACTTGTTAGTATTGCTATTAATGCCATAAAAACGTAACCACTATCTAGAGCAGCACTTAAGACCATCTGTTTGGCAAAGAAACCTATCACAGGAGGAATTCCTACAAATGAAAATAAAGTTATTGATAAGCTTATAGCAATGAAAGGATTGATGTAAAAATATCCCTTTATTTGATTAATCAGTTGTACAGGAGAATTGTTTTCATCTATTAACCCTTCTTTAGATTCTTTTTCTTTATATACATATAGATAAAAAGTAAACCCTATAGTTACTAATATAATAAAGGCGTTTAAATTTGATAGAGAGTACTGTAAAATATAAAAAATATATGACTGAATAGATTCAGCGCTATTTATAGATAGTGCTAATAATATAAAACCAACATGACTTATTGTACTATATGCAAATAATCTTTTTATTCTAGATTGTGTCAGCCCTAATACAGAACCAATTATTAAAGAAAACAAACTACTTAATAACAATACGTTTTTTCAATAAAAGTCAAAAAAATGGTACTCTGTATAATAAACTAATTCTAAGAAAAACGCAAAGATCGATATTTTTGCTACAATGGCTACATAAGTAGTAACTATTGTAGGTATACCATCGTAAACATCTGGAGATCAAAAATGGAATGGTGCAGCACTAACTTTAAATAGAAATCCAACTGACATTATTATTAAAGATAGATGTAAATAATATGGTTCATATCAATTAGTTAAATTAGGTAAAGTGTTTACTTCGCTCAAACTAGTAATTACATATATGTTATCTAAACTAGTAGTACCTGAGTTAGCATATAGTAAGGCAGATCCTAATAATATAAAACAAGAAGAAAGTCCTCCCAATAGAAAGTAAGTTAAACCGCTTCCAGTACTTAATTCTGAGTCTCTATATAAAGTAGAAAGAATATATAGCCCGTAACTTTGAAGTTCTATGGAAAGAAAAATAGAAACCAAATCAGCAGTGCTTATTAAAAACACGGCTCCACATAATATAAATACAATTATAAGTGCATATTCTATTATACGAAACTGTTCTCCTGTTTTATTTGAAATTGTATTTTTATTGTATGAAAATTTTAGAAACAGTAAATCATAAAGAGATGAATGTTCTTTAATATAAACTTTTCTAGGATAAAATGCAGTTAGTGTAAGTATTACAGCACTCACTAATAATATAAATATATTAAATGTTTGAGTGAATGTTGTTACATTAAATAAACCCCCGTATATACCTATACCTTTTTCGAGAGGTTTAATAAATAGATTATTTAATGCTAAAAAGCTTGTAGAAATTAATCCAATTATAACAACCCTAGAAAATAGTATAGATTTGTCTCGTCTTAATGTTACAGCATTTGAAAGTAATAAGAAAATTAATAAGGATATTAACATTTTTTTTTTTCTAGAGTATTTAATAACCTATTACTTTATAATCTCCGTTAAGGAATATTATATGTAATCTTTTAAACTAGCTTGTTATAAGTTTATTGTTACTTACTATAAATAATATCTTTTTTTTTTTTTATGCTTGGATATAAGTAAAATAGTTTCAGTTTATTATAACTTTTGTAAAAAAAGAATAATGTGTACATAAAACTAAAATAAAACTCAATAGAGGATTGTTTTTTCATTTATTATTTTAATAATTTTATTTTCTGTAAAACACCCAGATTTTTATCATAATATATCTATATGATGAGTACTAAACTTTACTGTAATGTGCTATGCTTTTTATAAAAATAAAATCAGCAAAAAACAAAAGCGTACAAGATATATCACGCAGCAAATATATATTTACTGTCCAGCAGACTAATGTAATTCTAGTGTATCTTTAATATAAGAACAAGATAAAACTACAAAAACTTGAGCCTGTATAAATGCAATTCCTAGCTCTAAACCAGAAAATGCTATTATAAAAGCAAGAGGAAATAAACCTAAGAAGAAGAAAATTAGCCCTGAATTCATTATGTTGTATGTGAATCCACTTAAGATATTTAAAAGCATATGACCTGATAATATATTAGCAGCTAATCTTAAACCTAATGATACGTTTCTGGCTAAATATGAGATAAATTCTATCAACACTAATAAAGGAACTAATCCTAAAGGACAACCAGAAGGAACGAAAAGAGAAAAAAATTTTAGTCCATGTCTATTTAATCCTAAGATAGTTGCCCCTAAAACAACTGTGAAACTCAGTGAAAAAGTTAAAATAAAATGACTTGTAGGGGCGAAACTGTAAGGTACCATACCTATTAAATTGTTAATTAAAATAAATACAAATAAAACATACATAAAAGGGAAGTACACTTGTCCTCTTTTTTCGTTTATTTGATTAACAACTATGCTGTGCACAGTAGCATATACAGATTCTTGGCATATAGATCATGGGTTTGATATGATTTTATTATTGTTAGTAGACATTATATTTAATATAAATACTAAGTATCCTGCTATTGTTAAGTAAAGACCTATGTTTGTTATTGATAGAGATAAATTACCCAGTATAGGGGCATCTAAACTTAATAGATTTCTTATCTCAAATTGGTCCAATGGACTTGTAATATGTAAAAAATTTCTCATGATAATTTTATAAATTCCTTAATTATTCGTAATCTAAGCTTTGTTCTATATCAGAAAAAAAAAGAAATAGAATAGTAAGTAGTTTACATAAGGTAAGTAATGATAGACTTAGCCACAGCTATTATGATAGAACCACCTTCGGGAGTGATTTGCTCCACCACGACTGTTGTCTCAACAGTGACTGTAATAAAAAAATTTCTCATGATAATTTGATAAATTGCTTAAATATTCGTAATCTAAGCCCTGTTTTACATCAGTATAATTTTCTATTTCTTTTTTTTTTTTTTTTCTTTGGGATTTAATTTGTATAAGGTACGTGTCATCTACACGACTAAACATAGTAAGTTTAATATTTATAATTTACTGATAAAAAGACGTGTTGTAAATAAACGCACAAATCTAGGTAATATATATTTTGAAAAAACGTATATTAATAAAACAATGATAGTGAATGCAAATACTACTTGGTTTATAAAGTAAAACGGTACTAATTGAGGCATGTCTTAAAAAAAAAAATAATATAGATTGCTACGACAAATAAAGTAGTTTAATTCAATGAAGAATTTGAGTAAAAAAAAAAATATATATAAATTTAATTATTTTATTTAGTTTGTAAAGGTAAAAAAAAAATAATAATGGCATATATCTTTTAATTGTTTATACTAGCAAGAGAGAAATGATGTTTGGGCTCCCTAATATGAAAGCAATATAACTATGTTCTTATCCAAGAGTCGAACTTGGATCTAGATATTAGGAATATCCAGCTCTACCATTAAGCTAATAAGAGTTTTTTTTTTATTGTTCTTGTAGTCATGATAAGAATTTTTCAAGTGATATAGATTCTATGACAATAGGCATAGAACTGTGTAAAATACCACATATTTCTGAACATTGCCCAAAAAATGAACCTTCTCTGTTTACAAGAACAGATATTTGATTAAGTCTACCAGGATAAGCGTCACATTTTATACCTAAAGCAGGACAAGCATAGGAATGTATTACATCACCAGAAGAAATAATAAATCTAACATGAGTTAATTCTGGTAAGATAACTCTATTATCGACTTCTAATAATCTTATTCCTCCTTCTTCCAAGTCTGACTCAGGCACTAGATAAGAATCAAATTCTAATTCTTCGTCGTCATCGTTAAGAAAGTCAGGATACTGGTAACTTCAATATCACTGGTGTCCTTCAACAAACACTGTTAATGATGGGTCTGTTACTTCGTCCATTAAATACAATAATTTAAAAGATGGAAATGCGATTAAAATTAAGATTAAAGCAGGAGTGATTGTTCAAATTAATTCTATAAGTGTACCATGGTTAAGATATTTATTACTAATAGGAGATTTATCATTCACATAATTTCTAATAATAGAGACCATTATTCAAGCTACACCAAATAAAATGATGACTAAATAAAACATAATATTATCATGTAGTTCCACTAGTGCTTCCATTTGAGGACTTGCACTATCCTGGAAATAAACACCTCATGGTCTAGGAGCATCACAAGCAATAAAAAGATTATTAAATAATTGAGTCATAAGATAAAAATTTATTTTTTCATTAGTGTTTATAGTTTTATGTGCAAAAGAGTAAAGTATAATAATATGGATTATATGTGAAAACTATTTATAAACGCATACTAATAATCGTGGATATGAGTATTTTTTTTTTTTTACTCCACATTCTTACCTAAGAATCGAACTTAGATCCAGATATTAGAAGTATCCTGCTCTACCATTAAGCTAGTAAGAGTTATTTATTGTTTACCTTTTATCATATTATATAAAAAATATAATCTTTAGTCTGCTGGACAGAGACACGGAGGAATTGAACCCCATATTTTCGATCTGCAATCAAAATGTAAAACCTTTTACAACATGTCCCTTTTCTTTCTTATAAGAAAAAAAAAAAGTGTTAATTAAAACGCGTACAAGATTCGAACTTGTAACTTTTGTGTCCGTAGCACAATACTCTAGCCATTGAGTTAACACGTTTTTTTATTATTAATATAAAAAAAACGGATTATTTTTACATAAGGTGTGTATTTTTCATTACTGTTATTAAGCCCTTAATATGAATTGAACATATATCAGAATATTAACAGTATTCCGCTCTACCGTTGAGCTATAAAGGCTAAAGATAGAATATTTAAAGTTATAGGAAGAAAAGGAATCGAACCTTCGACAGCCTTAGCTATTGAGTTTACAGCTCAACCCATCATACCAACAAATGGAACCTTCCTTTTTTTTTTTTTTTTTTTT
>Ga0208982_1000018_pt1 | contig 20737 bp, 18 predicted proteins | sample MedBloCAOM1_O3_FD_187840 | JGI IMG/M metagenome (GOLD analysis project Ga0208982, IMG submission 187840) | Forest soil microbial communities from El Dorado National Forest, California, USA - Mediterranean Blodgett CA OM1_O3 (SPAdes) (version 2) | ecosystem: Environmental > Terrestrial > Soil >... | reverse complement strand
AAACCTGCAGCCAAGGCCAACGCACCACCCATCACCGCAGCCAGCCGGACTGGCTTGCGGTGCGTCCAGCCTGCGCGATCTTTCCGGCGGCCGAGCGTCGACACAGCAGGTAGCGCGCACCGACCGCCGAGGAGCGTTGCCAGCTCCTGTCGTCCGCGCCGCTCCCAATCAGAGCCGACCGCACGGCCTGCCACGTCGCGGATATGAGCGAGCAGGGCCCGTGCGTCAGCTCGACTAACCGGGTCCTTGGCGAGACCGCGAAGCACCAGCTCTCGCACCGCTTCGGGGACTACATCGACCGGGGCGGCGCTGCGTTCATGCTTGATCAAAAGGTCGGCCACGCTGTCGGCGTAAAAGGGTGGCGCGCCGACTAGGGACTCGAAGAACGTGACCGTGGCGGCATACACGTCCCCGGCCGAAGTGGCCGACGGGTCATTCCACTGTTCGGGCGCCAGGTAAAAGGGCGTCGCTCGGCCGAGCAGCCGCCGACCACCGGATGTCCAGAGTCCGAAATCGACCAGCCGAACCCGGCCGTTAGAGGTGACGACCACGTCCTCGGGCTTGACGTCCCCGTGCGCCAGGCCAGCCTCATGGCAAGCGGCTAGCGCAAGCAGCGAGTCCTTGAGCACAACCAGCGCAGCCTCGATGCCGACCGCACCGTGCGCCAGGAGCAGCGCACGCAACGGAGTGCCATTGACATGATCGCCGATGACGGCGGCGCCGTGATCACACTCAACGTAGCGGTGGACGTGGGCCACCCGGGTATCCCGAACCCGCGCCAGCCGGGCGAACTCACGTGCGAACCGCGTGCGGAATTCAGTATCTGCGAGCAGCTCCGGAGACACATAGGTGATCGCGAGCGATCGGCGGGTCATCCGATGGCGGGCGACCACCCGGCGACCTACCACGTCCTCACATATCTCCCGGGGATGCACCACACCCGGAATGGACCACCCCGCCATCCCCGATCCTCCCTGGTCGCCGTTACGGTGCCGCCCCGTTCCCCTCACTCCCCGGTGCGACATCCGGCGCCTGACTACAGAGCGTTCCCCCAAAGCGGGCTGGAGGCAAGGACTGAGGGCGACAAGGCACCACATTAGTGATGGAAAGTCGAAAAATGGTGCCAGCTGGTCACCGCAACATTACTGTGCGCAACGAAGACCACGGAGCGTAGTCGAGCGCACTGACCGCCGTTAGCGGCGGGAGGACCTGCCAGCCTTGCCGGACGGTCTGCTGCTCTTGGCTCCAGGGTGCCCGCGCCGCCGTCCCCCCGGTGCGGTTTTGCCGACCGCGGTAGGCACGGCCGCAGGGGTCAATGCGTCCGCGGTCGAGGTGCTGTCGGCGGCGGTCGACGCGGTCTCGCCCTCAGGCTCTGGGTTCGTCGCGGTCTTGCGGGCCAGCTTCTCCCGGCGCGCAGCAACCCGTTCGGCCTGCTGCCGGTACGCCGGTCTGCCCATGGTGAGGTCCACCACCAACGGGGTCGCCAAGAAGATCGAGGACATCGTCCCGGCTGTGATACCCACCATCTGCACCAGAGCGAGATCCTTGAGTGTCCCGACACCTAACAAGCCCACGCCCACGACCAGCAAGCTGAGCACGGGCAGCACCGCGATCAAGGACGTGTTGATCGAACGCATCAGAGTCTGGTTGACCGCGAGATTGGCTGCTTCGGCGTAGGTACGTCGAGTCAGGCCGAGAAGTCCACGGGTATTTTCTTGAACCTTGTCGAACACGACGACCGTGTCGTACAGCGAGAAGCCAAGGATGGTGAGCAGGCCGATGACCGACGCCGGCGTGACTTCGAATCCGATCAATGAGTAGATTCCCGCAGTCACCAGCACGTCGTGCACCAGGGCGATCAGCGCGGCAAGCGCCATCCGGGGTTCGAAATAGACCGCAAGGAACACGGTAACCAGACCGAGGAAGACCACCAGCGCGATCAGCGCCTGACGGCTGATCTCGCCGCCCCAGGTTGCGCTCACTGCACTGTCACTGATCGCCTGTTCGCTTGGCCGTCCGTCTTTTCCGAGTGGGTGCAGCTGCTCGTACAGTGCCCTTTTCAGGACAAATGACGTGCGGGTGTCCAGCGCTGCTGAGCGGATCAGGATGCTCGCCGCAGAACCGGTACCGACGGTCTGCACCGACTCTGGTGGCTGGCCCACGGTGGCGGTGAAGACGCGTTCGACTTGCTGGGTGCTGATCGCGCCGGTCGCCCCTTGGGCAGGGAGCTGCACCCGAGTACCGCCCTCAAAATCGATGCCGAGGTTGAATCCGCGCAGCAGCATCGACAGGATGCAGATCGCGACGAGCAGACCGGATACCGAGTACCAGATCCGCCGCCGCCCGACGACGTCTAACGCTCCGGTCCCGCTGTAGAGGCGCCCCAGCGTACCTGCCATCTCAGGCTCCCTTTCCCGCCGTGGCCAGGGCCGACCGACTTTCGGCTCCGGCGCGCTGCGCCGCTCCGAGCCCGGACAGTCCCGGTTGGGACAACAGCGGGGACTGCGACGCCATCGCGACCAACGGATGGGTGGCCAGGAAAACCACTACCAGGTCGAGCACCGTCGACATGCCGAGGGTGAAGGCGAAACCCTTCACCTGCCCTACCGCCAGAACGTAGAGCACCGCGGCAGCCAGGAAGCTCACCGCGTCCGCGGACAGGATGGTGCGCCGGGCCCGGACCCAGGCCCGAGGCACCGCGGAGCGGAATGTCCGGCCGTCGCGCACCTCATCCTTAAGGCGCTCGAAGAAGATCACAAACGAGTCCGCGGTGATGCCGATCGCCACGATGAAGCCGGCGACACCGGCCAGGTCCAGGGTGAAGCCGATCCAGCGTCCGAGCAACACCAGAACGGCATAGACGATCAACCCGGACAACGCCAGGGACAGGATAGTCAGTACCCCGAGCGCCCGGTAGTAGAACAGGCAGTAAACGAACACCACAGCCAGCCCGAGCGCACCAGCGAGCAGTCCCGCGCGAAGCGACGCCAATCCCAAGGTTGCCGACACCGTCTCGGACTCCGAAGGCTGGAAGGACAGCGGCAGGGAACCGTACTTGAGCACATTGGCCAGGTTCTGCGCTTCAGCCTGGCTGAAGCGGCCGACGATGCTGGTCGCTTGACCGGGAGGGATCGCGCCATTGATCACCGGCGCCGATACCACCTCACCGTCCAGCGCAAATGCCGCCTGCTTGCCCACATTGTTCGCGGTGTACTGCGCCCAGATGTCCTCGCCCTGGTGTTTGAATCTGAGCCGTACCTCGTAGCCCGTGCCTTCCTGATTCGGGCCGGCTGAGGCACTGGCGACCTGCTCGCCGGACAGGAACGCGGGGCCCAGCAGGTACTTGGCAGTGTGGTGCTGGTCGCAGGTGACCAGCGGCAGATTCGGGTCGTCGTTGCCACGCAACGGGTTGGGAGCAGCACAGTTCAACGCGGCCAATGCCTGTTGTTGCACCGCCGGGTCTTGACTCTGCAGCCGCGCTCGGGCCTGCCGGATCTGCTCGGCCGCCTGTGGGTCGGCGGAGTCCGCCGGGGCCGTGCCGACCGACGGCGGTGCGCTGGGGGCAGGTGGTGCGGGAGTGGGCGTGGGCTCGCTCGACGGTGGCGGCTGCGCCAGTTGCGGCGCAACGGACTGGGGCGGCGTCGGTGTCGATTCGGTGCTGGCAGCCGGAGGTTGCTGTGGCGCTGGAGGTGCCGCCGGTGCGCTGGTACCTGGGTGCTGAACCGGCGCGGGCACTCCGGCTGACTGCTCCTCGATCACCGTCCGGAAGTACAGCCTGGCGGTCTGCCCGAGAGTGCGAGCCTGATCGCCGTTCTCCCCCGGTACCGTAATGATCAAGTTGGTCCCGTCGAGCACGACCTCGGCGCCGCTTACGCCGATACCGTTGACCCGTTGCTCGATGATCTGTCGAGCTTGGTCGAGGGACTCCCGTGCCGGTGGTCGACCATCGACCGTCCGCGCGGTCAGCGTCACCCGAGTGCCGCCTTGCAGGTCGATACCCAGCTTTGGGGTTGCACCCCCACCACCGGTGAAGTAGACCAGCGAGTAGAGGACGGCAACTACCCCAGCGAAGATCGCCAGATTGCGCCACGGGCGGAAGCGCCCGGCCGGTGGTGCCACGGTGGGTGGTTCTCCTCAATCAACAGCTTCAGTGTCGTTACGTCTTAGTGTCGTTCAGGCGCTCAGTGCACCGGACGCCAGCAGCGACCAGCCACAGTCCTCACTGTTCCAGCGCCCTGATCAGACACGAGCACTGGGATCGGATGCGGGAGCGTACCGCCTCCCACAAGTCAGGTCAGGAGTTGTCGGTGCGAGCGCTGCCGTCGATGGGCGCAGCCAGCGGCGCACTGCCCGCGTCCGTTGTAGTGATCTTTTCTCGGATGGCGGCGCGCAACCACGTGGTACGGACTCCCGGGGCGATCTCCAACTCGACCGTGGTGTCTTCCGCGCTGCCTACGACGGTTGCGTGCAGACCGGAGGTGGTCACCACACGGTCGCCGTTGACCAGCGACTTCTGTAACCGCTGCGCGTCGGCTATCGCTCGCTTCTGCCGACGAGTGTTCATGATCAGCAGCACGGCGAGCGCAGCGATGAGCAGCAGCGGTAGGAATTGGGCGTTCATGGTTCTCCGATCACCATCAGCCTTGCGCTACCGAGTGTGCCAGGTCGCGCCTCGGTCGGGTCTGCAGCGTCTCTGGGTACGTGGTGACGATCCTTCACAGCGGCCCGTCGCCGGCCGCAACCTGGACACGGCGCTAGGCCGGATGCCGCAGCAGGCGCGGCCATTCGGCCCAATCAGCCGGTCCTTCGTCGCCTGCCGCGGACCTGTGGGCGCTGCGACCGAGCCAGGTCTCTCAGGTTCCCGAGTGAGGCAGGCCGATTCCCTAGGGTTCCGCCAGCAGTCCGACGACATTCGCCTCCGGGGATCGCTCCGGGAAATCGTCACAGTGGATCCGCCCAGCCCCATACCACGGCGCCCAAGAAAGGACGGACGCGTGCCGTCGCATCGATACTCAAGGCCTCGATACAGACCCAGCGCACACGCCTTGGACACTCGCACGTTGGGTCTCCATACGCTGGTATCCAATGACCCTGCCGCTAGTGCCGCATTCGGGTTCGCTGGCGCGCCGACAGCGACGATGACCCGCTCCCCGGCCCCCCGGGTACCTCAGACAAGCTCAGTGGTCCAGCAGGACGCCGGCTTCGCCAAGACCCTTTTGCGCCACATTGAAGCCGATGAGCAAGCCTTCGTGCTGCAGTATGTGCAACCAGGCCTGGTAGGGCTCATCGACGGAACGCTGTCGACGCTGGCGCCTATCTTCGCGGTGGCCTTGCTGTCGAGTTCACACGCTGCGCTGCTGGTTGGCCTGGCCACCGCGCTCGGAGCCGGCATCAGCATGGGTCTGTCCGAAGCGCTCTCCGATGACGGCGGCCAGACCGGTCGAGGCTCGTCCACCACCCGAGGCGCGATCACCGGTGTGATGACCACCGTGGGCGGGGTATTTCACGCCTTACCGTTTTTGATCTCCGACCGGACGACTGCATTGGTGTGCGCGGCAGTCGTTGTGGCCATCGAGCTTGCTGTGATCGCACTCATCCGTAAGCGCTACCTCGAAGTCTCGCTTCGCTGCTCGCTCATCCAAGTCGTTTTCGGCGGCGTTCTCATCGTCGGCGTCGGGTTATGGTTAGGCGGCCTTTAACGTTCACTCGTCGAACAGTGTCGGTGTGGGCTCCGCAAGAGCGTCGGCCGGCGGATCCAACTGCAAATGCCGCCACGCGGCTGCGGTGGCCACCCGACCCCGCGGCGTTCGGGCTAGCATGCCCGCCCGGACCAGGAAAGGTTCGCAGACCTCTTCGACGGTGGCCGGCTCCTCCCCCACTGCGACGGCGATAGTGGATACCCCGACCGGTCCACCACCGAAGGTACGCACCAGCGCGGTGAGCACAGCGCGATCCAGCCGGTCCAGCCCGAGTTCGTCGACGTCGTAGACGGCCAGTCCGGCGCGAGCCACTTCGAGGGTGATCGCACCATCGGCTCGGACCTCCGCGTAGTCCCGAACCCGACGCAGCAGGCGATTGGCGATCCGAGGCGTACCCCGAGAGCGGCCAGCGATCTCAGTACCGCCATCGGGGCGCAGATCCACGCCGAGGATGCCGGCCGAGCGGCGCAACACCAGCTCAAGCTCGGACGGCTCGTAGAACTCCATGTGCGCGGTGAATCCGAAGCGGTCACGCAGTGGGCTCGTCAGAGCACCGGACCGGGTGGTGGCGCCGACCAGGGTGAACGGTGCGATCTCCAGCGGGATAGAGGTGGCACCGGGTCCCTTTCCGACCATCACGTCGACCCGGAAGTCCTCCATCGCGAGGTAGAGCATCTCCTCGGCAGGTCGAGCCACCCGGTGGATCTCGTCGATGAACAGCACGTCACCCTCGACGAGGTTGGACAAGATGGCGGCGAGGTCCCCAGCGCGCTCCAATGCCGGTCCGGAAGTAACCCGAATCGCCGCGCCCAGCTCCGCGGCGATGATCATCGCGAGGCTCGTCTTGCCCAACCCCGGCGGTCCCGATAGCAGCACGTGGTCCGGTGCGGCGCCACGCCGCCGCGCGCCTTCCAGCACCAACTCCAGCTGCTCGCGCACCCGTGCCTGCCCGATGAAATCCAGGAGCCGGCGTGGCCGCAACGTCGTCTCGAGCTCGACGTCAGCCGGGTCAGCCACTGCCGACACCGGCCGCGGAGCGCTCACCGGTTTCGTCCCAGCCGGGTCAGCACGCTGCGCAGCACCTCGGAGGTGTCCGCCGGCTCGGGGTCGGCTTCGGCCAGCACCGCATCCACCGCCAACTCAGCCTGACGGGCCGCGAACCCCAGCCCGATCAGTGCCTCCGTCACCTGGGTCCGCATCGCGCTCCCGCCCTGAGTGGCAGACCCCGATGCAGCGGGTGCGAGCACGCCTACCCTGTCTCGCAGCTCCACGACCAGCCGCTCTGCACCTTTGCGTCCGATGCCGGGCACCCGGGTGAGCACCGCGAGATCACCCTGCGCGAGGGCCGTGCGCAATGTGTCCGGCTCGAGGACGGCGAGCATCGCCAGCGCCAGCCGCGGTCCCACCCCGGAGACGGTCTGCAGCAGCACGAACAATTCCCGGGCCGCCGCATCAACGAACCCATACAACGTCAGCGAGTCCTCGCGCACCACCAGCGACGTGGCCAGCCGGGTCTGCTCGCCGCGGCGCAAGGTGGCCAGAGTGGCGGGAACCGCATGCACCGCCAAGCCAACACCGCCGCCAACCTCGACCACGGCATGGTCCAACTCGACCGAGAGCACCTGCCCGCGCACCGAGGAGATCACCGCGCCGCTCCCGCCTGGCGGGCCGCAGCGGCTAGTCTCGCGCGGTGAGCTCGGGCTAGCCGCTCCGACTCGACTCGTGCCTGGGCGAGCCGTTGTGTCATCGGCGCGCGCCACAGATGGCAGACCGCCAGCGACAGCGCATCCGCGGCATCTGCTGGGCGCGGCTTGGCCGACAGCGTGAGCAAGCGGGTGATCATGGTCGTGACCTGTTCCTTACCGGCCCGACCAGATCCGGTTACGGCCGCCTTGACCTCGCTGGGGGTGTGGAAAGCGACCGTGAGCCCCCGGCGCGCTGCGATCAACGCCACGACTCCGCCGACCTGCGCGGTGCCCATCGCGGTGCGCACGTTGTGCTGGCTAAAGACCCGCTCCACCGCGACGACATCCGGACGGTACTCAGCCAGCCAGCGCTCCACGACATCGGCCACCGCGAGCAATCGCGCGCTGAGATCCATTTCCGGTGAGGTACGCACGACGTCGACGGCCACGCAGCTCACCGCCCGTCCGACGCCACCGTCAACCACCCCAAGCCCACAGCGAGTAAGCCCCGGATCCACTCCCAGCACGCGCACTGCACCTCCCCGCCCGCACGAACACCCGTTCGAACCCTAGCCGCAGGTCGCTGCGTCGCGCTGCCGACACACCGTCGGCCCGCATTCAGCGGGCTCAGCGTGGCTACTGGGACGGTATTTACCCCGTTGAGCCCGCTCAATGCGGTCGATTCCTCAGCCGACCTCGGCGAGAACGTCATCGGAGACGTCGAAGTTGGCGTAGACATTCTGGACGTCGTCGCTGTCCTCCAGCGCGTCGATCAGCTTGAACACCTTGCGGGCGGTGTCGGCGTCCAGCGCAGTACTCGCCGAGGGCAGGAAGCTCGCGTCGGCTGAGTCGTAATCGATGCCGGCGTGCTGCAACGCCGTGCGCACCGCGATGAGGTCGGTCGCTTCCGACACGACCTCAAAGGACTCGCCCAGGTCATTGACCTCCTCGGCACCGGCATCGAGCACGGCGGCCAGCACGTCATCCTCGGAGATGCCGTTTTGCTGCGGGACGATCACAAGGCCTTTCCGGCTGAACAGAAACGACACTGACCCAGGATCGGCCATCGTGCCGCCGTTGCGGGTCATCGCGGTGCGGACCTCGGATGCGGCCCTGTTGCGGTTGTCGGTGAGGCACTCGATGAGAAGTGCAACCCCGCCGGGCCCGTATCCCTCATACATGATCGTTTGGTAATCAACGCCGCCGGCGTCGGCACCGGAGCCGCGCTTGACGGCCCGGTCGATATTGTCGGTGGGCACTGAAGTTCTGCGGGCCTTCTGGATCGCATCGAACAGCGTCGGGTTACCGTCCGGGTCACCACCACCGGTGCGCGCCGCCACCTCGATGTTCTTGATCAACTTAGCGAAGAGCTTGCCCCGCTTGGCGTCGACCACGGCCTTCTTGTGCTTGGTGGTCGCCCATTTTGAATGGCCGCTCATACCTGCCCATGCTCCTCTTGCTCGCGTGCCAGTCTCACCTGCATGCCCTTGCCTTTTACTTACACCCCACGGGACTTGTGACCATCTCGCAGAAGAGCTGGTGCACTCGCCGGTCGCCGGTCAGCTCGGGATGAAACGCGGTGGCCAGCACGGAACCCTGCCGAATCGCCACAATCCTACCGGCGGCACTACCGGCCGCTGCCACCTCGGGCACCCTGGCCAACACCTCGACGTCGGAGCCGACCTGCTCGACCCACGGGGCGCGGATGAAGACCGCACGGACCGGACCGTTGAGAATACCCGCAAAGTCGAGATCTGCCTCGAAGGAGTCAACCTGCCGACCGAAAGCGTTACGGCGCACCACCGCGTCCAGCACGGCGAGTTGCCGCTGGTCAGGCCTACCGTCAAGGATCTCCCGGCAGAGCAGGATCATCCCCGCGCACGAGCCATAGGCCGGCATCCCCTCGGCGAGCCGGACACGTAGCGGTTCCATCAAATCAAAGGCGACCAGTAGCCGGCTCATCGTGGTGGACTCGCCGCCGGGCAGGATCAGTGCGTCCACCTCAGCGAGCTCCTCGGCGCGCCGCACCAGCACACTATCCAACCCGCACTCCCGCACCGTCCGCAGATGCTCCCGCACATCGCCCTGCAACCCGAGCACACCCACAACCGTCACACCACCAGGCTAGACCGCCATTCGGAGCCGAATCGCGATCCTGCGGAAAAGCCGCCTGGGGTCAGGGTTGCAGGAACCAGGGGCTGGTGTACGCGACGGCATGGTTGTTGGCGGGGTGGTTAAGGGGGGCTTGCGCGTGGTCCAGGGTATCTGGGTCAGCTAGGCGGAGCACCGTCCAGTGGCCGTCCTCGACGCTCATCGGCACGGTGAAGCGGGCGACGCCGCCACAGTGGATCTTGACGACGTCAGCCACCGCGGGCGCTGGCTCGTCCGGGCGTAGCACTTGTACCTCCAGCGTGCGGCCCGCCCACGACGGCCCGCAGTCGACGTCGAGGACGAACTCAACAGATCCCTGGCGATGCGGCAGCACGGAGCCCATTCGCACGCCACCGGCGGTGGCGTCCACCCGCAGCCCGGCGACCCGGGTGGCGAAGAACCGGCGGGCTCGCAATGCCTCCGCGACCCCGGCCCGGCTGTGCTCGGTCACCCACAGGCCGCCGCGTCCGGTGCCGGGCTGCAAACCCCAGTTGGCGGTGTGCTCGTCGCTGACTCCAAGCAGTCCGGTGCGCCAGCCGGCATTGAGGCAGGCCACCAAGGGCGAGCTGCCTCCGGCCGTGACGCCCTTGAAGAGGTAGTCGTCGCCGCGGTTGAACATCTCCAGGCTGACCATCTGCTCGGCGGCTGCAGCCACATAGCGGAAGCCGGCGAATCGGCCGTCTTCTCGGCCCGGGTGGTTGAAGCCGGCAAGCCCGGCGGCGCCGCGAATGCCGTTGCGCCCGCCATCCTGGATCAACCAGGCGTACAACTCAGCCATCCCTCGATGGGTCGCGACGTCGGTGAAGTCATCGGTGAACCAGGCGTTGACATGCCCCACTCTCGGATGCGACCACTCGAAGCCGCGAATCGCGGTGAACTCGCCGGGCCGATCATGGGCGTCGGCGAGCTCCGCGGTGCGCCGCCAGCCTGCCCGGTCCAATCCGATCCACGGCGTGCCGCCCAGACCGGTGCCCTCTACCGCCGCACCACCAATCGCGTGGTCGGTGAGCGCCGCGACGTCCAGCCCGGCGTCGCGCATCGAGGGGAACGCCGCCGCCGGGTCGCCGGCACCGTCGGAGAGCAATGTGTGATTGTGCAGGTCAGCATGCACCAGCACGGTCCCACGGGTGATCCGCGACAGCCGAGCGGCACCGCCCTCGGGTCCCGGGGTGCGCAGCCGCTCGCCCGCGGTCGCCGACAGCAGCAACGCCTCGGCGTCGGCTGCGCCGTTGCCCGTGGTCACCAGCCGCGCTGGGCCAGCCGCTGCCCGTCCGGCAGGTCGCTGAGGTTAATTCCCACCATCGGCTCGCCCAACCCTCGGGACACCTTCGCCACCATCTCGGGGTCGTCGTGGAACGTGGTCGCCTTGACGATCGCTTCTGCTCGCTTGGCGGGGTCGCCCGATTTGAAGATGCCTGAGCCGACGAACAGTCCCTCGGCGCCAAGCTGCATCATCATCGCCGCGTCGGCAGGAGTCGCGATACCACCGGCGGTGAACAACACCACCGGCAAGGAGCCGGCCGCGGCAACGTCGCGGATCAACTCCAGCGGAGCGGCTAGCTCCTTGGCCGCGGCCGGCAGCTCCTCGGGATGCATCGCGGCCAGTGAGCGGATCGCGGCCCGGATCGAGCGCATATGCCGGGTCGCTTCGACGACATTGCCGGTCCCGGCTTCGCCCTTGGACCGGATCATGGCGGCGCCTTCGGAAATCCGGCGCAGCGCCTCACCGAGATTGGTGGCGCCACACACGAAAGGCACCGTGAAGGCGAACTTGTCGATGTGGTGCGCCTCATCGGCCGGGGTCAGCACCTCGGACTCGTCGATGTAGTCCACGCCGATTGCCTGCAGCACCTGCGCCTCGACGAAATGGCCGATGCGAGCCTTGGCCATCACCGGGATGGACACCGCCTCCATGATTTTTTCGATCATGTCCGGATCACTCATCCGGGCCACGCCGCCCTGCGCGCGGATATCGGCCGGAACACGCTCCAGCGCCATGACGGCCACCGCGCCGGCGTCCTCGGCGATCTTGGCCTGTTCCGGTGTGACCACGTCCATGATCACACCGCCCTTCAACATCTCGGCCATCCCGCGCTTGACCCGTGCGGTGCCGACCAGGCGCTCGACGTTGCTGTTCTCGGCGGACACAGCGGACACAGCGGACACAGTGGTTCGCTCCTCAAGCAGCGGATTTGAAAATGCAGGATCTGATCCTACGTCCAGTAGCTGACGACGTCGCGGATGAGAGCCGCCCAGGGGATTGCCTCGGCCGTCACACCGGTGTGAGATCGACCACAGAGTCCGCACAGCTGAGGGTGGGGGTTCCATGGGCACCAAGGGCAACGCTGAACGTGCTGATTCCGCCGTGGCGGTCCAGGATCCGTCCCGGATACGCAATGTGGCGCTGGTCGGGCCATCCGGGGCGGGCAAGACGACATTGGCCGAAGCGCTGCTGGCGGCCACTGGCGCGATCAGCCGCGCGGGCACTATCGCCGACGGCACCACTGTGTGTGACCATGACCCAGCCGCGGTACGCCAGCAACGGTCGGTGACGCTGGCGATCGCACCACTCCAACACGCCGACATCAAGATCAATCTTGTGGACACTCCAGGCTATGCGGACTTCGTGGGCGAGCTGCGGGCCGGGTTACGGGCGGCGGACGCGGCGCTGTTCGTGATCTCCTCCGGGGACGGGGTCGATGCCGCCACTGTCGCTCTGTGGCAGGAATGCGCCGAAGTCGAGATGCCTCGGATGGTGGTGGTGAGCCGGCTTGACCATCCACGGGCCGACCTCGACGGGGTGACCACTGCCTGCCGGGCCGCCTTCGGTGGCGGGGTGCTGCCGCTGTACCTGCCAGTGCGCGACGGAGCGGACGTGGTAACCGGGTTGGTGGGTCTGCTGTCGCAGCGACTGTTTGACTACCGGGGCGGATACCCGCCAGCTGAGGGAGAGCCGACCGCCGCGGATCCCGACGAGGTCGATGCGGCGCGCAACGAGCTCATCGAAGGGATCATCGCCGAGAGCGAGGACGAGTCCTTGATGGACCGCTATCTCGACGGTGCGGACCTCGACGTCAACGCGCTCATCGAGGACTTGGAGACCGCGGTCAACCGGGGCTCGTTCCACCCCGTCATTCCAGTCTGCGCCAGCAGCGGGTTGGGCCTCGCCGAGCTCCTCGAGGTGCTGACCGGCGCCTTTCCCGCTCCCGGTAAGAACGCTCCTCCCCCAGTGACCCGTCCCGACGGATCGGCTCACCCCGTGGTGGCCGTCGACCCTGACGCACCGCTCGTTGCGGAGGTGGTACGAACCACGGTGGACCCTTACCAGGGCCGGGTATCGCTGGTGCGGGTGTTCTCGGGGACGTTGCTTCCGGATCGTCCGGTGCATGTTTCCGGGCGTGGGCTGGCCGACCGCGGGCATGCCGACCACGACGTCGACGAGCGGGTGGCGCACGTCTACACCCCGCTGGGCGGCACACTGAGCGAAGTACCGCACTGTGTGGCCGGTGATCTCTGCGCGGTGACCAAGGTGGTCTCCGCCGAGACCGGGGACACGCTGTCGTCGCCCAACGATCCCTTGCTGGTGGCGCCGTGGACAATGCCGGAGCCGTTGCTTCCGGTGGCGGTGGTGGGCCGCAGTCGCAGTGATGAGGATGCGTTGGCCCGGGGGCTGGGCCGGTTGGTGGCCGGAGATCCGACACTACGGCTAGAGCGCAACGCAGAAACACACCAAATGGTGCTGTGGTGCACCGGCGAGGCGCATGCTGATGTGGTGCTTTCCCGGCTCCGTGCCGCAGGCGCCGACGTGGAGACTGAGCCGGTTGCGGTGCCGCTGCGGGAAACCTTCGCCGGCCCCTCCAAGGGCCATGGGCGGCACGTCAAGCAGTCTGGTGGGCATGGTCAGTATGCGGTGTGCGACGTGGAGGTCGAACCGCTGCCGCAAGGGGCCGGTTTCGAATTCGTGGACAAGGTGGTCGGTGGGAGCGTTCCGCACCAGTTCATCCCCAGCGTGGAGAAGGGCGTCCGGACGCAGATGGAACGTGGCCTTGGAAACAGCGGATTTCCCTTGGTGGATATCCGGGTCACCCTCGTCGACGGCAAGGCGCACAGCGTGGACTCCTCCGACGCCGCCTTCCAGATGGCGGGCGCGCTGGCACTCAAGGACGCTGCGGAGAAGGGCAGCGTGGTCGCGCTGGAGCCGCTGGACGACGTGGAAGTGCGGATGCCTGAGGACCATTTGGGTACCGTCCTGGGAGACCTGTCAGGGCGGCGAGGTCGGGTGCTGGGCACCGAAACCGACTCGAGCGGCCGGATGCTGGTCCGTGCCGAGGTGCCCGCAGCCGAGTTGCTTCGCTATGCCGTCGACCTGCGGGGGCTGACGTCCGGGACCGCCGTGTTCACCCGACATTTCTCCCGCTACGCGCCGGCGCCGTCCAGCTCGAGTCCGTAACTGGGCAACGCCGGTTCGACGATCTCGAAATAGCGCGGCAGCGGGGCGGTACCAGCCAGCCGCAGCCAGCGCACCATGCGGTGTGAGCGCAACGCCAGGGTGTTGCGGACCGCGTCGTTATAGACCCGGCGAGCGATCACCGCTCGCTGCTCCGCGTCGGACAGCTGATCCGCACAGGCGGATTCGAGACCACGACGGTCGAGTACGGCGAGGATTCGGCCCAGCTCGTTCTCGACGTCCTCGCGGACCGCCGCAGCGGCCCGGTGGGGGCAACGCCCGGCCCTCCGCAAGGCCGGATCCAAGCCGGCCAGCAGAGCCGCGTCGGCGGCACGATGCAGTGCGGCGCTGCCTTGTACACCCAAGGACGCATGCGCTCGACTACCCAACGCGGCGTCCAGAGCCGCCCAGGCCGCGTCAGTACGCACATGTAACCGGTCCAACCGGGTGGCCGCGCGCATCGCGCCCACCGCACCCGCCGCGGCAACCAACACCGCTGCGGTCACCACCACCCGGGTAACCCGCACCGCGTGACCCTAGCCAGGCCGGTACCGGCTCAGTCCGGCGACCGGTCCGAAAGCGAGCCGGCGCGGATCGGCCGCCACCGCTGTTTCATAAACTTGCAGCACCCGGCGCGCCACCACCGGCCAGTCCCACATCGCCGCCCGGCGGCGACCGGCAGCAGCCAACGTTGCGCGCCGTCCCGGATCATCAAGCAGATCATCGAGTGCAGTAGCCAGCGCGGCCGGCGATCCTGCCGGGACCAACACCCCCGCCTGACCGCCGTCGAGCACGCGACGGAAGGCATCGAGGTCGCTGGCCACCACCGGGGCGCCGGCGGCCATCGCCTCGCTGAGCACGATGCCGAAGCTCTCGCCGCCGATGGCGGGCACGCACAGCATGTCCACGCTGGCGAGCACCGCCGCCTTACCGTCGTCGCCCAACCCGGGCAACACCCGGATCCGGGACGCCAGCGCTGACCCGGCAGCACGCAGCAACGCTGCGGCGTCCCCGCGACCGACTACCAGCAGGTTCACGTCTGGCCGGGTCCGGACTACTGTGCGCAGGGCCGCCAGCAGCACCGGCATGCCTTTGCGCATCTCGCCGAAACGGCCTACGAAGCCCACCGTGCCACCGATCCGCGGGTACCCGGGCAGCGGTTCAGCTCGGGCGAAACGCGACACGTCAACGCCGTTCGGGATCTCCACAGCGTCACCACCGAGGTATTCCACCACCACCCGTCGGGCCAGCGGGGAGACCGCGATCCGGGCCGTGATCTTCTCCATCGTGGGCTGCAGCACACCGTGCGCCGCCGCCAGCGCCCAGGACCGCCCGGTGGCGAAGTGGACGGTCGCCACGACGGGCCGGTCAGCAAGTGCCAGGGCGATCAATGACAGGCTCGGCGAGGTGGGCTCGTGTAAGTGCAGCACGTCGAAATCGTGGTCATTGAGCCAACGCCGGGTCCGGTGCAGCGCCACCGGGCCGAATGCCAGCGGGGCGATCGATCCGTTGTAGGGCACCCCTACGGAGCGACCCGCGGAGGTGACGAACTCGGGCAACGCAGTGCCTGCCGTGGCCGGGGCGAGCACCTCTACCTGATGGCCGAGACCGCGCAGACCCGTGGCCAACCCCAGCACGTGCGCCTGCACCCCGCCCGGTACAGCGATGGAATACGGGCAGACCATCCCGATCCGCAACAAGACCCCCTAGCCCGCGTCACGCAGCGGTGTGGCGGACAGATCGTCAATCCACAACGGCTGCAGCATGTGCCAATCCTGCGGGTGCGCCGCGATGTCAGTGGCGAAGCAGTCCGCCACCGTCTGGGTGGCCTGCATCACCACCGATCGATCGGGCACGGGCACCGGCGGGTGGAAGCGAATCCCCCAACCGTCGGCAGTGAACCAGCAGCCGACGACCAACAACGTGGCTCCGGTCGCCGCGGCCAGCCTTGCGGGGCCTAACGGCATCCGGGCGGTGGCACCAAAAAATTCCACGGCAGTCCCAGCACCAGTGAGGTCCCGGTCGGCGAGCAGGCACACCACTCCGCCGGCCCGCAGCCGGTGCAACAGCCGGCGAGTCAGAGTTTCGTCCCCGGTCAGCGGGATGATGTCGAAGCCCAGCGAGCCACGATAAGCCACAAAGCGCTGATAGAGCGCCTCGGGCGCCAAGCGCTCGACAACGGTGCTGAATGCTCCGTGCCGCCCGACGAACCACAACCCCGCCATATCCCAGTTGCCGCTATGCGGCAGTGCTACTACCACCCCTCGGCCCCTGGCCAGCGCTACGTTGAGGTGCTCGACTCCTTCCATCGCACTGTCCAGCCGATCGACCAACGCGGCGTGGTCGGTCCATGGCAGCGTGAAGACCTCCTGCCAGTACCGAGCGTAGGAGCGCAGACCGTCGCGGACCAACGTGTCGAGCTCGGCCGAGGTGGCATGGGGAACTACTCGGGCCAGATTTCGGCGTAGCTGACACGTTCCGGGGCCATCCCGATGCGCGGCTAAGTCGGCACCGGCTCGGAACGCCCGGGCGGCCAGACCCCCGGGTGCAAAACGCAGCAACCGCCATCCGGCCGCGTATCCGAGGCCAGCAAGCCTGCTCACCTAGCCTCGCTATCTGAGGCGCTGCGCCGTACGGAGACCATCCGTTGGCTCACCGTCACCAGTTGTAACCCGGCAAGTAACCACAGCGCGACCTCCAGCGCGTAGGGCACGCCGAGACCGGTCAAGCCAGCTCCCAGCAGCGTGATGATGTAGCGCTCCGCACGCTCGGCCATCCCGCCGTCCGCGGTCAGGCCGCTGGCTGCGGCCCGGGCTTTGATGTAGGAGATGACTTGCGCGCTCACCAGGCACAATAACGCTGCCGCAGCCAGCAGCCGGTCGTTGGCGACCACGAAGCACCACCAGGTCAGCCCGGCGAACAACGCACCGTCGGCGATTCGATCGCAGGTGGCATCCAGCACGGTTCCCCACGCGGTGCCGGATCCGCGAGCCCTGGCGACCGCCCCGTCGAGCACGTCTAGCAACACGAACACCGTCACCGCAATGGTGCCGGCCACGAGCTGACCACGGGGAAAGAACCACAGCGACGAGGCCACTGTCCCGATCGTGCCGGTGAGCGTGATGGCGTCCGGCCCGATACCGGCGCCAGCCAGCCAACCCCCCAGCGGTTCCACGAACCGGGAGACCGACGCGCGGGCGAAGATGTTGAGCATTGTGAGAACTATCCGGGATCAGGCTGGCCGTGGGCCGGATCGGGGTGCGCCACCGGTCCTACCAGCATGAGCTTGCTCGGGTTCAGGACAGCTCTTCCCATGCGTTCACCAGCAGCGTGTGGGTCTCGGCCAGCAGCTGCGGCAACACCTTTGTGCCGGCGACGACAGGCATGAAGTTCGCGTCCCCACCCCACCGGGGCACCACGTGCTGGTGCAGGTGCGCAGCGATTCCGGCGCCACCGACGGAGCCCTGATTGATCCCGATGTTGAAGCCGTGCGGAGCGGCCGCCCGACGGCAGGCCAGCATCGCCCGCTGGGTGAAGGTGGCCAGTTCGGTCGTCTCCTGGATAGTCAAGTCCGGGTAATCGGCGACATGCCGGTAAGGCACCACCATCAGGTGACCGGGGTTGTAAGGATAAAGGTTGAGCACCGCATAGACCGTGGCACCCCGGGCAATGATCAGGCCGTCAGCGTCCGCCATGGTGCTGATCCGGCAGAAAGGGCATTCGGCTGCGCCGGCCTCGGGTCCGGACTCGCTTCCCCTTTTGATGTAGGCCATCCGGTGTGGGGTCCACAGCCGCTGGAGCGCATCCGGTGCTCCCACCCCATCCTGCGCCTCGGCGATCATCACGCCGCCGCCATGGTCACGGCTGTCCTATGGGCAGCTCTGCGGCACTTGGCGAGCGGTTCTCGCGTCGCGCCACCCAGCCGGTGATGGCCGCGACCGCGTCTTCGACTCCGATACCGTTGATCTGGGTGCCGTCGCGGAACCGGAAGGACACCGCGCCGGCCTCGACGTCCTTGCCCCCAGCGAGCAGCAGGAAAGGCACCTTCTGCGTGGTATGAGTCCGAATCTTCTTTTGCATCCGCTCGTCGGACGCGTCCACCTCCACCCGGATACCCCGAGTCCGCAACGATTTGGCGACCTGCTGCAGGTGCTCGACGTGCTCGTCGGCGATCGGGATCCCGACCACCTGCACCGGCGCCAACCAGGCCGGGAACGCGCCCGCGTAGTGCTCGGTGAGCACGCCGAAAAATCGCTCGATCGATCCGAACAGCGCCCGGTGGATCATTACGGGTCGCTGGCGTGATCCGTCAGCCGCGGTGTAGGTGAGGTCAAAACGCTCCGGCAGCATCATGTCCACCTGGATGGTCGACAGCTGCCAGCTGCGGCCGATCGCGTCGCGGGCCTGCACCGAGATTTTGGGCGCGTAGAAGGCCGCGCCACCGGGATCGAGCACCAGCTCCAGAACTGAGGCTTCCGCTGCCTTGCGCAGCGCCTCTGTGGCAGCCGCCCACTCCTCATCGGTGCCGATGGACTTTTCGGGGTCCCGGGTGGATAGCTCGAGGTAGAACTCGTCGAGGCCATAGTCGCGCAGCAGGTCCAGCACGAAGCCGAGCAGGCTCCGGATCTCGTCCTGCAACTGGTCGCGGGTGCAGTAAATGTGCGCGTCGTCCTGCGTGAAACCACGGGCCCGGACCAGGCCGTGCACCACCCCGGACTTCTCATAGCGGTACACCGAACCGAACTCGAACAGCCGCAGCGGCAGCTCCCGGTAGGACCGGCCCCGGGAGCGGTAAATCAAATTGTGCATCGGACAGTTCATCGGCTTGAGGTAGTAGTCCTGCCCGGGCTTGCGGACTGTCCCGTCCGCGGCCAGCTCGGCATCGAGATGCATGCCTGGATACATCCCCTCCGCGTACCAGTCCAGGTGTCCGGAGGTCTCGAAGAGCTGCGCCTTGGTGATGTGCGGGGTGTTGACGAACTCGTAGCCCGCCTCCTCGTGCCGGCGCCGCGAGTAGTCCTCCATCACTCTGCGCACGGTGCCGCCGTGGGGGTGGAACACCGGCAGTCCCGAGCCGATCTCGTCGGGGAAGCTGAACAGGTCCAGCTCTGCACCGAGCTTGCGGTGATCGCGCCGCTGCGCCTCAGCGAGTAACTCCAGATGCCGTTCCAGCGCCTCAGCCGATTCCCACGCAGTGCCATAGATTCGCTGCAGCTGCGGGTTACGCTCGCTGCCCCGCCAGTAGGCGGCCGCTGTCCGCATCAGCTTGAACGCCGGGATATTCCTCGTAGTGGGCACATGCGGTCCGCGACACAAGTCGCCCCAGATGGTCTCGCCGGTGTGCGGGTGGACGTTGTCATAGACAGTCAGCTCCCCCGCGCCGACCTCCATGACCTCGTTAGGATCAATGTCGGCGTTCGACGTCGACCCCTTGAGGTCGACTAGCTCAAGCTTGTACGGCTCGTCCGCCAGCTCACGCTTAGCCTCGCTCACTGAATCCAAGACACGACGAGAGAATCGCTGGCCGGCCTTGATTATCCGGCGCATGGTCTTCTCGAGGACCGCCAAGTCCTCGGGGGTGAACGGCCGGTCGACGTCGAAGTCGTAGTAGAAGCCGTCTGTCACCGGCGGACCGATGCCCAGCTTGGCGTCGGGAAAGTGCTGTTGCACAGCTTGGGCTAGCACATGTGCGCACGAGTGCCGGATAACGCTGCGCCCGTCCGGGCTGCTCGCTGTGACAGCCTCGACCTCGGTCTCGGTCTCGGGTACCCAGGCAAGGTCCCGAAGGGCGCCCTGCGGATCCCGAGCTACGACGACGGCATCTGGACCCGTGGTGGGCGCTCCGCCATCGCGCAAGGCCTGCCCAGCGGTCGTCCCGGCCGGTACCGTCACGCGCACGGCGGGTTGGACAGCGGGCGACGACGCGGCCACGAGAACTCCTCGGCAATACGGCGGTGGCGATTAGTTAGATGGTCGATCCTAACCAGGAGCCATCCAGCCGCTATCGAGGGATGAGGCGTGCCCGGCCCGAGGGTCAGCCTTTCGGCAGCAACGAAGTGAGCATCGCCATCGCCGGTTGGGTCGCTGGTTGGGCGGCCGGTTGGAGGGCATTGCTGAGGGGACCAACGATCTGCTTGACCGACCTGACAGCATCGCTGGTGACAGTGTCGTTGGTAGCTGGACCAGACTGTTCAGCACGCGGACTGGGCGCCGGTTCAGCACCGAGATTGCGAGCGGGTTGATCGCTCGGATTGGCCGGTGTCAGCACGCCGCCCACCGGAGCGACCCGACCTACTCTGTTGGTGGCGGGACCTAGCACCGGGGCGACTGGTGCGATCGGACTTCGCCGAGCATGACCAGCCGCTGGTGCAGGCGAATCCCAAGCCCGTTGGTCGGCACTCGCCTGCCGGCTCGGTGCAGCCGGTGTGCTTACGGAGACCGGGTTGTTCCGGCGTACCTGCCCAAGCCGGGGATGAAGTGCCGGACTGTTGTCAGCAACTGTCTGGGCGCTGACCAGTTCCGGTGCGGCCGGCGGACGGTCGGTGGGAGCGTCCGCCGGGTATCCGTCGGGATTGCCGGCGCCCAACGCGACTGGAACGCGGTTGGGCAGCGGCGCGCTGTTTCCGGCGAGCGAGCCGTCGCCGACGTGAGTGGCGCTGGCCAGTACGGATCCACACGCCAATAGAGTCCCGGCCGCAACCCCGCAGGCCCGACCAATGAGGATGGCCCGGCCACGGGGCATCCGCGGAGTGTGG
>Ga0208982_1000017_pt1 | contig 20803 bp, 16 predicted proteins | sample MedBloCAOM1_O3_FD_187840 | JGI IMG/M metagenome (GOLD analysis project Ga0208982, IMG submission 187840) | Forest soil microbial communities from El Dorado National Forest, California, USA - Mediterranean Blodgett CA OM1_O3 (SPAdes) (version 2) | ecosystem: Environmental > Terrestrial > Soil >... | reverse complement strand
TTTTAAAAAAAAAAAAAAAAAAAAAAATAAAAAATATTATAAAATAACTAAGAACAAGGTGTAAAGGTGAGTATTGTAAATTAGATACCTTATAGACTCCTTAATTAGGAGATAATTTTATTTCTTTATATAAAATTAATTCTTCTCTACACACTTTTTGGTGTAAAATCTAAAAATGTGATTGTATTTGAGTGTTAAATACAACTATAAAGATACTTATTGAAAAATAGAATAAAAAAAGGTAATTAATCTAACAAAATATGATTAATATAGCTAACCTTCTCTATAATATCTTTAAAAAAAAAAATTAAAATTTAATATAGAGTTATATTTTAACAATAAGGATAAATAAAAGTAAATTAGCTATTTATAACTAAAGGAACTTTTCTACTATAAGATTCGATTTATTTTGTTTAAAGGTAGTTGGTAGGGTAAATGCCTACCAAGCCTATGATCAAAAGCCATGTTTGATAGAGCAGATGGCCACATTGGGAATGAAATGCCCCAAGTAGTGTAAACTACCAGCAGTCAAGAATATTAGTCAATGCTCGCAAGAGTGAACTAGCTAACTGAAATCACATGAGTCATGCATATTGGTGGTGATTGTGATAACGTAAGGGAAAAAAATGATATTACCTTACTATTAGTGTTGTCCAAAACTGGTGCCAGAAGACTCGGTAAGGCCAGAGACGCAAACGTTAGTCGTCCTAATCAGGCGTAAAGGGTATGTAGGCTGCTTTTAAAGTTTCATCTTTATAATAGCTCTATACCATCAGATTATTTATATTTTGTTTAAATAAATTAAATAATCTGAGATTATATTAAAAAAAAAATTTTTTTTTTAAATAGTATTTGTGTATAGTTAAAGATAAATGAATTAAAGCTAGGATCAAATAGAGGATAAACCAAATAATACTTAGAGTAGGGCTGATATCCATAAATACTAAGGGGAATACTAAAGGTGAAAGCTTTTTATCTATTATTGATTGACGCTGAGAAACGAAGGTGAGAATAGGAAATAGGATTAGATACCCAGATACCTCTCACTGTCAACGATGAATGGTGGTTGTTAGTTTTTTTAAACTGGTAACGATGTTAACACGATAACCATTCCGCCTTGCGAGTACGGTTGCAAAACTGAAACCAAAAAAATTAGTCGGTCTCGAAGCAAACGGAGTGAAGCATGTTGTTTAATACGAGAATACGCGTAAAATCTTACCAGTTCTTGCATATCCAATGCTGTTCTTTTTATTAAGAAAACAGATTGAGTAGTTTTTATATATTTAAAAACTCGTTTACAGGTGTTGCATGGCTGTCGTCAGTCCGTGCCGTGAGAAGTGAGGTTAACTCCACTAACGGACGAAATCCCTGTTGTTAATTTATACTTAACAATTAATGAATTTTAAATATTTTCATTTGGGGCTAAGACAAGCCCTTATGGCCCTCACGAACTGGGCTATAGACGTGCCACAAAAACTTTTACAAAGTGATGCAAAACCGAACCCAATGCTATTGTTAATTAACAATTTAGTCTTTATTTAATATTAGTTATTAAATAAAAATGGGTTATTAAGGAATAGCTAATCATGAAAGAAAGTTATCAATATTAAAATAATAGTCAGATTGTCACCTGCAATTCGGTGGCATGAAGAAGGAATTTCGAGTAATCGTTGATCACTAGCGCAACGGTGAAGCAAGCATTCGGGATGAACTAACTGTCTGTCGCTGGGAAGAAGCTTATTTTGAGGGAAACTGCCGCGAGGTTATAACTGTAATAGAGGTATAATCATATTAATTCATTTTATTAATACTTAATTAGTTTAATAAGTTAATTAATTAGAGTAGTTTGTATGCTAATTAATATATAATTTTTATTTTAATTAGTCTTTTATAAAACAAACACCTTTATTAAGCTAATTAGTTTCAGTTAACTCATTTAAGTAACATCTCAAAAGTCATAGCAAGGTAGCTGTACTGGAAAGTGCCGCTGGAAAATAAAGTACATTAATTTTAACCCCCACCCTTGCCTACTATTGGCTATGAGATAAAATTTTAATTATTATTATTTTTTTAATATAACTCAAAATATAATAAAAGTATAGTAATTAATTTAATATAAATTAATTCGCACTTCAAATTTAAAAAGGGTATTGCTTTAAATATTTATTAAAATTAAATTAATCAAATTATTATTAATCTAAACAACTAAATTAATATGTATTGAAATTTACAATTCAGAATATAATAATATATATCCATATTTTTTGTTTGTTTTATTAATTAGTTTTTTGTTTTTGTTTTAAAAAATATAATGATTGAAAAGGGGTTAGCTGAGTGGTTTTAGCAGTAAATTTACACTTTACAGACAGAGGTTCAAACCCTCTACTCCTTAAATTTATACAAATATTAATAATTTTATTCACATTAATAATAATTAAATAATTGAAAAATTAAATAATAATTTTAATTTTGAAGTGAAATTAACATTTAAACTTGAAATATTAAGCAATGTTGCATTAGCTTCAGCTGTCATATTTTATGCTAGAATTAACATGATTACTAATATTAATTATATAGGTACTATTTAAATTAATGCTTATAACATATTTACTAAAAATAAAATAAAAAAATTAATAAAACAAAATAAATAAATAATAAAACAAACAAATATGGATATATAAAGGGGTTAATGAATAAGGGATAAAGGGATGATACAATTTAATTTTTTAAATAAATAACTAATAAATCAATTAAAATTAATAGTTAGAGTCTTATTTAATCGGAATGGTTTAATAAATTTAAAATAGGATGAAAATTTAATAACAATTTAAAATATAACTCCAGCTTTATTTATTAAGAATCGAGAGTATTATATAGTGATTGATAAAAAAATAAAATATAATAATATAATATTTTTAATATTTTTAATTCTATTTAATTTGAGTATAAAAATATTGAATGCTTTTAATAAAGGATATAATTCTAACCATAATATTAAATTTAACATATGTTATATATAAAAGTACACCATTAAAAAAAAATAAAAGTTATATAATTTAGAGTGTAAATATCCAAATGGTTGAAATAATTTCTATTAAATATTACAGTGATTAACATTAAAAAAATTATATAAATAAATATATCTTTAATATGGAATCTAAAGCTATTAAATATGGATCTAGATTGATCACAAAAAGCTAATTGTTGTTTTAATTTTATCATTTTATTTTAGTTTTAAAATTTCTTTTCTTTTTAGTTCAGTTAATAATTGTTTAGATATGATCTTATAATATTATAATAGATTTTTAAGATTGTTAATAATTAAATTGAGTTTAGGATTGATCATCCTTCTTTTTTGTTTTTTTCTAAATTAATTTGTCTTAATTAATTTTAATTTATGAAATAACTAATTTTAAACTAATCAGTTATGATATTGTTAAAATAGTAATTTTTGTCTTAATTTTATTAACAGTGATTAAGAATATTTTTATGCTCTTAAGAATCTTACCTCAAAGATCAATTATGTGAAATATGACTAAAAACGATTTATTTTAATACCATATACTTATGGATATAAAATAATCATTGAAGTATTAGTCGCTTTATTTTAATATATACATTTTATATTCAATAAAACATATTCGAAATAATTAAAAATAAATGAAAAGCAAACAAATCTTTCAAAGAATCATGTTAGGTATTAAAAAGGGTCATTCCACACCTAATTTACCTGAAAATGTAATAAATTTTTTAAAAAAAAAACAACAAATTTTTTTATCCTATAATCAGAATGATTAGATTTTTAGGTGGTATTAGTTTCTTATTTATTTTAAGTAAAACATATTTAAATTATCCTCATTTTTTATTATACGTTGCCATGTTTTTTTCAATCCTTTTAACTTTTTATCCTCTAATTCTAAGTTATTATAGATTTAAACATATGATAAGAGTTCTTAAATCAGATGCTTTAGATGTTAAAATTCACCCTTAGATAGATTAGCAACTTTAACTACTAGAGCTTATTTTTGCTTTAAAGGTGCTTGTGATCAAGCTCAACTTATAGGTTTAACCCTAGGATTAATGTGGTGTACAAATGAAAGATTAAAAGGTGCTAATAGAGAACCTATCTTTACACCTTTATTAGCTGGTTTACTAAATACAGTATTACCTGAAAATATATATAAAGATTCCACTAAATTGATTAATCAATCTTTAAAACAATTACAACAAAATAGTGAAGATGTTAAAGCAATTAATACTTTATTAGAAAAAATTTAAAATTTTGAATCTTAAAGGTGATCTTACAAAGGATGAATTTTAAGAATTTAAAACTCTTTTACATGAAAATAAAGATAAATTTTATTTTTATCCTATCCTCGTTTTAGTTGAAACTATTTTACTTAAAGAGAATATTATTATTTTATTTTTTTATTATATTCTTTCTTTTTAATAAACATAATAATTTTTTTAAATTTAACGAGCCCTTCCAGATTCGAACTGGGACCACCCTAATCGACAATTAGGTACTCTACCAATTAAGCTAAAGGCCCTATAGTTAAATATTACTTATTTGAATTTAAAATTTAATTATAATTTTATATTTATTTTTAATATTATTTATTGCTATAATTAGTTATTTAGATTATAGGATTAAATTTTATTCTATCGATACATTATTAAATTTGTATTATTATACATACCCTTTTAAATTAATTTTAAAGTGAGATTGAAAACCTGACTAATTTAAGGACAGTATTCTATCTATAATATAAAGATGTCATTTATACTAATATTATTTTAAGTATATAAGAACTAATTATAATCTAATCTATTAATAAAATAAAAAATTAAGTGTAATATAATAATTTATTCAAAAATCTAAACTATAATATTTTATTAAATAAAAAATATTATATAGAAAGAACTATAGATTAATTTAATAAATAGTATGTATAGTTTGCAAATCATAATTAAATTTATATAAATATATAAATATATAAATATATAAATATATAAATATAAATATAAATATTTAAAGAAAAAATTAAATAATATTTAAGTTTTATTAGTTAAAAGTAAATTCAGTTAAACAGAAATAAAGATAAAATATTTATAATAAAATAAAGCCTATGATTTAATAGGTAAAAATAGTTTCTTGATGAGAAGATAAGAAACCTAAAGAAGTTCAATTCTTCTTGGGCTTAATAAAATAACTTCACTAAAAAAATAAAAACAAATAAACAAAAATAATAATAAAATAAATAAAAAAAAATTAAAAAAACAAAATAAATCAAATCAATAAAAAAAAAATATCGTTATAGTGTCAAAACATTAAATATATTTCTTTAATTTAATAAAAATAAATTAAATAAAAAAAATTAATTTTAAATAAATAAATATTAAATTAATATATTATATTAGTCTTTTATATTCTATCTTTTAAAATAATAATAATTTATTCAAATACACAAAAAACAAATTTATTTGTTTTTATTTTTAAATAATCACTTGATTTTATATCTTGGCTGTATAACATATTGGTATACAGTAAATTCATTTAATTTATATTTATATTTATAGTTATCTTTATAGTTAGATATTATAATAAGAATAATTAAATAAAAAAAAAAATAAATAAAGTAAAATTATTAATAATAATAAAAATAAATAAAATAATTATAATAATCTTATAAAAATCTTATCTTATAAAATAAATAAAAAATAAAATAAATAAAAAATTAAAAAAATAAATGAAAAAATAAAATTAAATTAATCAAATAAAAAAAATATGATCACTAATAATTATATGTTAACAATTATAAGTTTACTTCTTAATTTAATAGATGTATTATGTGTAATTTTACCAATTCTATTATCAGTAGCTTTTATGACTATTATAGAAAGAAAACAATTAGCTGCTCATCAAAGAAGAGTAGGGCCGAATACAGTAGGTTATTATGGTATTTTACAACCTTTTGCAGATGCTCTAAAATTAATTCTTAAAGAAACTGTTATACCCTCTCAATCTAATAAAATTTTATTTTATTTAGCTCCTGTATCTACTCTAGTTTTTAGTTTATTAGGTTGGGGAATAATACCTTTTGGTCAAGGATTAGCTTTATCTGATTTTTCCTTAGGTGTTTTATATACATTTGCATTATCTTCTTTAGGAGTATATGGAGTATTATTAGCTGGTTGGTCTGCTAATTCTAAATATGCTTTTTTAGGTTCACTTAGATCCACAGCAGCTATGATTTCTTATGAATTAATTTTAAGTTCAGCAATACTAATTATAATATTATTAACAGGGTCATTAAATTTTACAACTATTATAGAAACTCAACAAGCTGTTTGGTTTATTATTCCATTATTACCTGTTTTTATTTTTTATTTTATTGCTATATTAGCAGAAACTTCTAGAACACCTTTTGATTTACAAGAAGCTGAATCAGAATTAGTTGCAGGATTCTTCACTGAACATTCTTCAGTACCTTTTGTATTTTTCTTCCTTGGTGAATATTCTTCTATAGTATTATTTAGTTGTTTAACTGCTATTTTTTTCTTAGGTGGATATAATTTGCCTGAAATATTTGTAAATGATTCCTTCCTAAATCTTCAAGCTATAATTTTAGGAATTAAAACTTGTATCTTTTGTTTTTTATTTGTTTGGTTTAGAGCCACATTACCACGATTACGATATGATCAATTAATTGATTTATGTTGGTTGAATCTATTACCAGTAGCTGTGGCTTTTATTATTCTTGTACCAAGTCTTTTAATGGCTTTTGATATTTCACCTTATTAACTTTAATTTATATTACTAAATATAAATATGTATATATTTAATAGTTAATATTTAATATTTAATATTTTAAATAACTAACCCCAAACTACAAATATAAACCAACGTATAAATACTCTATATTTTATATTAATACAATATATTTTATATAAAATAGAAATAGATAACATAACAAATTATAGTAATATAATATAATTTATTTCCATTTAAACCTATTTTTAAGTAAAGATAATATTATTAAAAATAAAATTTAGATAACCTTTTTTATTATAAATAAAATAAAACTAAACTTTTTTTTTATTATTAGGACAATAAATAATAAAATAATAATAAAATAATTAAAAAGTAAGTAGTTTTATAAAAATATAGATTAAATTTAATCTTTGATATTAAATTATATTTAATAAATAAGTATTGAATTAGTAAATACCAGTTAATTAAATAAGGTAAGTTACAGAATAAGATGTGGTAATTAAATAAAGTATATTATTTTATATAATGTAGCTTAAAATATTATTTTTTAAAAGACTATATATATGCTTAAAAATAAAATAATATTAATATTTTAATATTAAAAGTAAATTCAGTTAAACAGAAATAAAATATTAAAGTTAAAGCCTATGATTTAATGGTTAGAATAGTTTCTTGATGAGAAACCTGTAGAAGTTCAATTCTTCTTGGGCTTAGTACACAAGAAATTATAAAATATATAAATATATAAAATATAAAAATAAACAAATTTTATGTTATAGTGTAAAAATTAATCATAATAATTTATTTAATAAAATTATTTAATATTATGATAAACTAATTAATAAATTTAATTTAGTATATAAAAATAAATAAGTAATAAAATAATTATAATTAATAAAATAAAAACGTTAGTTAGTAATATAGACAAAAATAAATATTAATATAATATAAATTCATTAAAAAAAAATAAATATAAATTATAATTTAAATTTTATTAGTAAAGTAAAATTATAATGCCAAATAATAAAATAAATAATAAAATATAACTAATTATACTATACAAGTATAATACATATAAAATAAATAATTTATTTTTTAAACTTTTATTCTTTAATTAATGTAAATGTTAATTTTATTTTTTAATATTACTTTATATTAATATTATTTTTTATAAAGATATAAATTAGAACATAATATTCATTTAATTATTAATTGATAAGATTAATTAATAATTATTAAAACAAAGAAGTAACTTATATGTTGTATTTTTTAATATCTTAAAAAATCAAATAATAAAATTTTTAATTATTTGTGATATATCTATCATGGTTTATTATTTAATAAATTAAACCTATTTAATAAATTATATGTATATATTTATATTTAATATTATTAAAAACATATAAAAATTAAATAAATATAAAAAATAGAAAAGAAAATAAAAAAAACAAAAAAAATGAGAATATTAAAAACCCATGTTTTACTTAGATTGCTTAATTCTTATATAGTAGATTCACCTCAACCTGCTAATATTTCATATTTATGGAATTTTGGATCTTTATTAGCAGTTTGTTTAGTAATACAAATACTTACAGGAGCTTTTTTAGCTATGCATTATACACCTAATGTTGATTTTGCATTTAATAGTGTAGAACACATAATGAGAGATGTAAATAATGGATGGATCATTAGATATACACATGCTAATGTTGCTTCTTTCTTCTTTATATTTGTATATATGCATGTAGGTAGAGGATTATATTATGGTTCATATAAAACACCAAGAGTATTAGTTTGGTCTATAGGAGTAATTATTTTAATACTTATGATGGCTATTGGTTTCTTGGGTTACGTACATAGCCCAAAATGGTTATATAATGAGAATTTGTTTGTTTTAAATTCAATGATTCCTTCTACAATTGTAGCTAATTTCGTTAAAGAGAAAAATATTAAACCAGTTTTTATCTATGAAGATTTAGAATTAGATGAAACTAAGCAAAAGATTAGTAAAGAAACTAAATCTCTTAGCGGTATTTATTTAATTTTAAATAAATTAACTTTAGATTATTATATCGGTTCAGCCTCTACTAATAGAATGTATTCTAGATTTTCTAATCATATGATATATAATAAAGGTAGTAAAATAGTTAAATTAGCTATCAGTAAATATAAATTATCTAATTTTGCTTTTTTAGTTTTAGAAATATTCCCTGAAGTAGTCAATTTAATAAATAATAAAGATTTATTAAATTTAGAAGATTTCTATTTAAAAAGTTTATTGCCTAATTATAATATTCTAACAGAGGCTGGAAATAGTTTTGGTTATAAACACACTGAAATAACTAGAATAAAAATGAAATCTAATTATAGTTTAGAAAGAAGACTGAAAATAGGTTCTTTAAATAAAGATAAAACTTTATCTGATGAAGTCATTGAAACATTGAGAATGAAAGCTTTAGTAAGGACTCCTTATACTTATTCTGAACAAGGAAAACTTAATTTAAGAAAAAAATCTAAACCTTTATTAGTTTTTAATTTAAATGGTACTCTTTATGGAGAATTTAGTAGTATAATTGAAGCAGCTAAAGAGTTAAATTGCGAAGTTAAAACTATCAGAAGATGTCTACAAACTGAAAAAAAGATTTTAAAGAGAAAATGGAGAATAAAAACAAACTCCAAATTAACATTATTAACCATAGTCCCACAAGTATAAAGTTTATGTAACTTCTAGAAGAAAATAAATAATAAAGTGGAATAATTCGACGGAATTATTGAAGAAAAAATTTTCTTTTCTTTGGCAATGTTAGTGAAAACGATCAAAGGATTATTAATAATAATAGATCGTCGGTTATCTAGATGATCGCTACAGACTGGGTCACTAATGGGTGTCTGAAATGATGCTTAATGCACAGTCGAAACTTTTAACTGAAACATTAGTTAATAGAATATACGAATTCAAAGTTATTCTATCATTTTATTTCATATAAATTGAAAGTCAGTATGTTTTACCTTATGGTCAAATGTCTTTATGGGGTGCAACTGTAATTACTAATTTATTATCTGCTATACCAGTATTTGGACAAGATATTGTAGAATTAATTTGGGGAGGATTTTCTGTTTCAAATGCTACTTTAAATAGATTTTTTTCTTTACATTATTTATTACCATTTTTATTAGCAGCTTTAGCTGTTGCACATTTAATAGCAATTCATGTACATGGTTCAAATAATCCAAATGGAGTTAATTCTAATGGAGACAGATATGCAATGCATCCTTATTTTATTTTTAAAGATTTAGTTACTATATTTGCATTTTTTTTAGTTTTATCTGTTATAGTATTCTTCTATCCTAATTTATTAGGTCATTCTGATAATTATATTCCAGCAGATCCTATGGTAACACCTGCATCTATTGTACCTGAATGGTATTTATTACCTTTTTATGCTATATTAAGATCAATACCTAATAAATTATTAGGAGTAATTGCAATGTTTGGATCTTTATTCATATTATTAATATTACCTTTAACAGATTTATCTAGAGTAAGAGGATCACAATTTAGACCTGCTATGAAATTAGCATTCTGGTTCTTTGTTGTTGATTTTATTATTTTAATGTGGATCGGTTCTCAACATCCAGAAACTCCTTATTTAGAAATAGGTCAATTTTCAACTGGATTTTATTTTGCTTGGTTCTTAATAATAGTTCCTTGTATTGGATTAATAGAAAATAGTTTATTTGATATTGCTACAGATGTGAATAAATCAAAAATAGAAACAAATCTACAAAAACAAACAAACAAAAATTAAATTCCCTTTCATATATTTGTTTCAAAGTAGTCATAAATTATATATTATAGTTATTCTCATTATTATTAGTATTGTTATATTTATATTTATATTTATTATATTTATTCAATTATTTTATAAAAGTTGAACATTTATATTTATTAATTCACCTTCATATTAATATATTAACTATTTCATAAATGATATGTAATTGTTGAATTGAATTTTATACTCCAGCTACTCTTAATGTTGCTAATACTCTTAATCTGAGGTTAAATATTACAATTTCTAATGTAGTTAATATATTAAATACAATTAAGTAGTTACCTCTTATATTAGCAAATTGAAGGACTCCAGAGAGCTCCCATCTTACAAGATCCATTAAAGTTTTATCATTAGATTTACTTTTTGGTATAAACTAAAATTTACATTTAATAACTAATTATACAATTAGTATAAATAAAAAAATTAAATGATTGGATAAATATTAATAAAATAAAGTGAATATTATCCAATATACTGATTTAGACTTTAATTATTATTATTTATTTTTATTTGTCAATGTTTTCATAATATATTGATTAAAAAATAAAAGATTAAAAATAATTAATTTAACTTTTAATTTGGTAATATAAAATTATAATCTAACCATAGCAATCAAATAGTATATATTTATATATAAACTATTTATTAAATTAAGTACAGCTAATAAAAAAAAATTAAATACCAATTATAAATAAGTATGGGGATTAAAAATAATTATAATTATTAAGGAGGTAATATATTAAACTTTTTTTTAATTAATACTAAAAAAGAAAAATTAATTATTATCTTTTTCTTTCTTTTTAGAGTGAAAGGATATAAAATATTTAAATTATATTACTTTTTTAATTGATTATTGATTATTGATTATTGATTATTGATTATTGATTATTGATTATTGAGAGGCTGAATCAATCCAAACTAAGAAATCAGGAGAAGATACTGCTTCCACAACTATTGGCATAAATCCATGCCATACTCCACATATTTCTGAGCATTGACCATAAAATGTTCCAGCTCTTTCTGCTAAAAAAGATACTTGATTTAATCTACCTGGTACACAATCTAATTTTAATCCTAAAGAAGGTACAGCATAAGAATGAAGTACATCTGAACCAGTTACAATTAATCTTATATGACAATCTACAGGTATTATAAGTTTATTATCTACATCTAATAATCGGAATTGTCCTAATTCTAAATCTGATTCAGGTATCATATAAGAATCAAATTCAATAGATTCTCCACTATCTGTGATGAAATCTGAATATTCATATGACCAATACCATTGGTGACCTACTACTTTAATAGTTAATGTAGGTGAAATAACTTCATCCATTAAATATAATAATCTAAATGAAGGGAAAGCAATAGCAATTAATATTAAAGCTGGTGTAATTGTCCATATTAATTCTATTACAGTACCATGAGTTAAATATTTATGTGCTATAGGATTTTTAGTTGAGTTATAGTAATATATAATTGAGAAAAGAACCCAAAATACTGCTAAACAAATAACAACTAAATAAAATCCAACTGTATTATGTAATGTAACCAGACCTGTAAATCCTGGAGCTGCACTATCTTGAAATCCTAATTGCCAAGGTTGTGCTACATCATTAAATATAGTATTAAATGTTGAAAATAATAATGTCATTTTTTTTTGGTTTTATTATCAATCTTAATTTACTATTTTTATCTTATTAATTTTCCTTTATAATTTTTTATTTTTTTAATTATTATATTATATTATGTTATATTATATTATATTATATTATATTATATTATATTATATTATATTATATTATATTATATTATATTATATTATATTTATCACTATATAAAATACAAACAATATCTAAGTTATAAAATATAATATATCAATTCTAAAAGAGAATATTTTTTTTTAAAATGTATAAAATGATTCTAATTGTTAAGGTTAAAAATTAATATTATATTAAAAATTCTAATTTTAAAAGAACCAACAAAAGAAAAAAATCAATATATTCTAAATCTACTCCTATCCTTTCTATAACTTATATGTAATTAATTAATATAGATTCAAATTTAAATTTAATTTTATTCTAAATGACATCTATAATATTTTTATTTTCTTTAATAGAAAAATAAATAAGATTACCTTACATATTAGAGTTTAATGCCTTATGATAAATATCACAATTCTAACTTTTATACACAATTTAAAGTTTAAATTAAATACTAATAATCTTATTAAATTAATTTTATTAAAAATAAAATAGGTTTTTATTAATACTAATTTAAAAGTTAAAATATAATGAGTTAGTTAAACGGCATCTTAAGATTGATCTTTGTGGTAAGATTCTCATATTACTAATCATTCACTTTTTTATTTATTTTATAATTAATGAATTATTATTTATTATTTAATTTAATTTTTTTTTTAATATTAATTAATTTTAATTTTTTGGTAATATAATCTAAGGAGTAAAGGATTTGAACCTTTATACAAATTTTATAGTATGCAAAATAATTAATGTTGTCATTTTATGTGACATTTTTTAATTAATTATTTATTTATTTTATTTATTAATTATATTTATATTTATTTTATTTGCTTACTTTAATTTACATTTACCTGATTTATCCTTTTATTTTTTATATTATATTTTTATTTTTTTATTTATTATTATTATTTTTTTATTTTATTAATTTTTTTTAAATTAAGTTATTTAATTATTTTAATTGGGGATTTATATTTAATTTTTTTATTATTTAATTATATTTTATTCATTTTTTTCTTTAAATTATACAAATTAAATTTATTTTTATTTTTATTTTTTACTAATTTATAAAATTAGAATATAAAATAATTAAGAATATAGTAAAAGGAATCCCATCATCAGAGCGAATAGCCCTGTAGCTTCTGCCAACGCAAATCCTAAGATTGCGTAAGAGAAAAATTGTCCTCTAAGTTGCGGGTTTCTAGCTGTAGCTAAGATTAATGAACCAAATACTGTTCCAATTCCTGCTCCTGCTCCAATTAACCCTGAACAAGCTAATCCTGCTCCTATGTATTTTGCTGCTGCTAACATATTTTTTTTGAATAATTTTATAATTGATAGCGTCTAACATATTAAAACTAAATTTGAATTTTAAATTATTTATTTTTATATTATATGTTTTATTAATAAAATTAATTTTATTTATCATAAAATTGACCAATATAAAATGATCAAATTAAAAAAATATTTTTAATACTCTTTTAAAAAACACATAATGAACAAAGCAAACAAATAATAATTAATATAAATTAAAATATATAATATATGTATAGATATAATTTAATTATTAATTTATATTTATTCACTTATTTATTTTTATATTATAAATTGGACTATCGTGTTTTTATATAATTTTTCTATTATATTATGTATTAAGAGTTTTAGGGGACATTTAGATTATTGCTTTAATTTATTACATGTTTATTAACCAAGAGTCTCTACTAAAAATAGTTTAAATTACAAATAAGATCCTTGATTTAAGGGATTAAAATAATTATATTTTTAAAAAAGGGATGGTTAAAAAAATAAAAATTGTCATATCTTTATAATTTTTTTAGTTCTCATTTAATTAATACGTTTGAGTAGGGATTAAATTTTAATATAAAATTTACAATTTATCTAATATAAATATTACTTTATAAAGTAAATAAGATTATAAAAATATTCATTTTAATAATTTAAGACATAATACAAAAAAATTTTAGAACCTATAACACAAATAAATAAACCAAACCAACTAACAATTAATAATAATTGAACAGATTTACTCCAAATAATTATGTAACGATTTATCAATAATTTTAATATTTTTCCTAATTTATTCTTAGGTATATATTTATTATAATCTAATGTAGTAATATATTTAACAATAAATATATTTAATATAATAAATAAAAACATTAATTCTGCTGTAGCTAATTGATTAAGTTCTGGTAAAAGAAAAGATTTAATGGAAAATCATTATACTTCTCACTTAAATTACTTAAATTACTTATACTATTTAAATTATCATTATTATTTAATCCATCCACACTGCTAGTCCCTTTTTTATAAAATAAATCAGTAAATTTTTTTATTTTCATTATTTGAATTATTATAATTTAATACTTTACTCATACCAACAGTTAAAGCTTGAGCAGTTAACATAGTTGCAATTCCAGCAGCAGTTTTAGTTGCTGGAACTCCTGGTATTTGTGGCATCGCTTTTAAAGCTAATCCACCACCACCGGCTACACTAGCAGCAGCAGCTAGATTATTTAGAGAGGAAGCAGATAGACTTACCTTTAATATAGTATTATTTAAATTTATTGTAGAATCAATATTATTAGTATTACTCCCTACATTATCTGTCATAGTCTTGAATGGGTCAATATCAAATAAAGAATAATCAAAACAAATTAAAACCACATCAAAATAACTAAATAACATAAATATTAAAAAAGCTATATTAGTAATTATAAAAACTATAGATAGATAACCTAAATCTATAAACTTTAAATAATTTTTTATTTTTTTTTTAAGGACTGCCCTAGATAATTATTTTTAATAAAATAAACTAAAATTAGAAAAGACACAAACGAAAATAAAGAAACATATTTAATATTAATCATTTTTAATTTTTATTTTAATAAATATGACAGCGTCTAATATTTAACAACTAAATTTTAATAAATAAAAAAATTTATCTGTTAAATCGGATGGTCTTTTACTTCTCTATAAACTTGACCAGATATATTTATATTAGAAGATGAAGTCTTTTCATACACTATCCTTGAAACATGAATTTGTAGTAGTGATTTATAACCACTACTTTTTATATTTAACAATTATAAAGATTTTAAATAAAATTTGAATATAATTCAATGTGATTAGAGTTAAAATTATATAACAGATTGATAAATAAGTAAGGCACTCTTTTTATTAAATAACATAAAGGCTTTTAACATAAAAGGCTAGGGGTTAAAGATAGTTTAAGGTTTAAAGAGAATATCAAGATTACAGATAATTTAGGGATTATATTTTATTTATTTTATATAAATCATTTAAGATTGAATTGGTAACATTTTAAATGCATGGAATGGGATAGGACTAGCTAAAGTCCATTCTAAAGTATTTACTGTTTGAGTTTCATTATTTAATTGAGAATCACTAGTAAAATAAGGTACTACTTGCCAAGGATTATTTGAGCAATTAGGTTGGTTCACAAAAATATCATAAACTATATAACCAAATAATATAGTAGCTATTACAGAAACTAAAGATCCAAAACTTGAAACAGCATTCCATCCGCTAAATGCATCAGGATAATCGGGTATTCTTCTAGGCATTCCAGCTAAACCTAAGAAATGTTGAGGGAAGAAAGTTAAATTCACTCCAACGAATAATGTCCAGAAATGAATTTTACCTAGTAAATCATTATATGTTTTACCTACTATTTTAGGACTCCAATAATAAAATCCAGCAAATAAAGCAAATACTGCACCCATTGATAAAACATAATGGAAATGTGCTACTACATAATAAGTATCATGGAATGCTATATCTAATGATGCATTACTTAAAATTACTCCAGTTAATCCACCTATTGTAAATAAAGCTAAGAATCCTAATACAAATAATAATGGAGTATTATATCTTAAACTTCCACCATATAAAGTAGCTAACCATGAAAAAATTTTTATACCTGTGGGTACAGCAATTACCATAGTTGCAGCTGTAAAATATGCTCTAGTATCTACATCTAAACCAACTGAGAACATGTGGTGACTCCATACTAAAAATCCTACAATTCCAATTGAGAACATAGCATAAACCATCCCAATATAACCAAATATTGGTTTACCTGAGAAAGTGGATACTATATGACTAACTATACCAAAACCTGGTATTATTAAAATGTAAACTTCAGGATGACCAAAGAACCCATTTCTTTACTTCTTATTTATTTTCTCAGAATAAGAAACATTAATAAAAATTAATACTTTATTACAAATAAAGAAAGAAACCGACTGTACATTAAGCACTTTTAATCAGCATATTATATTTATTTTTTTAATTTACTAAAATCTCCTTTACACATAAATCAATTAATAAAATAAAAATAGTAAAATAAAATAAGAAATATTAAAAACACCCACCAGTGACCCAGTCTGTAGCGATCCTCAGTAAGAGAACCGACGGTCTTGCTCGAGAAGCTTTGACCGTTTTCACTAGCATTGCCAAATCTAATTAAAATATAATTAAATTCCATCTTCTCGTCAGAAAATGCAATATTTAAATAAAAATATTGGACTAGAATATGGTACACCATCGCTTAAAAAAGATGAAATGTTTATTGTTTCAGGTCTTAAATTTTTTAACATTTGCCTTAACAATTTTGTAACTTATCGTTAAACCATATCCTTTATTCCTGTTATTTTACACTACACTATTTGCTTTTTCGTTTTATCGTATTTACTTTTTTAGCTTTTTCTATTAAATTTTGTCTTTTGTATAAATCTAAATGTTCTTTTTTAGTTATTGCAATATGTATTTCTTTCCATAAATCTAAACTTAATGATTTTTTAGTTTTTAATGGAAAGTGATAGAAATAATCATATACATTATTACAATTATTAACACCTGATAATATATAAGAATAATTTGATTTTAAAGAATGTGCTTCTAAATTCCCTCCCTTAAATAATAAAATAAATTGACTTAAGATAGGAAGATTAATATCTCCTTTTTGAGAAAGTATATATCTTAATCTAAAAGCATTAGAATTTTTTAAAAAAGATACAGTAAAACAACCTTCAGCATCAGTAAAACCAGATAACCAATTATTAATTAAACTAGGATAAATTTCAGAGACTTGATAATTTATTGGATTCTTATTTATTAAAGATGTTCGTATTTTTCCATTAATAATTTTATTGTTAAAGTTTTCTAAAAAATCTTTAAAATTTTTCTTTCTACTAGGTAAAATAATATTACCATTAAATAATAAAATTATTAAATATAAATTAGTAATATCTTGTACTACATATCTAGATACTCTTTCTCCTTGTTTAATTACTTTACCAAATCCTAATTCTTTTTCAATATAATTCAAAATATTTATATCTTCTGTTGATTGACTTATAACAAAAGATAAACTATTTCTTGTTTTTAAAATTATAAATGAACCATCACCTTCAGTGAAACCTATTAACCAAGTTAAAAATTCATTAGAAGGTATTTTATTTTTTTGATATAATAATTGATAGTTTTTTTTAAATTCTTCAAAATTAAAATCTGATTTTTTGATATCTATAGAGAATAAAGCAGTGTATGGATTTAAGAATAAATGTTGATATAAAATAGGATCACCTCCACCTGCAGGATCATAAAAGCTTGTATTGAAGTTTCTATCTGTTAGAAGCATAGTTATAGCACCAGCTAATACAGGTAAAGCTAATAATAATAAGATGGCTGTGACAAATATAGCCCAAACGAATAAAGGTAATTTATGTAAGGACATTCCATTAGTTCTCATATTTAATGTAGTACTTATAAAATTAATAGCTCCTAATAAAGAAGAAACCCCAGCAAGATGTAAACTGAAGATAGCTAAATCAACAGATCCTCCTGAGTGAGATTGTATTCCTGATAAAGGCGGATAAACTGTCCAACCTGTTCCAGCTCCATTTTCTACTAAACTACTCATTAATAGTAAAATTAGTGAAGGTGGAAGCAACCAAAAGGAGATATTATTTAATCGAGGAAATGCCATATCTGGACTTCCACAGTGGATAGGTAAAAAATAATTACCAAATCCACCTACTAATCCAGGCATAACCATAAAAAATATCATTATAAATGCATGTGCAGTGATAATTACATTAAATAATTGGTGATCTCCTTGTAAAAATTGAACTCCTGGAGAGGATAATTCTAATCTAATTAGTACTGAAAAAGCAGTTCCTATCATTCCAGCAAAAACTGCAAAAATTAAATAAAGCGTACCAATTTCTTTAGCATTAGTAGAATTAAGCCAACCCACTTTAATTTTAGTTCAAAATTCTGGAACTTTAAATTTTTAGCTTAATTATATAATTAATTATATTATTTAATTAAAAGATAGAAATTATTACTATGTTCTCTATTTTTATTCTATTTATTAATTAATATTTAAATTTGTTATTTTTATATTTATTTATTTTTATATATATTTTATATTTTATATTTTAAATTTTATATTTTTTTATATTTTTTTTATATTTTTTTTATATTTTTATTTTATTAATTAATTATAAGAATTAATTATAATTTTAATTTGCTTTATATATTAATATTTTAATATAGGAATAAAGGTGAATCGAACACCTAAGGGAATTACCCGAACAATTAGCAATTGTCTTATCTTACCAATGAACATTATTCCTTTTATAGTCTAATTTTATTTATAAAAAATGATATTCGATCCTTATCAGATTTGAACTGATCCTAGCTTCTTGAAGGGGAGCTGTACGAACCACTATACTAAAGGACCTTTAATTTTATTTTTATATAATCATTAAATATAATATATTTATATATTTAATTATATTTTAATTTTTAATTAATTATACTTTTTTTTTTTTTTATATTATTTATATTATTAGCGAGATCAGGATTTGAACCTAAACTAACAGTTCATGAGACTGATGTGCTATAGCCAGTTACACTATCTCGCTTTAAATTTATTTAATTTATAATTATTTTATAAATTTTTATTTTTATATATTTTTTTATATACTTCTTTTATTTTAATATAATAGTTTGTTAATAACTACGTATTATGTGTTAGGGAACAAATAATAATAGCCAAAAGTATTATTTATTATATATATTGACACTATCTATGAAACATGATTACGAACAAAGAGACTCGAACTCTTAAGGGATACTCCCACTTCTGCTTAAGAGAAGATTGTTTACCAAATTTCAACATGTTCGTTATTATTACTTTATTTTATTAATTATTTATATTATTTATTTTAATTAATATATAATATTTAAACAAATATATATTAATATATATCTATCTATATTTTATTAATTTTAAATTTAAAAAAAAAATTATTTTATTTTTTTTAATATTTTATATTTTAAAGGCCTTAAGAGGATTTGAACCCCTGTAAAAAGTATTAACAGTACCTCGCTTAAACCACTCAGCCATAAGACCTATAACTAGTTTTAGTAATTAATTATAAAAATAATTTATAATTTTTCACGGTAGGCGCGACTTGAACGCGCAATATGTCTCCCACCCAAAAGGAGCGACTGGCCATTTTGTCATCCACCGTTAAATAATATAATTATAATTTAATTTATTTATAGTATATTTTTTTTCTATTTATATTATTTATTTCTACTCTACTTTTTTAGTTCTGTTCTCTTTTATTACTTTTTATTTATTTTTATTTAATTTATATTATATTATTATTTTTTCTAATATGGGTTAAATTATTAAATATTTTATTTTATAATATTATGAATATAATATTATTTTTCTATTAAATAATTATTAATAAAAGTATTTATTTTAACAAAACAACAAATAAAATAATAAATTCTTATATGATTTATATAATATTAATTTATAATATGTTTAATTTACTATATATTGCCAATGAATAAATAAACATAATTACGGGCACTGTGAGATTTGAACTCACGACTTTTGTAAAGTACTCGTTTTCAAGACGAGCGCCATAAACCAGACTCGACCAAATGCCCTTTAAATAATAAAAAAATAAATTTATTTTTTTTTTTATACTATTTATTTTAAGACCTAAGGGAGTTGAACCCTTATAATATCCATTATGAGCGAACTGCATTAACCATTATGCTAAAGTCTTTAAAAATTTTTATTTTTTTTTTATTTTTTTTTTATTTTTATTTTTTATCTATTTTATTTATTTTTAGATTTATTTGATTTTTTCTTTTGACACATACACAATTAATGAAATTTTAGGGATAAAATAAATATAAACTAATATTTTGAGCAGTAAAGGAATCGAACCTTTTACGGTTATTAACCAATTCTTTTACAGAGAACCACCATTACCAATCGGATCACCTGCCCTTATGTTTGGACATAAATTTTTATATTAATTATATCTCTTTTTTTTTTTTTTTTTTTTTTTTTT
>Ga0208982_1000015_pt1 | contig 21519 bp, 17 predicted proteins | sample MedBloCAOM1_O3_FD_187840 | JGI IMG/M metagenome (GOLD analysis project Ga0208982, IMG submission 187840) | Forest soil microbial communities from El Dorado National Forest, California, USA - Mediterranean Blodgett CA OM1_O3 (SPAdes) (version 2) | ecosystem: Environmental > Terrestrial > Soil >... | reverse complement strand
TAGGTTTCATATTATTAGCTTTATCTATAAATAGTGAACAATCTATAGAATCCTTTATTTTCTATATTCTTCAATATTCAATCACTAATTTAAATGCCTTCTTAATAGTATTAGCATTAGGATACTTTATTAAATTTTCAAATTATAATTCTAAGATAGAAAAAAACATAGAAGAAAGCGATATTAGTTTTATTTCTGAAATAAAAGGCCAATTTTTATCAAATCCTTTATTGAGCCTAGGTCTAACTCTCTGTCTATTATCAATGGCTGGAACACCTCCTTTAATGGGATTCTTCTCAAAACAAATGGTTCTATATTCTGCAATACAAAGCGGTTACTACTTTATGTCTATTATTGCGATAATAGTGAGTGTGATAAGTGCATCTTATTACTTAAAAATAGTGAGAACCTTATTCAGTAGCGAATCAGAAGGAGACCACTCAAATGAAATTAATTTATCTCCTTCCTTAAGATCAGGTCCTGCGGAGCCTGCCTACCCTTCGGAAGGACCCTTAGGAGCTGGTCCACAGGCAGAGTCAATTATTTATTCACAAGGAAGCAAAGGATTAGAATATACAGTAAGCAGTGTTCATAGTTATTTAATTTCAGTCTTATCTTTATTTATTCTATTATTTATATTAAAACCTTCAATATTATTAAACAGTAGTCAATTGTTATCTTTATCTTTATTCCAGTGTTAAATGAGAATCCCTACATTATCTATATTATTTATATTAGTACCTATTTTAGCTATAATTTTTCTAGGTTTCAATTTATTATTAGGTCCTAGTAGACCTGATGAATCAAAAGTATCGCCATATGAATGTGGCTTCTCAACTATTTACGGGCAAACAAGAAACATCTTTCACATTCATTTTTACATTGTTGCTATGTTATTTTTAGTATTCGATCTTGAAATATTACTTCTTTTCCCAATAGCAGTGACATTGTACCAAGTAAGTACATTTGGTTTCTCTATAGCATTAATCTTTTTTATTGTTTTAACTATAGGTTTCATCTTAGAAATTGGCTCTGGTGCTATTGATTTAATAGATCAAAAAACAGGTCTACCAGTTAAATCTTCTCACTAAGCGACTAGGGTAAATATGAATTAACCTCTAATATACAGTTTTTATATTCTTTAAGATAAACCCCTCCCTGCGGAGCCTGCGGAGGAAAGAGCGGGTACGAAGGTAGAGAGCGGAGCCCTTTTTTAATTAAAACGCTGTCTCTTTATTTTATTCCTTCTTTAATATAAAAGTATGTATGTATAAAGTAAAATAATTAGACCTTACAATTTAAGGATATTTTTCTATGGATAAAAATAAAAAATATATAATATTTAAAAATTATTCAACACACAGTACGAAGTAAATGTATACAAGGAAACAGAACTCGATTGGCTGAGTGTCTCACTTTTAATGAGCATGGTTCCGGTTCGAGTCCGGATGTTTTCATTAATATAACTATTAATACGATGAATAGAAGAATCATCTATATAAATGGAGTAAAGAAATAATGAGATTACTTATCCTATTTGGAAAGATTGTATTAGTACGCCACTACACTTTACTCCCCTGCGGCTTCGCTCCTTCGGCTCCGAAGGTAGAGCGCGGAGCCAAAGGGGCTTTACTATATATTTTATCCAGTGGCTGACTCCATGAAATATATTTATGGTTATATTTTATATTATTTTTATACTGATCCTAGACCTCCAATTAGTCCTAGTATATTTAGTGCACCTGATTTACCTAATACTCCAAGTACAAGTTCAATTGATTTAAATGATGATAGAACTCCTCCAGCAAGTATGTGAAATAGTACAGAGACAATTAGACCTAGTAGAACACCTCTATTATTGTATATTTTTATAAATAGTCTAAACATTTAAATTGTTCTAAATTAAGAGTTTTTGGATTACCTACAAAATAATGAATATTAGCACCAGGATAAGTGCATTGTTTCATTACACTAGGATAAAGATAATTTACATCATAATGATAGATATCTTCAATTTGTAGATTTTGTGGAATATACATATCCACATGTCCACCATAATAGGCTTTCATAAAATCTTTATAAATTTGTCCAGTAAATTTAGGTATCTTATTTTGTTTTAAATAATTAGTTATTAATATTTTAAAAGCTAAAGAAGGTAGAGTAGGTGTTAAACTAATATCAAATTTAAATTGTGAAAATATTTCACCGCTAAATTTATCAATAACTTGATATAAGGCTTTACAATCATTATAACAATATAAAGTACTTTCCTTTTTAAAAGACCATGACCCATAAAATCTATTTTTATATGTTTTATATTCTTCTGGAGATATTTAATTTTAATAAATATTTTTATATTCCGGTACACTACCGGTATAAGTTAAGTTTAGATTACTTACAAATTTATGAGGAAAGATATCCTTAGGACTATAAACTTTAAATGCTTTACTCAGTTTATTTAAAGAGCTAGGTAATAATAAATAAGAATCATGAAAGGTTAATTTATATAAACTATTTGTACTTGTTCCTTCTTTAGGTCCATAAAACACTTATAAACTTATAAATTTACCATCTTTAACAATGGGATTTTATCTTACAATTTATTTAAAATCTACTAAATATTTTAATAAGAAGACAAGATAAAAATTACTGCTGTTGTGAATATATACGTTTTTATTCTTAAATCTTCTAGTAAATAAGTAGTAAAATTCAAATTTAAACATGTTTAATTCAGCCTCTTTCTGCGGATAAAACCGTCTAAGTAGAAATCAATACATTTCTTACCATTATAAATACAAATTAGATAGGGTTTATGAACATTATTATCTAAATAAGTTTAAATATCTAGAGTAATAAATTGACTTAGTGCTTTTTTATTAGGATTTAATGGCGTAATATAATCTAAATTAGTTAGTTTTTCTTCATAAAAAAGAATTACCCCATCTTTATAATGATAAGTTTTATTCTCAATAATTCGAATAAAATCATCAGAAGTATTTATAATATAAGTCCATTTTGTGATTATATCATTTAAAATATTAGTTCTTAATGAAACATTTAGTTTCATTAAATTATTATCTTTATAAATAGGTTCAACTATAAAATGTTGATCATTAAATTTACTTACATTCATTATTTGGTATTTATTTTGAAATAGTCATTTAACTACGTTATCACTCCAATTCATAAAATAAAGATTATTTGGTAAGTTACTTAATTGTACCTTTAATTCTTTTAATAAATCATTGTTTTTATTTTCATTATAAGAATTAATTTGAGACATTTTAACATAATGTTGATCATTAATATTTAAATAATTAAAAACTATTTTATCTAACTGAATCAAATGATAATAATCTTGTAATAATAAGTATTTACCTTCTACATATTGAGTATAATTATTTAGACTATTTAAATCATTTAAATTAACTGGGGTTCTATTCCCTAATGTAATATATTTACCATTTCTTAATTTAGAACACTTAATTATTTAAGTGTATTATAATATAATCACTTGATTAACCCCTTTAATTAATTATATATTTTACTCTGTGATTTAGTAAACCTTTTAAATGAAAGGAATAAAAACGACTCAATATTAAAAAGTGATTACTTTATAACGATAATTCACACTACCACATAGATAATACAGCACTCTCCTCCGCACTCCTTCCTGCCTGCGGAGCCTGCGGAGCCTGCGGAGCCTGCGGAGCCTGCGGAGCCTGCGGAGCCTGCGGAGCCTGCGGAGCCGGGGGAGACAGTCTGATTGTCTTAAATAAGTTTTAAAAGTGACCTAATAAAAATTTATACTAACCCTTACTCTTATTATTACAGCTATTCCTATTCACCTGTTAACATGTAACAAGTAGTATTGAAGTTGTAATCTAAAAAAAAGTAAAAGAGATCATATATTAAGAAATTATTTATAATTCATTTATAATTCATTTATTAAAATATAAGAAAATTCATTCTATTAAAAATGAAAAAGACGGAAATTTATTATCGCATCTTTCTAAGTAAATAAACTTATTAGTTTATAGAAAGATAGGAAAATTTCTACAAGGTCATTCCCTAAAAAGGGAACTTAATCACAATAAAAATACAAATGCTAAGTTTATTATTATTAATACCAATATTAGGATCTATATTACTAATTCCAGTTTCAGAAGAAGGTCCAAATAGTCAATCTAATATGAAAAAAATAGCATTAATAACCTCTTTAATTAACTTTATTTTATCAATCTATTTATGGCTTCAATTTGATTCAAGTACTTCTCAATACCAGTTTGTTTATGAGTTTAATGAATTAAGTTTCTGTCATTTTAATATAGGAGTTGATGGAATATCTATCTATTTCGTATTACTAACTACTTTCATAACTCCAATAGCTCTACTAGCTAATTATAACACTATAAATAAAAATTTAAAATATTTCTTAATTTCTTTTTTATTATTAGAAACTTTACAAATAGCTGTTTTTGTAGTTTTAGATTTATTATTATTTTATATATTCTTTGAAAGTGTTTTACCTGTTCTATTTATAGTTATAATATTATATGGATCAGGTGAAGATAAAATAAGAAGTGCTTTATTATTTTTCTTATATACATTTGCAGGTTCATTATTTATGTTGTTAGCAATATTAGAACTAATTCATTATGTAGGTTCTAGTGATTATCAGTTAATTTCTTTATGTGAAGTGAATTTAAGCAGTCAGAAATTATTATGGTTAGCCTTTTTCTTAGCCTTTGCTATAAAAACACCACTATGGCCTATGACTGGTTGGTTATATAGAGCTCATGCTGATAGTCCTTTAGCTGGTTCAATTATATTGGCTGGTACTATACTAAAATTAGCTACTTACGGTTATCTTAGAGTATTAATTAACTTTTTACCTGATGCTACAAATTACTTTAGCCCTCTAGTACAAACTATAGCTTTAATTACTATTATTTATGCTAGTTTAGCTACTATTATACAACAAGATACTAAAGCTTTAATCGCTTATTCTAGTATATCTCATATGGGTGTAGTGGTATTAGGTATATTCTCAAACACTATACAAGGTATAGAAGGTGGGATCCTTTTATCATTAGCTCATGGTTTTGTTTCACCAGCCTTATTCATATGTGTAGGTGGAATAATCTATGAAAGAACCGGTACAAGAATTATTTTTTATATTAGAGGATTGGTTACTTACATGCCTGTCTTTACAATACTATTCTTTATATTTACTCTATGTAACACAGGTATACCTTTAAGTCTAAACTTTCTAGGTGAACAGTTATCATTAATTGGTATTTGGGAAAGAAATCCTGTTGTAGCAATCCTAGGTGCTTCTGGTATAGTTCTTTCAGCCTGTTATTCTATATACTTATATAATAGAATATCATATGGTGAATACTCACCTAATATAAAACCTTTAAAAGACATAACAAGACGTGAATTCATTGTATTAATAACTTTATTAATACCTACAGTAGTATTAGGAATTTACCCTAATATTATCTTAGAGTCCCTACATGTGAGCGTATCTACGCTATTATATGTTCTATAATGAAATATTTTAATTTAACAAAAATATAAATATGAAATTAAATGACTTCTTAACTAAATTAATTATAGGATTTTTTATAGCGTTTATGGGTGTAGATTATTATTTTAGAGTATTATACCCGTCAATAAATTCTATAAATGTTAATAATATTAAAAACACTGAAGAATTAGTTAATAATAAGTATAGTTTAACAGATTAATATTCACTAGGACTATTAGGTGAAATAAAATTTGTGAGTTATATTGCAGATCCAAACAATTATAAGGGTAATCAATTGACACCTTGGGAAAGTTTTAGGGCTACTTATCAAAATGTTTATTATATCATAGACACATTAAGTCAAACTCAAAAAGGAGCTCTTATACATTTATCTATGAGTATTACAATTTTATTGTGCTTATTTAGTCTAATTGGAGTTTTTTATGGTGAACAATTAATAAACTATTTTAACTTAGAACAAAGATATCCTAAATTAGCTGGAATAATTAAACTAAGAAGAAAATTCCAACAATACTACTTCTTATGGAACAGTCTTATCATTATAGTTTTATTACTAGTAGTCATATCGCTTAATGTTTACATACTTATTTTTACTTAATTTACTCCGTATATGGAGATTTTACCATCAAATAACAATACACATTAAAATCAATAACCCCTCCATAGCTAGATATATAAGGTATCCAATTAATAATTTTAAGGTACCTATTTTAACCACTTTAACGGGTATTCTTTTTTACATTTTATACAACTAGTAAAAATCTTATGGCATTTCTTTATTTAATCTTAAGATTATTCAATTAGATAAAAGAGAGGCGGTTTTTAATACATATTTCTTAAAAAATAAAAATCTTTTCTTCCCGAAGGGGTTACTTTAGTTTGGATGTATTTTATTTCTTTACCATCTTTTAATTCAATTGATTTGGTTCCTACTAAAATATTATTTTTATAAATTAATTTACGCTTATTTTCTGTAGGAGTTAAAAGGTATGGGATTTGTTTAATTTCTATTGTCCCATTTAATAATGATTTAAACCATTTTTCTTGTGTAAATGGTTTTACTTTATTAACTGGATCTATTTTTAAGAAGTTATCCAGTTGTGTAAAGCTAATTTGATTATTTAAGCCTTTTACTTTTGTGAATTCTCTTCCATTTAAGTCAATTCCACCATAAATCTTAGGCCCTAATGAAATAAAACGAGTTAAAATATGTTATAAATTCATTTTACCTAATGAAGTTCCTATGTATCTACTTGGAAGTTATTTATCACAAAATATACTATCAGTATCTGAATAATACACTCTACCAGTTAATTCTGGATTATTAAAGAATTCACTAATTATTATTCTTGCATAGGCAGTAACACTTAAACCAATAGCAATATTAATTTTCATATTAAAAGATTGTTTTTCATTGTAATAAGTAAGTAATGTTTTACCAGGAGTTAATTCAACTCTTACTTCATATGGTTTACTATTGTCTATTCTATCAGTATCAATAATTTCATGACTTAATAAATGAGGATCCATAGCAAATCTTCCATATAAAGAATTCATTAATAATTTACTTATAATGTAATGTGGACTATTTGGCTTACTATTAAGTTTTATATCGTACAAATTTTCAATATAATCTTTAAATACTGGTTTACTTTCAAATAAATAACCTTCTAATATTTCATAAGTATAACCAAATCTTTCAGCGTTGATTAATTCCTCAGAATGATACCAACCACTTCAATTACCAATAGGATAAACACATGCATGATCTATCTTTATAGGTATAATAGGATGTAATAGATCTTTAGGTGCCTGTATATTAACTCTAAAAATACCAAATTTATATTCTTTACCTAATAAACTTAATGAATCGTTATTTCTTGGAATAAAAGGAGTAATTTTACCAACTGGGAAATTAAATAATTTAATACCAGTAGGATATAAAGAATTGATATCATAATGAAATATTTTGTTAAATATTTGAACCATCATGCCTTCTTTTTGAACAGGATTCTTATTTATTTCTATATTAGAAGGGCTTGAAGGAATTTACATATCTACATGTCCTCCATAAAAAGCTTGACTTAATATTTTAAATAAATCTCCATTAATTATGGGTATTTTATTTTGTTTTAAATAATGAGTACTAAATATTTTAAAAGCTAAACTAGGTAAAGTAGGCGTATTATTAATATCAAATTTAAATAGAGATAATATTTGATGTTGAAAGGATTCTATAACATTAAATAAAGCTTTACAATCAAGTTCACAATAAATTCTACTTTCTTCAATTAAATTCCATGATTTATTTTTTTAAATAAAACTTTGTTTATAACTTAAATATTCTTCTAAACTGACTTTTTGATTATCAAAGTAAATATAATCAGGTACTAAACCATCATAATTTAAATTAGTTTCATTTACAAAAATATAAGGGAATATCCCTTTTTTAAAAGTCAAAGTATTAAAAGCTTTACTTAAGTTACTTAAAGAAGCAGGTAGTAATAAATAATAATCTCTAAAACTGATTTTATAAGTTTTATCAGCAATTTCATAAAATATTTCTAAATTAATAAATTTACCATCTTTAATAATTGGATTAATTTTCTTAATATTAGGATAATTGGCAAATTCTTTCAGCAAGAAGATCATATCGAAAGCACTACTATTATGGATATAAATTGTATATTCATTAAATTTACTTGTAAACAGATACTCATTTAAGCTTTTAAATAAAGAAGAATTATTACTTAATATAAAAGATTGATTTATTTGTTGTATATTTATATCTTCATTATCTTCATTATACACTTCATAATAAAGAGATATACAATATGGCACGTGAAGATTATCTTTAATAAATGTTTAAATATCTAAAGTAATTCTTTTATGAGACATTGTTTTAAATGAGTTTTATAATTAAAAATAAAAGTATCGATGTGTAATATAGAAACTAACATCAACATTTAGTATTTTAAAGGAGTTATTAAGGAAAAACAAGCAAATTTATAAAAAAGGAGGGTATATACCTAATGTTATATTAAAATTAAATAGCAATCCTAAGGGAAACCTTTTATATTATACTTCCTGAAGTAAATCATTTTAGTAAGGAAAGGAAAGGAAATCAACCGAGACTCCGAAAGTAATGGTGAGTGAAATCGGATTAGCCTAAACAAAACAAATAAGTGAAAAATAAAATTGAGTTTAAATATTCAAACCAAAGAAGGTAAACACAATAGTCCTGTAGCTTTATTTGCTTTTAAATAAATAAGTACAATGAGAGATAACTTGTTGGAATATAGGGGAACCATCCTCTAAGGCTAAGTATTATAAATTTAGCGATAGTGAAAAAGTACTGTAAAGGAAAGTTTGAAAAAGTATAAGATTTAGATTCTTATTTGAAATAGTCTTGAATTAGTAACTCTATAAGCAGTCGAAGTTTTAACTTAAATTAAAATAACGGCGTACCTTTTGCATAATGGGTCAGCAAGTTAATAGAAATAGCAAGGTTAAAAGCCTTAGCGAAAGCGACTAAACTAAAAAATAAATAAAATAAGTGATTATTTTTAAAATTAAGTTTTTGATTTAAAATTAGAATAGTACCTTCTTGTTAATATGTTCTATATTCAGGAAGTTACTATTTATTTATTTAGTTTTGGGTGAGTTATTTTTATTAGACCCGAAGCTAGATGATCTTTCCAGGGCCAGATTATAATGGATCGAACGGGTGAATGTTGCATAATTCTCCGATGAGCTCTGGAAAGCGGTGAAATGCCAACCTAATCTAGTGATAGCTGGTATTCTTCGAAACATATGTAAGTATGACACTTATACAAGATTTATGGAGGTACAGCACGTGAATTTCGAACAAGTAAAAATAAAATTTTATGCGTTTAGGTTGAGGGGATCTTGAAAATCTTACCAATGAAAATTAAACTCGGAAGTACATAAATTGATGATAAGTATTCAGACTGCTCATGATAAGTTGGGTAGTCAAGACGAAAACAGTCGAGAACACATATTAAGGTCCCTAATGGTTATTAAGTGAAATTAAGGATGTCTCATGTTGTATGCAGCTGTAAAGTGAGCCTGGTAGTCGCTACTTATAATGATCGTTTGTAACAACGCATCAGCTCTTAGATTGTGGCACCGAAAATTTAACGGGTCTTAAATAATCAACCGATATTGTGTTGTTTAAGAAAGAACAAATTTTCTTAAATTAGGTAGAAGAACATTCAGAAACGGAAGAAAAACAGTGTTTCATTGTTTTGGACGAACTGAAGAGAGAATGCTGACATGAGTAACGTAAAAAGAAGTTTTAATACTTCTCGCCGAATACGAAAGGGTTTTGAAGAAAGGTTAAACCGCTTCATTTTAAATGCGGGCCTCTAAGATACAGAACCAATGTTCTGATTGATGAGTGAAACCTATATTTAGGTTAGTGATAGTACAATCCAAATGGGAAAATTGGATCAAGAAAAAATATCACAAGTATTATTATTAAAAGATTTGCTTAACGCTTATTCTAGCCCTCTTTAGAGGGTAATAATATTATTTTAACTTTATAAATGTACATCATTTTAATAGGTGATTAAATGGATGAAAGTTAAAAGGTAAAACTACCGTACCCTAATCCGACACAGGTTCGTAGGTAGAGTATACTAAGGCGTAGAGCTAAAAGTTGTAAAGGAACTCGGCAAGTTGTCCTCATAAGTTTGACGATAAGAGGAACCAATTAAGATAATATACAGTTAAGTAATCTATTTTAAGCAAATGTACCTCTTACTATTTGTCTTATCAAATATATTATGGAAACCTATACATCTTCTGACTATTAACTTATTTTCTTTTTAAGTGAAAGGGCTTTTGTTTTAAATAAATGAAAGATAATGTCAAATTACAGAAGAGAGTAGGATAAGCTGTCTTATTACCACCAATTCTATTGAATTTAATTATTTTATGTGCAGAGTATTGTATTTCTTCTGAAATCTTTACTTTAAATTATTTAATCGTATTTGAAAGAATAAGGTTTAATGGTTTAATCTTAATAATGTAGAGGTTACTTTTTAAGATTGTAGTTTAACTATTTTAGTTAAAGTAAGATAAATTTAATTAAATAGAAATATCAGTAATGATCCACCCATGGAATATTGAAAGAAATCTTAAATATTGGTGTCACATAATCGGAGGCCTCGACTGTTTACTAAAAACACAAGAATGTGCAATGATGAAAGTCATAGTATACATTCTGAAATTTGCTCGATGCCATTAATATAAAAAAGGTAATGGGTAACTGTTACTAATTGAAAGTCTGGTTAATAGCGGTCTTAACTATGAGGATCCTAAGGTAGCGAAATCAATTGGCCATTAAATGTGGTCCGGTATCAATAATGTAACGAAGGTCTCACTGTCTCTACAACTTGCTCAGTGAAATTGAATTACCCGTGCAGATGCGGGTTACCCCCAGTGGGACGGGAAGACCCTATGCAGCTTTACTGTAGTTAGTTATCACACTGATTTAGAACAGTCTCAAACAATAGTGATTAGGTAGCCGAGAGTCTTTTTTTACAAAGAGACAGGCGCTTGTGGAAACCTTCAGATTGAGGCTGAGTCAGTGTTCACCTTTATTTAATTTAGGGAGAGTTGACTAATTGGCAGTTTGACTGGGGCGGTCGTCTTTAATAAAGTAGCAAAGTACATCCAACGATTTTTTTATTTAATTCTTAATATTTTAAGAATATTCAGACAAAAAATACTAGATTTAACTCAAAGTTAAAATCAATAAATCAACAAATTGCACTCAATTAATTTAAGGTATAGCTAGAAATTGAATGGAGATCAATCAATCAGTGTAAAGATTGCGCAGAGTGTAATGGCGGAAAGCATGCCTAACTGAAAGACTCAAAAGTCGCCCAGATACGTAAGTAGGGCATAGTGACCCCTCGCTATAATATGGAATAGACGGGGATCATTTGATAAAAGTTACGCTAGGGATAACAGGCTGATAGCCGGCGAGAGTACACATTGTCCCGGCTGTTTGGCACCTCCTGTACATATTGGTATTAATATGGCTTTAAAAAGCTTTATGATCTTTATGGTAAATCATCGGGGATCTTTAATAGCAATATTAAATAAGAAATTGGCTATATGCTGGAACCTCCTTAAGTTTTAAATACTCAATTTAATGAGTGATAAGTTTAAAAATTGGGCTATCAGCAGGGAAGTCCAATATCTAGGAAATAGCCACCTATAATGATATCGGACCCCTCAACGATCACACGCCAACAACCAGAGCTATACTTTTGTATTCAAAGTACTGGTTGAAGATATGATCTAATCTTAAACTGAAAAGTTAAGAATAATAGCGATGTCGATTCATCCTATCCTCCGGGGGAAGAAGCTTGGAAGGGTTGGGCTGTTCGCCCATTAAAAGGGTACGTGAATTGGGTTTAATACGACGTGAGTCAGTATGGTCCCTATCTTCTGGGGGTATGATTAGTAAAAAGAGGCAGACCTTCTAGTACGAAAGGATCAATAGGCTGTGTTTCCATAGTGTACCAATTGTTGAAATAAATGAAATAATTCTTTAATAGTTTAATTTCATTTGTGTGGTGATGTCTTACTAGTGGTTTAGCCTAAGTAAGTCTATTATTGACAATTTATAATAAATTTCACCTTAAATTTAATTCTGAAATCATTCAAAATTAATATATAATTTGGCACAGTTGGGTAGCCACAAACATAGTAGATAAATGCTGAAAGTATATCAAGCAAGAATCTACCCTCTAGATACTAACAGTAAATTTAAATATTTATTATATTTATTGAATTTATTAAGATAAGAAATAGAACATTTCTTAGTTAGGATGTAAATGAAAGCTGCTGAAAAGCATTAAGTTTAACATTACTAATTGATCACAAGACTAAATGTTAAGATATTCACACAAAATTAATACAAGCCCTGCGGAGCGCGGAGCCTATTCTGCGGAGCCTAAGGCAGGGGAAAATAATTAAAGTTAAGAAATAATTATAAAGGACACTACTCCTTTTTATAAAAGGACTTTATTGTATCTCTCAACTTTATTAATAAAATAAATAACAGAGGGATTTTTATAAACAAAACTTAAAAAGGGGTATATGAATTATACCAAATTTGCACTTTCCTAATTTATCTTTATGCACTTGAATGATTTAAATAAGTATATAAAGGAATTATTTTAATATTTAATCCTTTTTATTAAAATGAGAGATACAAACACCTAAATATGGGCCTCAAAATTTTAAAATGTTGAAATCTTTTATAATAGTAAGTCGAGTGAAAAATAATACTATATAGGTATTTATACTAGATCATATTTCGTACAAGCACTATTAAGCTTTATAGCAGAATATCATGTGTTTATGTTACGTAGTTTAATCTTCGTTTAAATTTATAGTTATTAAATAAATTTATGAATCAATGTACAATATTTTCAATTATCTTATTTTTATAAGTTTTATCTTGTAGGTTAAACTAAAAGAAGTATTATTCTAATAGCTTATATACGTTAGACACTATTTAAAATAAATATAAATAAAAATGTTAGCAGCAGCAAAATACATTGGAGCAGGATTAGCTTGCTCAGGTTTAATCGGTGCAGGTGCCGGAATCGGTTTAATCTTCTCTTCATTAATCGCTTCAACAGCTAGAAACCCTCAAATCAGAGGACAATTATTCACTTATGCTATCCTAGGTTTCGCCTTAGCTGAAGCAACTGGATTATTCTCATTAATGATTGGTTTCTTATTATTATACTCATAATTTACTTTATAAATTAATTTAATGAATAGTATGAATAACAACACCTTTTCTATTTAAACCATCATTTTAGGGTTTAGGTAAGTACTAAATTTTAAATTCAATCAAATATTCTTTTCTGTTAACCCCCTACGGAGGACCCACACTTATGTTAAGGATATAAGGCAATAGATTGTGTATTGTTCTACAAGCCCTCTGGCTTAGCTCCTGCCTACGGCTTCGCAGAGCCGCTCTGCTAAGCCGTAGGTAGAGCGCGGAGCCAGAGGGGAGAGTTTATAATATTAAAATATTTATTACTAACCTTCAAGGGTAAGAAGGCGTAGTATCTTGTGATTAGTGTGCACACATAAACGTAAGTAAAAGTCTAAAAGTATACTTTTTGTTAAAAAAGGAGAAAGGTAGTTTAAAGAGGTTCGAGTCCTCTTCTCTTTTGATCTTGTTATACTTAAAATAAAGTAATTAAATAATAGTTATCTTTATAACAAGAGATATGTTCAAGCTTAATCTTTAGTAATTTTTATTATCTAAATAAAATGAAAGTTAAAATATTTTACTGTTGAGTTTAATTAAATGATTAAATTAACAATATGCGCTTCGCATACTTCGTAGAGCGCGGACCCGAAGGAGTAGAATGATAAACTTATAAAATTACTCCTACCTTAATAAAAAGAGTAGGATTAAAACACTAAAGAGAGATTATTAATATTTATATTAAAACAATGTTACAACAAATATCTTTATTTAAAACTGTTTTTAATGATGCTCCACAACCTTGGCAATTAGGTTTCCAAGATAGTGCTGCACCAGGCTTTACTGGTATTGTTGAACTTCACAATACCATTTTCTTCTACTTAGTAGTGATCTGTGTATCAGTATTCTGGTTATTAGGTTCAATTATGTATTATTATAATAATACTAAAAATCCTATTATCCATAAATATCTTAACCACGGAACATTAATTGAATTAATTTGGACTGTTACCCCTGCTCTAATATTAATAGCTATTGCTTTCCCTTCATTTAGATTATTATACTTATTAGATGAAGTGATTTCTCCTACAATAACAATCAAAGTAACAGGTCACCAATGGTACTGGAGTTTTGAATATAGTGATTATGTAAGTGAAAGTGGAGATCCTATCGAATTTGACTCATATATGATCCCTGAATCAGACTTAGAACTAGGGCAATTTAGATTATTAGACGTGGATAATAGAGTAGTTATACCTGTAGACACTCATATTAGATTAATAGTTACTGGTGCTGATGTAATTCATGATTATGCAGTTCCTTCACTAGGTATTAAAATTGATGCCTGCCCTGGGCGGTTAAACCAAGCATCCTTATTAACGGAAAGAACTGGTGTGTTTTACGGTCAATGTAGTGAAATTTGTGGAGTATACCACGGATTTATGCCTACAGCTATTGAAGCTGTTTCAGTTCAAGACTATTTAACTTTCTTAGATAGTATTTAATTCCAGCTCCCCTGCGGCTTAGCTCCTGCCTACGGCTTCGCAGAGCCGCTCTGCTAAGCCGTAGGTAGAGCGCGGAGCCTCCAATTTATTATAACCCTTAATCTGACCCTTCGCTTCGCAAGGAAGGTTTTTATTAAATAAAAGCCTGCGGAGCCCCTGTTTAAAATATAAATTTAGTCGTTAAACTAATTCTAATCATCCACTTGAAATATCTCAATCTATACTTCTTATTTTAAAATAAAAATTATTTATTCCTCCCTCCTACGGCTCCGTAGGGAGTAGCGGGATAGGAAGTAATAGTATTACAGTCATATTTTTAGCTTTATCTACTTCTATATTCGAATTGATTTAGAAGTAATTAATCCTACCCCCTCTCCCCTCTGGGGTGGGGCTTGTCGTAATACTTTATTTTGTAGTCAATAAGTTACAAAATAAGAGATAACTCTTTCACATTAAGAAGAGTATTTATATAGAAATAAAAAATATGCCACAACTAATACCATTTTACTTTGTAAATCAATTATCATTTTCATTTTTAACTTTATTAGCTTTAATTTATATCTTTTCTAAATACATTTTACCTTTATTTACTTACCAACAAGTAGTTAGAATGTATATTACTAAATTAAGTAATAAATAAAGAGGAGTAATTAATATAAATTAATTTACTATTAAAACAATAAATTTTAAATTGCCTGCTAAAAAGCAGGTGTGAATACTGATATCTTGTAACCCCGCTCTACCTGCGGCTCCGCTTTACCTGAGGCTCTGCGAAGCCGAATGATCGAAGCCGCAGGGATCCATTTATATATTATTGATAATATATGCATAAAAGAGGGAGTTAAGTTTACAGACGGTACTGTAATAGACCTGCAAAGTCTACAAATTAAGGTTCAATTCCTTCTTAACTCTTTAAATACGATTATAATTTTAATTACAACCTTTTCACCTAAAAAAGTACAACTTGTCACTACTACCTTCGGCTCAGCGGGGTTTGCAAATACAACCTTTGTACTGCTCCTTCCTTCGGAGCCGAAGGATAGACACTTAACTTAATATATATTTATTATTTATAAGATAGTAGAAATAGAGAAGGTAAATTTAAAGTGAATAATTGTAGTAGAGTAGCTAGAACTCTTAATTTATAATCTTCATCTAGTATAAGTTACCATCTCCCCTGCCTGCTGAGCCTATCCTTCGCTCCGCAGGAAGGAGCGAAGGCGCAAGGGCTAGGAAGTAAAAACAAAGCTTTCACCTAATAGATTTATACCATTAAGATGCTGTAATACTAAATTAATGTGATATTCTGTTAAATCTGAGTTAATAAAACAGAATTCCCGCTCTGGGGTTATAGTACAGACCAATTTGAAACATAAATTAATGAGCAATCACCAATCAAAATCAAAACTAATTCATATTCAATTTAATGAAAATATTAAAAAAATACAATCGATGTTCCAAAATACCACAGCTTTAACTTCCGCAGGATCCTTAGAACCAAAAGACTTTAAAAGATCTACAGACCTTTCGGGGGAGGTGTTATACAATGAACTAAATAATAAAAACACAATCTCTGGTGGTCCTATCTTAGTTAAATCACCTAATCCGAAGGGGCTAAATATTAGACTAGACAATCTCTCAAAATTAAGTAACGATAATTCAATTAATTGTGATCTATCTTTGCACGACCTGTCGGGGGAGGGACAAAATAACCGGCGGAGCACAGAATTAAAGTTAAATAATATAAAAAATAACTTTAATTCTCTTTATTTAACAAAAAACTTAGAAAAACAAGGGTCTATTTCGACTCGACATAATCAATCAATAAATAAAGAGTCCTCGGATTTAAAACATCAGACCAGCGGCTCCGCTTCTGCCTTCGGAGCGGGTCCACAGGCTGGACCACTGCTACCTTATTTAAATAGCTTAACACAATTTAATAGAAGGCTAGCTAAACATCAACATGTCTTTTATCAATTTAATAAAGCTAATAATAAGTCATATAATTTTATATTTTATAAAACTTCAAAATTATTAAATTTAGCTTTCTTAGCTATGGGGTGTTTAATGAGTAGACCTATTTATAAAGTTATTTATACTAATAATAATCTTGAATTTGAACACAACACTGCACTTCAAGACCCTTCAAGTAACTTTTCACAAAAAATATTAATTGACTTATCTTATTTTATAAGAAAAAATAAAAACAGATATCTGTATAATAACGTAGAAGTAAACGACAATATTGTTCACATTTCTCATCCTGATAATATAAATTTAGCAGACATAGTGACTCCAATAGACATGAATAGTCAAGTAAATTTAAGTCAAAGAAATAATATTTTATGTAAGTATAATGATAAATTCCAATTTTTAACTGATTATTTAAATTCTGTGCTTAAGTCAGAGGTTGAATTAGATGTAGTTCGACTACATAAAGTTTTCTACGATGGCCACATCTTAGTTCAAGATATTGCTTTAAAAAGTTACAAATTTAGATTTGTTAAATTAGTATCTAGATTGTTTAAAAGACTTCATATTCAAAAACTAGATTATTCTAATAATTTAAATACAGCTCTTTCTTTCCCTTCTTATTTAAGTGGTATTAATATAAAATTAGCGGGTAGAACATTTAGACAAAGAGTTATACCTCGAATGACTGTAAAAAGAATTCAAAAAGGTTCTCTAACTAATGTGAATGTTCAATTTATTGATAGAGCTAGATTTACTGGAAAAACGAGAAGAGGAGCGTATAGTTTTACAATAACACTGGGTCATGTCTTTAAATAATTAACACACTGAATATTCTTTTTCTCATAATAAGAGTTTATACTTTAAAACAATATTTGAACAGACCTGTAAGATATTGTTACATTAGACCTTTTATTTTTAATAGAATTGGATCCCTGCGGCTTAGCTCTACGAAGCCTATCCTGCGGAAGGGAAGGAAAAGATATTCCAATAGAGGCTGAACCAGTGATAAGATTAAGTTTTAATATGTTCATCTTATCACTTATTATTTTATTATGTTTCATTAATATCATTGGATATTTGACTTCTATTTACTTAATAAAGAAGTATGATGTTGAAAAAGATATCCTAAGTATGTAAAATATGTAAGGTATTTACTTCGGTCCGCAGCTCCGCAGCTCCGCATGAATTAGCGAAGCCAAGGGGGAGTGTTTATCCTCTTTGGTTAACTCACATAAATTTAGGTGTCTCTTTTTTAAACTTAAAGTACAATATTTCTATATAATTTATATTTTGTTTCAGTAACCCCTTTTCTTATTTTCTACATTCTTTAAATTTAAACTCATGTTTAAACTCTTAATAACAATTAACTTCACTTATGTAATGCTAATTGGTTTATTTAATTATATCGAAGTCCTTTTTAAATAGGACTACTTACTTCCATTATGAGCCATTTATTGTATAAGGCTCCTTCCTTCGGCTCCGCTCTACGAAGCCGAAGGCAAGAAGCAGGACCGGATCCGCAGGGGAGCGGAACGAAAGAGTAGAAGTATTATTATTGGTTTAGTTTCTTATTCCCTTATAAGCCCTGCGGAGCGCGGAGCCAAAGGTTTAGTCTATAAGGGTTCTATAAAAGAGTAAGAAAGTTTAAAAATCTAATTAATAGAGTAAAGTAAAAAAGCGAACATGTTGAAATTGGTAAACAATCTCCTCTTAAGCAGGAGTGGAAGTCATTCCTTAAGAGTTCAAGTCTCTTTGTTCGTACTCATGTTTCAAAAAGAGTGTCCCCACCTTGAAGCTCCTTATTTGTTTATTCCTTCAAATCCTCCGGATCTGATGCTTGAGTATGAATAGATGGTAGTACTTCGTAGTTTAAGGCACACTAAGATTGAAGATAAAAAAATAAAAATATAACTTTATTCAGCAGTCCAATTGAATTGAATAAATTCGCATACGAATTAAACTCCATTAAAAAAGAAAGTAGTAATAGGAAATAGTCCTAATCAAATGACTTTAATTTAAGGAAATTGATTTGATCGACCACATCTCTAGAGTTAATTAGATTCCTCTTACAAACTACTTTTTGTCCGAATAAAGAGGCCAATGGCCTATTAGGGATGAGGTTTAATTTAAGGTTTGGACGTTACAATTATTAAAAACAAAACATAAAATAAAAATGAATTTAAATAGAAGTCAATTTCAAGCACATCCCTATCACTTAGTGGACCCTTCTCCTTGGCCAATTTCAATGAGTTTTGCATTACTAATAATGGCTATATCGGCTGTTATGTATATGCAAGGTTTCCCTTTTGGGGGATATTTATTAAATTTAGGTGCTATATTAGTAGCTACAGGAATGTCCCTGTGGTTTAGAGACGTAGTAGTAGAAAGTACTTACTTAGGACACCATACAGAACAAGTGAAAAGAGGTATTACTTTAGGTATTGCTCTGTTTATTGTTAGTGAATTAATGGCTTTTGTATCTATTTTTTGGGCTTACTTCCACTCTAGTTTAACACCAGCTATAGAAATAGGTGGTACTTGGCCTCCTCTAGGTATAAGTACTCTAGATCCTCTAGCAATTCCATTGCTAAATACTATTCTACTATTATCTTCTGGTGCATTTATTACTTTTGCTCACCATGCTTTAATTAAAGGAAATAGAAGATATGCAATATTAGGAACTATTTTAACAATTGTATTTGCAGTATTATTCACAGCTCTTCAATATTACGAATATGCTGAAGCAGGCTTTACTATTGCAGATTCAATATTTGGTACTGTATTTTATTGCTCAACTGGACTACATGGTTTCCATGTTATAGTTGGTACTTTATTTATAGGTGTACAATTTTACAGATTGCTACAACACCATATCACTAAAAGCCACCACATAGGAATGGAAGGTGCTATTGCTTACTGGCATTTTGTAGATGTAGTATGGTTATTCTTATACGCTTTTGTATACTTATGGGCCTCTTCAGGATTACTTTAAAGTATGTGTGTCTTACCTTCGAATAAGAAGAGTAAATTTAGAATTAACTAGTTAAAATAGCTTAATATTTAATATCTTATAAAATACTTTAACCCCTCTCCCCTCTGGCTCCGCTCCTGCCTTCGGCTTCGCAGAGCGGCTCCGCAGGGCTTGTGTACAACGTGCAACCCAAAGGATCCTAAGATCCGCTCCGCAGACAGAAAAGATTAAATCCTTTTTATTTAAGTATAAGTAATTATTATAATAACAAGTCACCTCTTTACTCTACAATTATAAATAAGACAAATACAGAAGTAATTGTATTAGTATAAGTTTAAATAATACTAGCCCTGCGCCTTCGCTCCTGCCTTCGGCTTCGCAGAGCGGCTCCGAATTAATAGCCTGCCTAAGGTAAGCAGGATAGGGGAGAGTTTTTAGATTTACGAATGAAATCTTAGTGCTAAATATAAATGCGACTCCTTTTTACAAAGTATGAAGATAATGTTTCTTTAAAAGAGAGTTAAGTTGTCTAAAACTGGATTTAATTTTTATTAAATGTCTTAATTCAATAAATTAAATTAGGAAGGTTAATGGTCAAATAAAATCTTGAAAACTTATTAGTTTATATATACTATATATTTACTTCAAAGTTTAAATATTCTATACATTTATATATATTAGAAAAGCAAAATAATTTAAGCGGTAAATAAACCAGAAAATATTATAATTAAACTAACACTTTTGTCTTCAGATGACAGGACTCTGTAAAATTAAACACTAAAGTTTGTTGTCTTTTGATAAATGCTTTTTTAAATTAAAAAACTTAAAAAGTAGGAGTCTTTTCCTGTTACCCGCAGGGTAGGAGTGTGTTAATTAAAGTAAAGTAAACTTATATAGGCCTATGAATATTTATATAAAACTCAGTGCTTGGTTCATAATTCTAAAAGATTAAAACTAATCGCTTAGATTCTAACTACAAACTTAAAATTTCCTATAGGTTAAATTAAACTAACTCAAGCCCCTGCGGGTCCTAGGAAAACTGAGGATTAATTATTTTATGGGTTAATTTAAACTAATCCAACACTGCTGAAATAGTTTAATTGGTTAAAACATACCACTCATGACGGTAAAACAAAGGTTCAATTCCTTTTTTCGGCTTTAAAAGCTTGTTTTGTAGGAATGAATCATCAATAGAAATAAGATATAAAAAATAAAATAATATCTGAAGATAAATTCTCTTAGTTCAATGGTTAGAACATCATTCTTCTAAAGTGTAAATTTTGGTTCGAGTCCAAAAGAGAATATTTACAAATAAAAGCCTGTCTTCGGCTCCTTCCTGCGGAGCGAAAGTTAGGCTCCGCGCTCTACCTTCGGAGCCGAAGGAGCTAAGCCGCAGGATAGGGGAGTAAATGGATGATCCAACCCAAATAGGCGAAGCGGGGTTTGCAAGGGCTTGTGTAAAATTTAACTCTGTACAAAATTTGTAATAAAATGTATTATATATGATAGGTGTAATACAGTGCTAAAGGTTTATGAATTTAAGCCTTAATAACTTCTATTGTTGAATACTTTCCATTAAACAATAATTTGAAGGGTAAAATCAGAGACTCGAACTCTGAACATCGTCGCCACAAGACGTCATTTTAACCGATTAAACTAATTCTACCTCTTTTATGACTTATATTTAGGCGGTCCGACTGTATACGGACCTGCTCCTGCCTTCGGCTTCGCAGAGCGGCTCCGC
>Ga0208982_1000014_pt1 | contig 21582 bp, 28 predicted proteins | sample MedBloCAOM1_O3_FD_187840 | JGI IMG/M metagenome (GOLD analysis project Ga0208982, IMG submission 187840) | Forest soil microbial communities from El Dorado National Forest, California, USA - Mediterranean Blodgett CA OM1_O3 (SPAdes) (version 2) | ecosystem: Environmental > Terrestrial > Soil >... | reverse complement strand
TTGATCAGGCCGTTGATGAAATCCAGCGCCATAGCAGCGTCGTCCGCCGCGGGCCTGATGCCGAACACCAGCGCGTTGGTGAGCGTCGCAACGTCGCGGGCAAAGCGTGTGCGGACGGCCTGGCGCTGGGCTTCGGTCACCTATGATTATCCGGGAACACTGCAGAGGCAGCCGCTAGAATCTTGGCCTTGCGGATTGCGTCAGGGCTGCGCTTCGCCCATTCCCGAACAACCTGAAGGTTCTTCTCGTTAAGCTCGTCCACGGTCGGGGTCTCAAGCGTGAGGCTCCCGTGGTGCTCAAACACCGTCGCGAGTTTTAGCGTGTTGCTCATCATAGAATATGCCGCTTGCCACCCAGGCGAAACTCGCCAGAATAGCCGTTCAACGAGTGCCGCTCACGACGCGCACGCTCGGCGCGCGCCTTCGGCGTGAACCAGCAAAGGAGACGAAGCAGTTTCACTTCTGCCCCTCAGGCCGGATGAAGCTGCCAGACTGTCCACCCGACATGAAAGCCTGCATCCACGTCATCGGGTCACCGTAGAACTTCGTGTGCTCCCGGCCGCCGATGTTCTCTTTCACCGCGAGGAGCTGCCCCGGAGTGTTGTTCGCGCTGCTGCGGGCGAACACTTGGGCGTCGTGATAAACTCGCTCTTCGACACTATCGAGCACGGAACCCGTCAGGTTGTAAACGTTAACGTCCTTGTGCTGTGGCGAGAACTCAGTGAGTTCCTTGAGGAGCTTTCGACGATAGCTCTCAGGCGTGTCGGTCATAGTTGGCTCGGACCCGCGCTTACCCAGCGCCGCACCTGCGGCGTCAAAACGAGCCTGCGCCATCTTGAGGGCGTGTGCATCGTCGCCACTGCGGTTGTGCACCGCGGCAACCATTCGCTCCTAATCGAGGTTCGCGCCTTGGCGCATGAAGTAGCGTCGTTCATACCTAGTAATATATGATAACACCCCCCAAGAAAGCAACGGCCTACATATGCGTCTATTAGCATATCTGGTTTATACTATACTTGCTTTGTTACTTGGACGTTAGATAAAGACACTGTTATGCGATGCGCTCTTTATCTGTTGCCCACCCGCGGAGCCTTGAGAACAGGTGCCCACGCCGCGCTCTGAGGAGTTAGCGTTATTGCGACGGCCACCAGTAGAGCGAGACGCAGGGTGTTCTTGTCCAACACGTCTCCGCCCCTGAAATCCAGGGCGCCCGCCAGCGGATACGTCTTCGACCGCTCGGCAGCAGGCTCCGCAATCTTCATGCGCCCCTCAACAACGTGCCCAGCGGCCGACATGGCGAGCACAGTCGGATCGCGCAGCAGTTCCTCAGGGATTGTAATGGGCGGGTTTCTCCAGCCCTGAAGATGAGCCTGCATCAGCATGTGTTCCTGAACGTAGGACTTGCGCTCGCCCACGTGCGTGATCAGCCGCGCCAACTCCTCCTGCCGGCCATACATGCGCGAGATGGTGCCGCCGTCGTAGTGCCCCACCTCGAAGTCTAGAAGAACCAACGGGGGAAGCGTCGGGTGATTAGCAATCTGGTGGAACACAAAGTGGACAGTCGCGCTCGTGCCATCCTCACCGTGCAGCATAACCGCAAAAAGATAATCCGCGTAGTTCGGCACAGGCACCGCGGAGCCACCCTCGCCTAGCAAGTTCTCCTGCCGGATCAGCGAGGGGCGACGGTCGCCGTACTTCCACATCTGGGTTGGCACTGTCGCCACTAGGCCAGAATGCTGATTCGTCGCAAAGCACTGCTATGAATGTTCTTCCGCGTGGAGCCCCAATGCTTGCAGTGTGCACCTCGACAAGGATGCCGTTGTCCAGTCGGATTGACTCGGCCAGCTCCTCGACAATCATGCCCGCCAGCATCGGTGCGGCCCGCAGCGTGCCCGCGATATACGACAAGATAATCCGAGCCTGGCGCCGGTCCGCAGCAATGACCGCAATGACGCCCGTCTCGCCCGGCACAAGGAACTTTGCGTGGTCGGGCACCGTCGCCAAGTATGCCGCGATCAAGCCGAGGATGCGCGACTTGCCGCCGCGTCTGCCGCAAACCAAACTGGCGTATCTTGACGGCTTCGTTGGCGGGCGCTCGCGGCCCGTATGGTGCCTGAACAACGCGAGGTCGCTGTCGCCCAACGGCAAGCCCCATAACGTCCGCAGGAAGGCCTTCCAGGGCGTCCACGAGGGCGCGTCGAACATGCCTGCGAACAAGCCCGGGTCATCCAGCGCATCGAGGATGGTGGCGGCCTGTGGCGCCGGCTTGAGGGCTTTACTGGGCTTCATTGCTTGGCTCTCTCTGCGGCTTGGTTGGCCAAGTATTCGGCCACGCTCAGTTGCTTTGTTGGGGCAGCCTTCGGCCGAGGAGCTTCATCACCCTCGCGTAGCTGTTGGCGTGGGCGAGATACGTCCGATTGTCGTGCTCAGTCTGCGTCTGCGTTTTCGAGAAAGCGCGGTCCATGACTGCGATGCGCAGCCGCAGCTGCACCGCCGTGTCGATCAGCGCCTTCTGCGTCGGACTGGGCGAACCACCCACGTGCGCCGTCAGCTCGTCGCGCGTGTCGCGCATCAAGCGGGCTTCCTTGGACCGGCCGTCTAATGTCCCGAGGGCACGCCTCGAGTAGGGGAGCATCTGCGTCATGAACACCCGTATACCCCCTAGGGGTATATCTATCAAGTTAATTGATTAATTGACTGGTAGTAATCAATACGTGATAAGGAGACTATCGCGTTTTGATAATTTGACGAAGATCAAGGCCGGATCGGCAGAAAGCCAATCGGCGCCACATGACCGAAATGACTATTTGGGCGGGGCGCTGAGGCCGGGTTTTTTTAACTCGTTGAAATCCAACGATACACGGGCTCGCTGCCCAATAAATCGTTGCGCTTGCGGCTCGGCGCTTGTTTGGAGGTTTCGGCGCCCGGGGTGGTGGTGAAGTCTCCTAGAGAGAGAAGCCATCCCAGGCGCCGACGGCAAATAGATGGTGAGCGGCCAGACACAGCCGCCTCGTGATTCAGTGTTCGCCACCCTGAACTACGGGCACCCGCCCCGGCAGGACGAGCATCCTACCGGCCTTACGCAAGTGGAAGATACTGTGCCACGCCTGGGCGCCCAGCCCTCATTAACTTTGCTGCCAAATTGGCGCGAGCGGGCGGAAGTATTGAGTTCCAGCGCGGGGGAATGTTTTTTGTTCCCGCACGAAGCCTCGATGTCGCTGGACCGTGAATGTCACTCGAGCTTCGTAGGGCCATAGCATTTCATGAGGCCAGCGCAGTGGACATACTGGCTGGGGCGGGGGTGCCCGTGGTTCCTTCGCCCGCGACTGGGAAGGGCCGGGAGGCGGTGCTGTGGCCGCTCATCCGTGGTTTGCCTTCGGCGTCCGGGGTGACCTCTCTGTCGGGTGTAACCAACCCCCGGACGCCGAACCTCACAGCTGCAGAGTTAATGAACGCCCTAAGCGACGCGGTGGTATGCTTGGGGCACTAAATGAGGCCAGCGGAAGCGAGATCCGCTGGGGCTGGGTGCCCGTAGGTTCGGTGTTTACTGTGGCCCGGACCCACGAGGCGGATCTGGAGACCGCTCACCCATCTAACGCCGTCGGCGTCTGGGGTTACCTCTTTCCGAATGTGGGTGTTTGCCCCCCAGACGCCGAACCTCAGGCGGGAATCAAGCGGCAACTTGTCCACTTCCACTACCACGGCGCCGCCCCCTGCACCTGCCTCGCGGTATCGGGTGGCACCCACACAACCTTGCTCAGATCAAACGCGCCCTTCCCCGCCCAACGCAGCTTAGGTGGCGGTCCGTCGCCCATCCACACAACGTCGCCCGGTATCGGGAGCCGCACGGTTCGGGGTGTCACGTCGAATGGCGGCTCGCGGCCGAGGGAGAATTCGCCGGTTGATTGGGGTTCGGCCAGGTTTGCTGAATTCGTCAAAGCTGGCTGCTCGGAGGGTCTGCAAATTTGCGGACCCTCTTCAGCCGCCGGATGCACCACCTCATAAGCCGCGAGTTGGCCCAGTTTCGCCTCGAGTTGGCCTCGAACGGCGTCGAGTTGGCCCCGCAGCGCGTAGGCAGTGCGCTTGCTCTGCCCTCTACCTTGGGGGCGGTAGGAAAGCTCCTGAAGCTGATTTCTACCTAAATCCCCTATAAGAGTAATCCTCTTAGGGGGATTAGGTAGAAATCGGGCCTCGGATTGGCTGAGGGCATACTCGGCAGCCTTGAAGGCCACCTTCGGTTCGCCGGGGAACAGGTCGGGGTAGGTCTTAGCTGCATCGGTGGGGCTAAGGATTGCCGCCCCTCGAGCCAGCATCCGGCCGACAATATCGAGCCGGACATCCTCCCACCTAGCCACTCGGGTTACCGGCAACGGTAACACCACGTCAGCGAAGACGAACACATCGAGCGGGGTGGCTTCCTGCCGCCACACGGCTCGGCCACGCCCAATGACTTGGATGACCTCGCGGTCGGTGATGGCCGTGCGAAGCGCCTCCATATCGGAATCCGCATAGACACGAACATTGATGGGGTAGCCGGTCCCGTCCGCCATCAGGGCGCCGCGGGTCTCGACCTGGCCGTTCTCGGGTGCGATGGGGCGGCCGGTGAGCGCCATGGCCTGCGCTCGGATAGCAGTTGCATCGGGGAACGGCCGGCCGATGACGAAGATGCTCCGGACGTTCTTATGGGCGTCGATGCCGGCCATGTTGTTGAAGTGGCCAGTGGCGACGCCGGGCGCTTTGAAGTTGTTCTCGATGGCCTTGTAGGTCACTGCGAGAGCGTCGCCACCCGAGTTGATGCGCACGAAGTCGGCGAGCTCGGCGACCATGTTCCCGCGGCGGCTGTTCTCTTCCTTGGATGCCTTGTCATGCTGGACGAGGCTGGTCTTGCCCCATCCGCCAAGGATTTGGTGGATCGTCATGTGCGGGGCCTGAGCTTTCACCTCGGCCAGCACGTTGAGGTTGGGGAGGAAGCGGCGCACGATCGCCTCGGGCATCGTCGCATCTAGCAGCAGCATCGGTAGCTTTTTGATGCCTTCCAGGATTTCCCGTCTGCGGTGCAGGAGGATAACGCGGCGCCTGCCCTTCTTGTCTTCGTGGATCCCCATCTGTAGCCGGCCGGTGTGGCTTTCGTCCCCGCGCAGAAGCTCCTCTAGTGCCTTCCAGATGCCGGCGCGGCGTCCCCTATCGACGCATTGCCAGCGGCGGCCGCCACGCCCTTGTCACGCTCTGCTTTAGTCTGGCCGGGCCAGATGGTGCCTTCCACCTTCCTGTCCCACTCGAGCCTGGCTGCGTTAGCGCAGTCGTCCGCTGTGAGGCCTGCGGCTTCAATGGTGGCTTTGTCGACGAGATTGCCATCTGCGATCGATGCGAAGGCGCGCTCGGCTCTGGTGGACCAGACGTGCAGATCGTTGGTTTCTTCCTCGCGAGCCTTGGCGCGGTATCCGCGATTGATGCCGTGCGTCACGATGTGCTGCTTCCGAAGCACGGGGTAAGTGATTGGCGTCTCGCCGAAGCCGGCGAGGAATGTCCAGTTATCCTCGTCTATGCCGGCCTGCCACCAGGCTTCGTCGGCAATCACCACCCCCAGCCCCCGGCTCACTTCCTTGGGCGTTTGGTGGAAGAGCGACTGATGCGCCGCAATTACGACATCTGCAGCGGCCACGCTTTTCTTCTGCAGATGGTATCCGCACACCCCGCGGAAGATGCATGCGGGCTCGCCGTCTTTGCCTGAGCCGCACACGCTTTGCTCAACATCCGCGCCGACGCTGACGGCGTCTTCCACTGCCTCGAGGTCCATGCACATCGTCTGCGGCTCGATTGTGTCTCGCGGGCCGCCGAGGTGTGGAACTTCGGCTTTCCGCCCGCGCATTACGGCAACATTAATGCCCAGTTCATTCATTGCGATGAGTGCTTCGCCGGATAGCTTGTGCGTGGGCACCAACCACAGGACGCGAGAAGGCAGGTCCTCGTCCTTGGCGGTCTGGATGTAACTCGGCAGCATCGTCACCCGCCTCAAATACGGCACTCCCGAGAGTGCGGCTGCCTGGAAGGCTATCTGCGCACGGACCGATCGATGGTTCGAGCTGTGCGACCGGATCGCTGATACGCCGGCCCGCACTCCTGAGGGTATCCGGGCGAAGGCGAGCGTGCTGGTGCCAGTGGTCGCGATGGAGGAGCCGCTGGTAGCCTCTCTCTGCCGCGACCTGCTAGGAAGCGTGCGCGTAGAACCCCGAGGCGTATAGCAACTTCGCCGACACTGCCTGGCCGATTGAGAACCCTGCCGTGGCGGGGTTCTCTTTGGTTCCCTGTTGGAAGGCCGGCAAGGTCAGTATGCTTGGAAGTCGTGGGTTCGGTTCCAATACTCTTCGGCCCGACCTTCAGGACTGCCATCCTGTTGCCAGAGAATATAAGCGCGCTCGCGAAGGTGCTGCTCACGAGCACGATGCCAGTAATCGTCAGCACCTCCCTCAGGGCGGCCATCCAATTCCCAGAGAAAGTAGGCACGCTCGCGAACGGCCTGCTCCAGCGTCTCACGCGTCTCGGATGAGGGGTCTCGGTTGTCTCCATACGGAGCAAGAGCCCCTCCGCGGCTAATATGCATCCTCGCGGTGAGGCTCTTTAATTCAGCATCGGGCACCAACTGCGCGTGGGCGGCGGCCTCCAACGCTTTGGTTTGATAATCGACATCTGAAGTGTCTGAACCACCCAATGTAATCGGAAAGGTGTGAACGACTGCTCCGTCGCTGTTTAAAATGTCTACCAAGCGCTCGGCCATCCGCATGTTCCCTTCTCGACTGGATGAGCTGACCTGATGAATGGGCATCGGCCTGCCAGGCTGGATGCCTGGGAAGGCATTATAAAGATGGGCTTTCTCGGTCTCTAATCACACCCTGAAGACCTGGCTGAACCAGGCACATCTCCCGGGCTGTGAATGAGCCTGGAGGAGACCTTTTCCCCAATGCGGAAGGGCTGAAGTGAGCATCAACCTTGCCTTAGTCGTTCCCGGCGCTCATGTAGAGATCGATGGCAATGTGGTGGCGAGGTCGCCCTTTATGAGTTCCCCGGGGGATCGCCCTCCGGAACCCGCAAATGGCGCTGAGGCTGCTCTAGAGGAGCTCCGGCGGCAAAATGCCGAGCTGATCGAGGCGGTCGCCGCCCGTGATACGTTCATTGCAATCGCTGCTCACGAACTGCGCAACCCGATGACGCCGATCGTCGGCCAAATCGACCTCCTCTTGGCAGCATTGCAAGCCGGCAGGTATTCGTCGGCGCAGGTCGAGCACCGGGTCCGCCGCATAAGAAGAGCGATGGATCATTTCATAAAACGAGCCGGGACCCTGCTGGACGTGTCGCGGATTACCAGCGGCCGGTTCCAACTTGCTCTTGCGCCTTGCGAACTTTCTGACCTGGTGCGGGAGACCGTTGAAACCTTCACTGAGACGGCTCGCTACTCTGGTTGCTCAATCTCAATAGAGGTGCCCGAAAGCCTTCCTGGCGCCTGGGATCGACTAGCTCTCGAGCAAATTCTCGACAATCTCATCTCTAACGCTATCAAATATGCCCCCTCCGGACAGGTGATGGTGAGTGCCGAGAACCTTGGGTCTCTTGTTAGGCTAAGGGTGCGGGATCACGGTCCCGGCATATCCACGGGCGATCGGGCTCGCATCTTCGAACGTTTTGAACGAGCGGTTGGCGTGAGCGAGCGACGCAGTGGTTTCGGCGTCGGCTTATGGGTGGTTGGCCAACTCGTGACGGCAATGGAGGGAACGATCATGGTGGATGATGCACAAGGCGGCGGTTCGGTCTTCACCGTGATCTTGCCGCGTTACTCAGAAGCAAACCTTCCATGAGCGAGGACGGCGGCGATCTCGAACGCTTACCGAGTGGGATAGTCGGGCTCGACATCATCCTGGGCGGCGGCTTCCTCAAGGGTGGCCTCTACATCATTCAGGGGCCGCCAGGAGCCGGCAAGACGACGCTCGGCAACCAGCTTTGCTTCAACCATATCGCCCAAGGCGCGCGGGCTCTCTACGTCACCCTCCTCGCCGAATATCACGCTCGCATGATGCAGCACCTAAGCATCATGTCGTTCTTTGACATTTCAGCGATCCCGGACCACCTCACGTACCTAAATGGTTTGCGGGTGCTCCATGATGAGGGGCTCAAGGGCTTGCTGGCCCTGCTGCGTCGAGAGATCACGACGCGCGGCGCCTCTGTCCTTGTGCTTGATGGGATCGTATCCGCCCGACGGGCGGCGGAGGACGAGCAAGCCTTCAATGAGTTCGTCCATGAATTACAGATGATTGCCATCGCGACCGAGTGCACAGTGTTCATGCTCACGAGCAGCCAGGGCATCAAAGTCACACCCGAGCACACGATGGTAGACGGCATTATTGAGCTGACTGATCAGCTGGTCGGGTGGTCGGCTGAGAGTTCCCTGCAGGTCGTCAAGTTTCGTGGCAGCGCTTTCCTGCGTGGCCGTCATGCCTTCAAGATCACGAGTGATGGTATTGTCGTCCATCCGAGAATTGAGGCCTTGCTAGCGCGACCTTCGCGGCCCGACGCAGGGATCCCCGGAAAAGTATCCTGTGGCATCGACCAACTCGACGTCATGATAGGCGGCGGTCTGCCGGCTTCCTCCACCACGATGATAATGGGACCGTCTGGCACGGGGAAAACAACGCTGGGGCTCCAGTTTCTGGCGAAGTGCAGCGAGGCCGAACCGGGCCTCCTATTCGGCTTCTATGAAACGCCCGCGCGCCTCGATGCCAAGATTGCCGGCGTCTGCCAGCCGCTGCGTGGCCTCATTGATAGCGGCGCGGTAGAGGTGCGATGGCAGCCCCCAACCGACGATCTACTCGACGCCTATGGCGAGCGCCTGCTCCAGGCTGTGCACCGTCGCAAGGTAAAGAGGCTGTTCATCGACGGCCTTGGCGCCTTCAAACAGGCTTCGAGCACAGAACCCAGTCGGATCGGCAACTTTCTGACTGCGCTGATGAACGAGATGCGGGTGCTCGGCGTGACGACGCTCTACACGCTCGAGGTCCCTGACATCATGGGGCCAACCATCAGAACTCCCATCGGCGACCTGTCGAGCCTGGCCGAAAACCTGATCTTGCTACGCTTCGTAGAATTCGGCTCCCAGCTCTACCGTCTGATCTCTGTTCTCAAGGTCAGGGACAGCCAATTTGACGCGTCGCTTCATGAATACGTCACGAGTGGCCAAGGGCTGCTCATAGAGGCAACTGCAGATAGCGCTCAGAGGATTATGGCTGGCTATTCCAAACAAAAGGAAGGCGACCCACTTGCCGCCAATCTGTCGCGGGAAGGGCACGATCTCTTGTGACCAGAGTTGTTCTCGTGGTGGATGACGAATTCGGCATTGCCGAACTCATTGACGCCGTCCTTACGGATGAAGGGTATCGCGTGTTGACCGCGATGAATGGGCGGCAGGGGCTTGCCGTAATGGCGAAGGATCACCCTGATCTTGTGTTCCTCGACTACATGATGCCGGTGATGGATGGTGCCGACGTGCTGCGCGCCATGGCTCGTGACCCATCCATTGATGGCGTTCCCGTGGTGCTTATGAGTTCCATGCCCGAAGCCGTGGTGGCTGAACGCTGCTCTGGCTATGCAGTCTTCATGCGAAAGCCATTCAAGATCGCCCAAGTAATGACGCTCGCTCAGACGCTGCTCAGTAAGAACGACATGACCTGAGAGCCTTCCGACCCGTCAAGAAGGGCGAATGACATGCGTGAGGACGGTAATCGAAGTTTACCGTGCCTGCAGAGGAGGGAAGGGCTGGTTGCCGTGATCTAGGCCGCCTGCCCTGCCGGTAGGCAGTGTATTCTTAGGAAACTGTCGGGCGTATCGTTATTAACTATTATCCGCTGGTACCAACACGGAATAGCGATGCATAATCCCGGAACGCTCCGCCATTCGGCGAAACAGCCGCGCCCGGCGCGGATCCTCAAGCAAGGAATTAGCAAAGCGGACAAAGGCGTCGTGGACGTCGTTCCGCGGCACGCTGGTGCCGATACCATTGAGGTAGGCAACCGCCATAACTGAGGCCACTCATCCAGTGATCATGTCTAACAAGCGCCCCAGCGCGCAGGCTCGCGAAAGCCTGGACGCCGGGCGCGCTTCATTATCGCATGGTCCCGGACAAGTGGATGCGGCGAGGAGCGGGTCTGCCCTGTTCCCGTGCCTCACGGCTTTAGGAGCATCGTCGCGCGCTCAACACGATTGAACGAGGTCGAGACTGCGTCTGAGACGGGGTTTCGGTCTCGGATGACGGGCAGCTCGACGCCGACATGCACGTGCTGACCAAGCCATTTGCAATGGACGCTCTTGCCGGCCGGATTAGAGAGCTTGCGGGGTAGACCGCATGGGTCCTAAGCGTGTCTCAGCCAGCTTTTGCCTCGCCAGGAGTCGCATTTCTGGCCGAAGGTCTGCCGCTGACGGATATCAATCACACATTCGCGTTATGGAAACCTGCGCGAAGCTCCCTGGTTGTTAGCAAGCATTGACAAGTGGAGCTACTGCCGGAAATTGCCGGCATGCCTCTGAATGGTAAAACCCGGAACGTATCGCTCACGCCTGAGATCGAGGCGTTCATCAACGATAGCGTCGCTTCAGGCCGCTTCCGCAGCGCGAGTGAAGTGGTTCGAGCTGCCTTGCGGTTGCTGGAGGACGAGGAGCATAGGCGAGAAGCACCTAGCAATGGTGACCGGGGCCGCAGCCAAAGCACGCACGCCCACGCCACGGCGAAGAGCTAGCGCATGCAGATCGTCGCCATTGGCGCCTCCGCAGGGGGCATAGAGGCCTTCCGACTGTTCTTCGAGGCGATGCCGGCGGATAGCGGCATGGGCTTTGTGGTCGTGCTACACATGTCCGCCGAGCGCAAAAGTATGCTGGCTGATATCATCAGTCGCTGGACCACAATGTCGGTGACCGAAGCGGCAGACGATGACAAGGTCCTGCCGAACCAAGTCTACATAATCCCGCCGGGCAACGTCGGCACACTTCGGGACGGACGGGTGCACCTCAGGCCGCTAGCAGCCGATGTTCCTCGCGAGGCAACACCCATCGACCAATTCTTCGACAGCGTGGCAGCGGACCTGGGCGAGGACGCCATTGGCATCGTGCTGTCGGGCACCGGCCATGACGGAGCATTGGGGCTAAAGGCCATCCGCGCCCTAGGTGGTTTGACCCTGGCTCAGGCTAGCGATGGCACCGCACCACAACATAGCGGGATGCCTCAAAGCGCCATTGCGACCGGCGCAGTCGACCTGATCGTGCGTGTGCAGGACATGCCCAGCCTCATGGGCGGGCGCCAGCCGAGGAATGGAGCGACTGAGCCACCCGCCCAGACGCCGGCTGACTTCGACACCGCACGCTTGAGCATCTGCGAGATACTGCTTGCAGGTGTTGGCCATGACTTCAGTCAGTACAAGGAGGCGACATTCCTTCGGCGAGTACAGCGCCGAATGCAGGTGCTGGGACTGACGGAGATCAACGGCTACGTTGCGCGGATGGAAAGCGACCGCGAGGAACCCGTGCTGCTATTCCGTGATTTACTCATCGGCGTGACGACGTTTTTCCGGGACGCACGCGCTTTCGAGGCCGTGGAGCAAGTTGTCATCCCGCGGCTTTTCGAGGGTAAGGGTACCAACGACCACGTGCGCGTCTGGGTGCCGGGCTGCGCCACGGGTGAGGAGGCATACTCACTCGCGATTCTGCTCCGCGAGCACATGGACGGCTTAAGCAACCTCCCTAAGGTGCAAGTCTTCGCCACGGATATCGACGACGCGGCCATCGGCACCGCGCGGACAGGACGTTACCCGGCTACCTTGCTGGATGGCCTGTCGCCAGAACGGCGCAGCCGCTTTTTTGCACGCCATGAAAACAGCTACGTCGTCACTAAAGAGCTGCGGGACGTATGCACCTTCTCCGCGCATAGCCTAGTCCGAGACCCGCCGTTCTCCCGTATGAGCCTGGTCTCCTGCCGCAACCTGCTGATCTACATGGACGTAGATTTGCAGGCTTCTATCATACCTGCATTCCACTACTCCCTACTGCCCGGCGGCGTGTTGCTGCTAGGCAACTCGGAAACTGTTTCGCGCCATGACGGACTGTTTGCACCGCTGGAGAAGGAGCACCGTATCTTCCTACGGCGAGATGGCCCAAGCCCCAGCCTAAAAATGCCGGTGCAACTAATGCGGAATGGTTCCTCGCCACCAAAAACCTTGGACGCAGACGCACAGCCCAGCAAGACCGGCTGGGCACGCACGCTTAATCTGGCAAACACTCGCGTGCTTGAGCGGTTTTCCTCACCGTTCGTCATCGTTACGGAAGACGGTACGGTCATGCACTACTCCAGTCATGTCGGCGGCGTGCTGCAGCCGGCATTAGGTGCGCCCAGCCGCAGCGTGTTCGACATGGCGCGTCGCCAACTGCGCCACCCTCTCCGCGCTGCATTGAGCAAGGCGGCTGAAACGGGGCGTACGGTCGAGCATGCCGTTCCCAGCGAGACTGCAGACGGCACCGGAGCCATAGCAATGGTCGTGGAGCCCCTGCCCGGTCCGGACCCGAACAGACCATACCTCATTGTATTCAAGGAGGCCTCACCAGCGAGGCTTGGGTCGGCCGATGGCGAAGGGGATGCCAGCGCCAAGGCGGCCGCTGCGGAAATAGACCGTGAGCTGCGCGACATGCGGGAGCAGCTGCAGTCTCTTGGCGAGGAGCACGAAACCGCACTCGAAGAACTGCGCAGTTCGAACGAAGAGCTGCACTCAGTCAATGAAGAACTTCAATCCAGTAACGAAGAGTTGGAGACATCTAAGGAGGAAATCCAGTCGGTCAATGAGGAGCTCCAAACCGTCAACGCGCAGTTGTCCACCAAGGTGGATGAGCTGGATCGGGCAAACAGCGACCTGAAGAATCTCTTCGAAAGCACGCGCGTTGCCACCTTGTTCCTTGACCAGCATACGATTATCCGGGCATTCACGCCTGACGTCGCCAGCATCTACAATTTGATTCCGAGCGACGCGGGTCGCCCTCTAACCGACATCGTCAGCCGGCTAGACTACGACAGCTTACGGGATGACGTGGCGAATGTGATGCACACCCTGGAGCCGTTGGAGCGGCGCGTGTCCCGCCGGGACGGGTTGGCTCACTACCTGCTTCGCATTCTGCCCTACCGAACTCCGGATAGCGCTGTTGATGGCTCCCTTGTGACATTCGTTGACGTGACCGGGATGGTGCAGGCCGAGGAGCATCAGCGGCTGCTGGTCGACGAACTGAACCATCGCGTCAAAAACATGCTGTCGGTTGTGATCTCGCTCGCGACACAGACCCTTCGGCGATCAGGCACGCTGGAGGAGTTCGAAGGCGTCTTTCTTGGCCGGGTTCATGCGCTAACGGCTGCCTACGCCCTTCTGAGCCGCGAAAGCTGGTCTCACGTCCAGCTCAAGGAGATTGTTGTCGAGGAGATGCGGCCGTTCACTGCCAGCGATCGAGCCAACATACGAATTGAAGGCCCTGCCGTGGCGCTCGATCCACGTAGTGCATTGGCTCTCGGCATGGCAATCCACGAGCTGGCGACTAACGCCGCCAAATACGGCGCGTTGTCCGTGCCAGAGGGCAACGTCGCCGTGACCTGGACTACAGAACGAAGCAGCGGCGGCGAGCGCTTGGCGCTAGACTGGATCGAGCAGAACGGTCCGCCTGTGACAGCGCCCACAAAAAGGGGTTTTGGCAGGACACTGATTGAGCGAGGCCTAACACATGATCTCGCCGGCGAGGCCAAAGTTCAGTTTCTGCCGGACGGCGTACGCGCGCATCTGAGCGCTGTTGTAGGCGGCCTATCCAAAATTTTGGGCCCGAGTTGATGTACCCGGGTCTTGCCGGCAAACGCGTTCTGGTTGTCGAAGACGAAATGTTGGTATCGCTGCTCGTCGAAGACGTGTTGTCAGACGCGGGCTGTATCATCATCGGGCCATTTGCTCGCCTCGCGCCGGCTCTAGCCGCCGCCGGGACCGAGATGGTCGATGTGGCTCTGCTGGACGTCAATATTGCGAACGAAAAGGTATTTCCAGTCGCTTATGTGCTAGAGGAGCGGGGCATTCCGTTCCTGTTCGTGACCGGATACGGAGACGCCGCCCTACCCAAGGATCACCCGGGCTGGGAAGCTTGCTCCAAGCCATTCCTGCCGCAGCAACTCGTCGCGCATCTCGCCCGGAAGTTGCCCGCCACTTAAATCGACAATGCCAAGTGCATCTACTCATGAGCATCACGATAATGCTCAGGGGCAGTCTTCTGGCATCGCTAGGCAAAGAACCCCGGTGCGACACATGCTGCCGCTCCAAACGTCAGGAACGCGGGCGAGTAGCCGAAATGATTGACGATGACACCGGCGGCCAGCCCGCTGAGCGAGGCCCAATTCCCTGCACCGTCGCCACGGCTCCTTGCGCCAGGTTGTAGCGGCCAGTTCCGCGCATGAGACCGCGATGACTAGCGGTGTGACGGCACCGAATCCCGGCGCCGATGCCGTCGAGGAGCTGCACGCCGATCAGCGGCGCGCTGTCCGAAATGGGGTGTGCAGCAGCGCTCGGATTGCAGCACAGCGAACCCAATCAGCAGAATGGGCTGGCGACCAAACCGGTCCGCCGTGCGCCCTAGGCGAGGGCGACCGGCAGCATGATGAGCTGGGCGGCGATGATGCAGGACGACATCATGGCGGTTGCAAGTTTTGGATAGGCCTGCGAGCTTCTGGCCGACGAGCGGCAGCAGCGCCGGTATCTGGACGCGCTGGACATCGGTTCGGAAGGTCAAAGAGGGCGAGACCACCAACGACATCTTCGCGTTTTTGACGACCGAGCCGAACGCGCTTGTGCATGCCTATCACCCGAAGGCCATGCCGGTGATCCTGACAACCCAGGAGGAGATCGACATCTGGATGATGGCCCCCGCCTTGGAGGCGCTGAGGCTGCAGCGGCCGCTTGCCGATGACGCGCTGATCGTCGTCGCCAAAGGCGAGAAACAGGATCCCCCAGCCACGCCGGAAACTCGTGCCGTCGCGATACTGCTCGGACACCGACGGCGCAGCCTACCTTATGGGAGGTGGCGCCTGAGGAATGAGTGACTGACCGTTCCGCTGATTGACGGGATTAAACGCCGGCGCGACGGGGGGCGGCCCGATCGGATGGACAGGCATGCTAGGCGGAGGCCTGGGGGGAAGCCCTGCACCGGGCGGTGGAGGGCCACCGGGACCGCCGTAGCGTAGGCCCCCAGGTGGCGGGGGCGGTGGGCGACGGTTGCCGCCTCCATAACCGCAGTTCCAGCAGCCACCACTGTAGTCGCCAACAACCCCGGGCGGGCCGTAGTCAGGCGCGTAATAGGGGGCTCCGCCATAGTCCTGGTTTTCAGGGCCGTAGCATCCGGCGAGGGCAAGCGCCGACGCCACCACGATCGCCGTCGCCGATCTGCTCATGATCCGGAATGAGCCTCGCGCTCTGCGACGCCATGCAGGCGGCCGGCGAGGGCGAGATCCAGCGCCGTGACCCCGACCACCATTAGCAAGCCTGCCAGCGCGCCATTCCGCCGTGGATTACGTGCTGTAACGCCGGATGCGAGCGTACCCATGTCTAGCGCATCACCGCCAACTCGCGCCCAGACCCAGAGCATCGGGTCGCGCGCGATAAGTAGGCCGATGCCGGTGCCGATCTCTCGCAATCCATACAGGCCAACGAGGGACCGGTTTCCAACTCCGGTTTTTCGGGACACCCCGCGACGCGCAAGGAGGTCGACGAGACCTAAGCCGATGCTCACCACGCCCAGCGCACGGGCTAGGGTCAGGTCGGTCTCCGAATAGGAAGGCCTATCGCGTCTCGCCATCGTTCATCTCCTGAGGACGGTGCGGAGATGGGTATTGAGCTCACTCGACGTCAGCACGAGTCCTCGATGCACGGAGGGTTTATCTCCTTCCCTTCGTGAATATAACTAATCTCTTTGAATGGCATTCATTACCGCCCGGACTCGATAGCCCAGAAATCGGCCAACCGGACCGCGCTGCAAATCACATCTCCTAAGGCTGAGCTCTCTTTTTCAGCCACTCGATTTGCGACGCCCCAGAACCGCCGCCGCCTTGGTTCGTGGGGGCTCCGGGGGCTCCGGGGGCTCCGGGGGCTCCGGGGGCTCCGGGGGCTCAAGCTGCTCCAACAACGCGCGGCGGAAGGTTTCATCCAACGCAAGGCGGTCCCAGCGAGGCGACCTTGGTCCTAGGACATAGGACGGTGCCAGCATCCACATATCGCTGCAGGCGATCGAGCTGTACGCCCAAATAGGCGGCGGCAGATGCCCGATCGAGCCAGCGTGCTCTTCCGCTATCCAATCTCACGTCCTCCGGTCACGGAGTGGCAGCGTATCTGGCTGGCCAGCCTGAACCGTCTTTTGCGGCCCGCCTGAAGCACCCGTCTAGGGTGCCTTGGTCTGTCAGAGAACCGCCGATTGAGTTGTTGTCTTCCGTCAACGATAAGTGGCCAGGTTAGTGGAACCGTTGATGGCAACGGCAATGGAAACGAGCATGTTCGCGAACCTGCAGAAACCCGCGATAATCTGGCAAATTTTGCCGACTGGGCCTCATTTAGGCTCATTCGACTGCATGGAGCTGAATGAGCCTAAATGCGCGCAAATGAGCTGAGGATTGCTGGCAAGATGTGCGCCGTATGTATACGCGCAGGCTTTGGCTTACTCGCGCCCGGGCGGGGCTCGACGCATTTCTCGTGATGGAACGCACGCCAAGGCGACGGGCGACAGCGCCAGGTGCAACTCGTCGATCGCTCCTGCGAGCAGGTACTGACGGACCGTCGAAACTCCGCCGCCGATCTTCACGTCCAGGTCGCCCGCGGCGGCCTTGGCCTGGGCGAGCGCCGCCTCGATTCTGTCGGTGACGAAATGGAAGGTCGTCCCGCCCTCCATCGCGATTGGCGACCGGGCGTGGTGCGTGAGGATGAAGGTCGGCGCGTGATACGGGGGGTTGTCGCCCCACCGGCCCTTCCAGTCGGGCCCACCCCAGTCGTCGCCGGCCGGGCCGAACATATTGCGGCCGAGGATGAAGGCGCCGAAACCTTCCATCGCGGCGCGGGCGAAGCGATCGTCAGCACCTTCAGTCCCTTCCTTTTTCCCGACCATCGATCGAAAGGTCCGGGTCGGGAAGAACCAACTCATCAACTCCTGGCCTCGTTTGCCGAGCGGATACTCCAGGCTCTGGTCCGGGCCGGCCCCGAAGCCGTCGATGGACACTCCCAAACCCGCTACGCGCACCTTGGCCATGGGAACCTCCATCTGATTGTGAACTGCAACCGATTGAGTCTTGCGCGGTTTGAGGTTGTTCGAAAAGGCGGGGTCTGGGCTGGAACGCGCTGCATCGGCCCTCGCAGTTTCAAATCAGCTAGATCGAACACGACGCCCTCACGTCGCCCGCTGCGGTCTAATCGCCGGCTCCGCGTTGCTGCTCGTCGCTGGAGAAGCGGGCGCAGCAAAGGCAGAGGAACTGGACGGTAGGCTGATCGCCCTCTGCCGCGAATTCGCGGACGCGGAAGTTACTTTCGCCGCGTGGGATGCCAAGCGGGATTTCATGCCGTTCGACCATCCGCTCGTAAAGGAGACGAACTCCAGCGCTTGTAAGGGTTCGATGTGCGCGGAACGCCCCTATGGAAAGCGTCGCAACCGTTCTGGGCCGTGGCGAATCCCTGTTCGCAGGTGTCGACCTGCCAGGCCTTGGCTATCGGGTGACGGAGGTGGTCCCAACCGAACTGGCGACCCACCTCCGGCTGACGCGCTTACTCGAGTAGAATTGAGATGAGTGATTGTAAGAGATCGGGAGTCGTCGAGGCGTCGCGCTAATACAACGGCGTTTCCATGTCATGAACCGACTTGAGCCCGGCCCGATGGAGCAGCGACAATCTAATTCGCCGCTCCGGCTCTGCCCAGCCGCATTTGCGGCAACGCCCTCTCCCCTCCTCTGCAGGCACGGTAAACTTCGATTACCGTGCCTTATTGTCGTTAAGTCGTTGTTTTGTTAGCTCACAAAGGCAGCCGAAATTAAATCGGCTGACGTGGCTGCTCGAACGTTGGGTTTCATGGTCACGTCCCCCTATGGCTTCAAGGCCTGCCTCGGCGACCAGGCAGATCCCGCTTCGAGCCGGTGCGGTGATCGGCTTCCATTCCTGACGACTTTTGCGTATGACAGCTAATAGCCATCTAATGTATTGAGGATGTATATCATCTATCAAGCTTATGATATCGGAGTGATAGTGTGATTCTGACGGTCGGAAACACCAAGGGTGGCGTAGGGAAGACGACGGTGGCGATCAACCTTGCGATCTTGCGGGTCATCGGCGGGCAGGACGTGCTGCTGGTTGATGGTGATGACCAAGGCTCTGCCACTCTCTTCTCCCAGCTTCGGGCGGAGAAGCTAGGAAGCGGCGGCTACACGGCTGTCACTCTATCCGGCTCCGCTTTAAGGACCCAAGTCCGCCAGCTGGCCCCGAAGTATGACGACATCATTATCGACGTGGGTGGCCGCGACACCGGGAGCTTGCGGGCTGCCCTCACCGTCTCCCACGTCCTCCTGGTGCCGGTTCAGCCGCGGACGTTCGATATTTGGGCACTGGACCAGGTAGCGGCGCTCGTGGAAGAGGCGAGGGAGCTCAACCCGAAGCTTCGGGCCATAGCCTTTCTTAACGGAGCGGATGCTCAGGGGAGGGATAACATCGACGCCCACGAGGCCATGGCAGAGGTGGAGGGCATCGAGACCGTCGACTTAGTCCTGGTGCGTCGTAAGACCTTCCCGAACGCTGGGGCGCATGGCCGGGGCATCATCGAGGCTCAGCCCCGGGACCTGAAAGCAATTGCAGAATTGACTGCACTCGCTAAGATGGCGTTTGGATAGCTATCTGATATCGGGTGATACACAATGGCCATCGCTAAGAGACCAAATAGCAAGCCTTTGACCGACACCGATGCGGAGAAGTTCATAGCCGGAGCAAGGAAGGCTGAAACGGCTATAGAGGCGCCGAAAGGCAGGGTGGCTACTATGGTCCGGTTTGACGCGGTCCTTTTGGGAAAGGTCGACGCGGCGGCGAAGAAGCGCGGTGTCAGCCGATCGGCCTGGATCCAATACACCCTGAGCGAAGCGCTTGAGGCGTAGAGCGAAGGCCCCCGAAGTTGCTCTGGATCTCTGCTGCGAAGAGGAAGCGGTGACCCACCTGGCGGCGCGCAAGGCTCAGCATTATCACAAAGGTGTCTTCTAGATAGATTTCTGATATCGTTTTGGTATTCAATAGCTATCGATAAGATACATTATCGATAGCATAAGCAACTACGCGTGGCGACCTGGCAATACGTGCATTGATGTCTTTGGCCGCTTTCCAGGCGCAGAAGAAGTCGGCTGCGTCAGGACCCCAATGGGCGCGACTGCTCTTGGAACGTGGCTTCCGGCTCTGGCGGCGCTTTTGGCACCTCCCATGTACCCCAGGCCGCCGTATCGAACACCGCCAGCGCTTGGTCGCGATCGATGTCCGCCGCCCGCAGCGCCTCGTGTAGAGCCAAGAGCCGGGCCTCCAGCTCTTGTTCGAAGACCACGCGTTCCACCCCGATCCGTGCGTGGCCAGACTCCTGGCCGGCGGTCTCACACAGGTCGATGGAAATCGGCGGATTGAACGTGAGGGGAGGGGGCATGCCTACAGCTTTAGTCGGAGCAGCCAGCTGGACAAGAACCCTCAGAGCGGGTCGCGGGTGCGCCGCGCGCCTAGCGCTTAAGATCCCGGGAGCCTGAACCCCTAAACAGGCGCAAGTACGGAGTGCCACCCGCGCCGGTCTATCTATGAGCCTCTTATCACCGCCAGTTCATGCACGGTCCGCAGCCCGACTGGGCGATCGAGTTGGTGCCGGAGCCGAGGGAGCGCGTCCGATAGCGACTCGGGCGAACTGGGACTCTACTGACGCTCTCCCTCGAGCCTAAAGTTACCCACAATCCATCAAGTTATCCCGTGGACTCTAGTGACGCCATTTTGGGACTCTGCTGACGAGACTCGGGGTTATCCAGGGGACTCTACTGACGAAGCTAATACCTAGAATCTAATAATCATCGAATAGTTTTTGCGTCAGTAGAGTCCCACTTGCATTCCTGTGAAAAGACCCGGCAAACACGTTCATGGGTGAAGTTCATCAACTAGTACTGCGCCACGGCGTAGAGACCGCCCGGACGATGGTTTGCACCAAAGCCGAGCGCCACGCCGTGGATGCTGCGGCTATGATCTTATCTGAAGAAGAAAGTCGGCTTGGAATTACCCACGCTGGCTTCGCGATGACTTCGCTTCCCCATAAGCAGATCCAAGAGGCTCTATGGAAAAGAGACAGTCATCGCACAACACTGCTTGTCGAATCAGGACGTGATCGCCAGGGCAATGCCATAGGTGTGCCTTACGGCTCAATCGCACGATTGATCCTCCTGTACCTTCAAACCGAGGCGACTCGCACAAACTGCCCAGAAGTCGAGCTCGGGCGTTCAATGAAGTCGTGGATGTCCCGCATGTCACTCTCGACTGGCGGCAAGACCTACCAACTCGTCACGGAACAAGCTCGGCGCATCTCTGCCTGCCGTCTAACGTTCTTTACTGATCGTGAGAACGGCGCCGAGGGGCGCCACAACGGAGCATTCGTACAAGATGCTATTTCACTGGCCGGTGTGTCAGACGACAATCAGCCAACCCTTTGGCAAGACCGCGTAAGGCTTGACGCCGGCTTTTGGCAATCACTGCAGGACCACCCCGTTCCGGTCAGAGAGGAAGCGATCCAGGCGATTGGGTCACGCTCCATGGCGATCGATGTCTACATCTGGCTAGCCTACCGGCTGCACTCCCTGACTAGACCTACACCTATCACTTGGACCGCCATCCACGCTCAGTTTGGTGCCGGTTTCCGTCTGGTGCGTCAGATTAAACCAACCTTTACAGAAGCCTTGAACCTTGCCCTTGCCGTTTATCCTGAGGCTGGCGTCCGCGTAGAGAAAGAAGGCATCGTCTTACACCCCTCACCTCCGGCAGTGCCTAAGACCGAAGCGCGGCGGTTAAAGATCATCTGAGACACTGCGATTGGGACTCTACTGACGCCTTACTCGCTCGGGGGCCGCCATTCGGTGCCGTTAGGACCCGTTATGACCCTTACCCTCGCTGATTTTCTTCTCGGATTTCGCCTTTTCATGGTGACCAATCACTGCACCAAGGGCTGCTCCTGTTTTTGTGTGCCCACCCATCCTGTGCCCAGCGACCGCGCCGACAGCAGCCCTTTCAGGGTTCCACCCTGGGCTTTTCCGAATCTTGCGCTTGTGCGCCAATGGTCGCCCCCATCAGGGTCATTGCCCCGAACGCTGCAAACGTCAAAGAGGTGCGTTTCTTCATCTCGGCTCCGGCTGCATGGGAAGTTTGGCATCTCGGTATCGAAGAGCAGCCTAAAGAGCTTGGAAGGATGCTCCCACCTGTGTGCAGCAGTGCGGCCGCTCTGATCACCTGAGCCGAAC
>Ga0208982_1000013_pt1 | contig 21859 bp, 17 predicted proteins | sample MedBloCAOM1_O3_FD_187840 | JGI IMG/M metagenome (GOLD analysis project Ga0208982, IMG submission 187840) | Forest soil microbial communities from El Dorado National Forest, California, USA - Mediterranean Blodgett CA OM1_O3 (SPAdes) (version 2) | ecosystem: Environmental > Terrestrial > Soil >... | reverse complement strand
CCTCAAAGCCGACAGAGAAATAATCTCGCGCCAGAACGGCGGCGGCGCCTGCGACCAGGGCGAGGACGATGATCCCGGCAACGAGTTTGACGTGGTTCGGGAAGGTCGGCCGCGTTGGCACCGGCGCATGCGAGACAAAGGAGACCGGCGGCTCCAGCAGGGCAGCGCGATCCACCACTTCCTTCGCATGATCAAGGAAGGTCTCGTAGACCCCGCGTGCACTCTGGGCTTCTTCGCTGAGACTTTGATATTCAGCCTGCGGCGAGCTCTGCGCCCCGGCCTGAGCACGGAGTGCATCGAGATTGTCGCTCAGCTGCTTGGTCTCGGCACGTGCCGAGATAAGGTCCGTTTGAATCGAGGCCAGTGCCGAACGGGTCTGGCTATTTAGGCTTCCCCGCGCCGCGGCGATCTGTCGGTTTAACGAGCGGATTTTGGGATAGTTCCGGCCATACTGCGCCGCCGTATCGTCTCGCATGCTTTGGAGCTGCAACAGCGAATTGGCCGTAGCAACCAGGATCGGCTGCGTGGACAGCGACACAAGAGCACTCGTATTCCCATGCTGGGCAGCATCGTGCAGGGCGTCAGCCCGCGCCTGTGCCGCAGCCAGCCGCGCCTGGGCTTGGCTCAGATTAACCGCCGTCTCGGTGATTTGCCGATCGATCAGAGGATTGGCAGTCGTGCCCTCCGTCGTGTTGGTAAGCCCGTGCTTGACGTCGAAGTTATCCGCCTTGTGCACGGCATCGAGCCAGCGCTGGCGAAGTTCCCCGGTCCGGTTATCGAGCCACTGAGCCACGTTGTTCACGTCGGCAGTCTGACGCGCAAGCGCGATACGCTGATAGTTGCTCACCACGGCATTCGCCAGCGCGGCCGCCTCAGCCCCCGTTTTGGCGGTCACACTGACATCGATCACGCGCGAATGCAGTTCCGGCGTTACCGTGAGATTGCCTAAGAAGGCATCGATCGCCGATTGCTGACGAGTCTGCGGATCGGTGGAAACCGGCTTCGCGCAGAGGTAGGACAATCCCTTGCGGCAAAGGAAAGCACTCACGCTCTTGGTCAGGCTGAAGCTCGCCTTTCCTGGCACCGGCGGAATCTGCTCGAGCACCGCCGCCGCCACATCGCGAGACTGCAGCAACGCAGCCTCCGTTGCCGGCCGGTCATCCTCCAACCGAGCCACTGGCTGCTGGCCGGTCGGCGCCAGCGGGTCCGCGCTCGGCGCCGCGATCACAACCGTCGCTGTCGCTGTGTAGCTCGGTTTGAGCAACAGCATGCCGCCCGTGCCCAGAACCAAAACCGCGAGCATAATCACAACGAACAACGCCAGATGCCGGCGCCAAATGCGCAGCACACGCCGCACCGCGCCGCCACCATGAAGGTCTATCGGACCTGATAAGGCTAGTTGATCACTCATGATACGCGCGTCGTCTGATCAGCATTAATCCCACCATTCCCCCGGCCAGGGACCCGCTTCGGGCCGAACACGGCGAAGCGAAGAACGTAGATGCCGAAGACGGGCAGTCCGAGCACGTAGCGGCGCCACAGCCGCCGGGGCTCTCTGACCAATCGCACCAGCCACTCGATCCCCAGATTGGCAACCCAGCGCGGAGGCCGGCGCACCAGTCCCGCCGCGTGGTCAACTAGGGCACCCGCCGCCACGGCCACGCCCGGCTGCAGACGGTCCCAGTTATCCCATAGCCACTGCTCTTGGCGCGGCATGCCCATGTTGACGAGGAGAATCGAGGGCGCCAGCTGATTGATCCGCTTGACCAAGGCCAGAGTCTCTAAGGAATCCCGCGACGCATCGAAGTAGCCATGCTGCACGCCGGCCGTCGTGACGCCGTAGCGCACTTCGTAGCGCCGCGCCGCCTCTTCAACTGCTTCCTGGTGTCCGCCCAGCCAGAAGATTGAAGCCTTCGGACCGAGTTGCTCGAGCACAGACCCAATCCATTCGGGCGGCGTCGTCCGGTGCGGAATTCGACCTGTCAGAAAACGTGCCGCAAGCTGCACGCCGGCGCCGTCGCAGAAAGCAATATCGGCGCGCGCGAAGAGGTCACGCATCCAGGGGTTGCGCTGCGACAGAACAACAAAATGGGCATTCGCGTTCACCACCAGCATCTTGCGCTTCGCTGCCGCAGCCTCCACCACCCGCGCCGCAATCACGTCGCGATGCAGATTATGCATCCGAAGGCCCATGACCTCGATGATATCGGTCTCCGTGCTGGCCATTGCGGCGGTCGAGCCTAGGGCAGCGACCCTGTCCACCGGCACGACGGAAAGTGCATGATCAGAAGGCATTTTTGCTGAAAACCTCTCGCAAGACCGTCAGCGCCATGATCTTCAGATCAAAGCGGATCGACCAACGCTGGATGTACTGCAGATCAAAGGCGACACGACGACGAAGATCGTCGGTCGTGACCAGCTCCCCCCGCGCACCATTGACCTGGGCCCAACCCGTAATGCCGGGCTTGACCTGATGGCGCAGAACATATTCGGCCAAAGCGTCATCAAGCAGCTTGCCCCCAGCCCGGGTATGCGGCGCGTGCGGACGCGGCCCGACGAGCGACATCTCCCCGCGCAGGACATTCAACAGCTGTGGCAGCTCATCGATGCTCAGCCGACGTAGCCATTTGCCGACACGGGTCACCCGCGGGTCTCCGCGGGACGTCTGACGCGACGCCATGACATCAGCGTCATGGGCATACATCGAACGGAACTTGAACACCGTGAACTGACGGTTGTTGAAGCCCAGGCGCGGCTGGCGAAACAGGATCGGGCCACGCGAATCGATCTTGATCGCGCAGGCGATCACCAGGAGAAGGGGCAACAGAAATACGAACGCCGCCAGCCCCAGCGTGATGTCCAGCATCCGTTTGCGCATGGTCTGCCACTCGGTCAGCGGCCGGCGCTGCAAGACCATAAAAGATAGCGGCCCAAGCGATTCGACCGGTAGCGCAAGATCCGGACCCTGCACCAGATATGGCATGATGTAGACATCCGCCAGAACTGCACGCAGTCGCCAGCTGAGACGCGAGATCTGGCTCTCATGATCATCGATGGCAGGCGGCAAGGCGATGATAATGCCATGCAGCGCCGCCTCGCGGCTTAAGGTGATGAGGTCGGCGATCGAGCCACGGACCGGCTTCTGGTCAGGCGTTCTCGGTCCGTCATCGAAGACGCCAACCACTTCAAACGCCTTGCCGGATTCCTTCGCCAGGCGCTCGGCAATGCGAAAGGCATGTGCGTCCCAGCCCACCACCGCAAGCTTGCGGGTAAACCGCTGCTCAACCGCAGGGTGCTGCAGCAACACCGTGCCGACACTGCGCGCCACAACGAGAGCGGCCGTGGCAGAGACGAACCACACCAGCGGTGTTCGGATTAGTGTGGGTTCAGTCCAGCCAAGAAGCCAAAACACTAGGCCCTGCGCAGCAGCTGCCAGGATGGTAGCGGGCACAAGGACCTGTAACTGGCGCGTGATGAGCGCCGTATGCGGAAGGTTTGACGGACGTCCGCGATTTGAAGCCAGGAAAAAAACGAGCACCGCGACAAGATCGCCGACGACCAAGACCTCGTCCTGCCGAGGTGTCAGTAGGCTGCGCCCGATTCCTCCCGTGATTAACGTCGCGACCAGCACGCCCGCGCCGTCCACCCAACGCCTAATTCCCGGCAATGCCGGATGTGAATACGACGGTTGAGCAGTGGGTGAATGCGAATACGATGCGGCCCCGACAGCAGAAATTGCTTCGGCACCCTCTGGCAAAGCAGACTGATAATGAGCGCTCTTTGAGGACATATCCGATGAAAGCCCTTCCGGCTTCGGAAATTGGAGAATCGTCCCGCTCATAATGCTTCCCGTCTTACCAAGACCTCGATCAGACCGGAGTCGGATCCACGCCCATGCCCGGCGCGTGGCCAAAATAGCTTCGTTGCTGTGAAGACCTGCCAACCTAAGGCTAGCGTTTCTCCGCAGCGAGGGTCAACAGTCTGTTGCGTCGCAGCATCGCCTCTTTTCGAAGAAATATATAGGCCAACTCATAGCCCGAGAAGGGTCACTACAGTTTCTCGGATATACCGACCAATATAAATGCCTCGGTTCTGAGATTACCGCTTCCACGTGTCGAAGGTCAACTGTCTGTTGCGACGCAGCATACGCCACTTTTTGGCCAAAATGTGTATCTTAATTGGAATAAGTCTTGAAGAACGAAAGTTTTTGAAATGATCCTGTAATGCTAGGCTGGATCTGCCTTTAAGGGATCACCACGCCGACGCATCCGATTAGGTGTCTGTAGTGATTACCAAATTTGACAGCCAGGTGCGCGGAGTGAGGCTTCCGCAGGGCCTGACTACCACGCCGGAGGAAGAGGAAAGCCCCTTAGACCATCCCTTGAGGAGCCGGACCAAAAGGGCCTAGACGCGCATGTCCGAGGCAGTTCCCACGGAATTGTGATTCCGTGCAGAACGACAGACCCACAGGCTCACAATTGTTTGATTTCAAGGCAGGTTTGCTGCAGGAAAGAGGATACAAAGACTAGACGGATAGTCGTCGTGCGAGCCTAGGCACGCGTGTCCGAGAAAGCATTTGAGGCACATGATTGTCATGAGGACGGGAATCTGGCGGAGAGCATGATCAGCGCCTGGACCGACGTCCCATTTGCTTCTGATCGTCAAGTGCAAATCTCCAGCAAAACGTGGCGCGACATCGCCGTGTTGCCGGAGGAGGAATTCCAGGACCTCGTTCATCGTTACGAGACGGCTTTTCCCTATCCTCACCTCATTGTTGAAAATATCTTTCCTGCAGCTGTTCTAGAGGACGTCGACAGGGAATTCGATATCGATGGTCCCATCACCTGGCGATCCTTTCAAAGCGGACTACAGCAGAAACGTGGCACCACGCCGAATACCGACCTACCGCCAGCGGCGCAGGAATATTTCAACCTCCTCTATTCTGGTCCATTTCTACGTTTCCTCTCGCGCCTCACCGGAATAGCTGACCTCATTCCCGATCCCGCCCTCTACGGCGGGGGCATGCATGAGGTTTCCGAAGGTGGGCGATTCGAGATCCATATTGATTTTCAACGCCATCCGCAGACCAATCTACATAACCGCCTCGCCGTCATCACTTATCTCAACCGTGACTGGCACTTGGATGATGGTGGTTCCCTTGAGCTGTGGAGCGTGGATCCACCTGCCTGTGGCGCGCGCGTCATCCCGACCTTTGGCAGGACGATCATCATGGAACAGTCGCAACGAGCAGCGCATGGCCACCCGGCCCTGATCCGCCCTGGTCTGCGGCGCCGCGCGCTCATCGCCTACTTCTACACCAATAGTCCATCGGCTTTGGAGACAGCGGACAACACCACCATCTACATCCCGCATTCTGGCCAGTCTTTGCGTCAACGCAGTGAGATTGTGCTGCGCCTGATTCTACCCCCCATCGTGATCCGCGGAATCAAGTCCGCCAACGCATTACTGCAAAAGCGTCGCGCTCGTTCCAGATGAATGCGAAGCTGCCGCGCAGAATACGCAAACTTACGAGCCGCGAGCTACTCAGCGAGGCACATGGATTTTGAAACTGTGGCCCTGGATCGTCACTGCCCCAAGCGCGTCGCTGCTGTTCGACAAACCCTTCCAAGTGGAAGCAATAACGTAAGCGGATTGGCTTCGGGATGATCCGACCAGCCGCACTGCGACGTCATGCGTTCCAGGCGAAAGTTTTTGCCTCACAGGCAAGCCTTGTGGTGCCACCGTGCGATCGGCTGTGATATCGACGGCACGAGTAATTTCATGACCGTCGATCGCGATCGAAACCTTGATATCAGGCGCACCAGGGTCCTTCGCCAAATAGAGCATCTCTGGTGCCATCATGCGTTCGAGCGCGACGAATTGTGGTCTGGCGACAGCATCAATAGGGTCGAGCCGCATCGGATAGTTCGGCTTCCACCAGGGTCCGGCGCCCCAAACAGCCACTCCCCAGAACACATCTGGCGCCGAGGCGATCTTGTCGAGCATGGCGCTGAATGCGGCGCTTCCAGTCGGGTCAGGAGGGGCCCCGGTTTCCCCTAGGAAAATCCGTACCCCCACCTTCCGAGACCAGGCAATAGCCCCGGTCAATCGATCGATGCCAATTTCGGACGACGCTACAGGCTTGCGATAAGTGCCAGTACCGTCCGGGTCTAGATAAGAGTGCAACTCCAACACCCAGTTGTTAGCGGGATCGACAATTCTTCCCGCGAAGGGTGCCTGAGGGGTGATATCGGCAGCAGTGCTCCAATGTGCATGCGGCACGAGGATCGTTCCGTTGAATCCTGCTTGTCGTATCGCGGCGATGGCTTGGTTCCAGATCCTTTCATAGTCTTCGTCACCGCCCGTATGAGGTTCATTCATCAGCCCGATCGCCACGTCCTCGCGTGCGAAGGCTTCGGCAAGTCGGCGCATGAACTCGACATAGTCGGTCGCAGCGGCGGGATCGGCGAGAATATCGCGCGGCTTGCCATTCGTATCCATGAAGCCGTAGCCGTGCGGATCAAGCACGGTAATTGCTCCACCAGCATGATCTTCGGCGGTAATCTTCTTGAGGTATCCAAGGAAGTTTGGATCGAGCGGTCCTTGGGCCTGGGGTTGCAAACGGGCTATCTGAAATGGCAGGCGTATGAGCCGGACGCCGTGCTGCAGATAGTACGCAGGATCGGGCACCGCAAAATTAGTTCCCGCTTTCGTTCCTTTGCCAAACTCCAATCCACTTTCGCTCACGCCCCAAAGGATCGAGGGGGAGTCATGAAGTGCCGCCGCTTGTGCAGCAGAACTCCCGAAGCCGATGCAGAGGGCGGCGGCGAGGAGGTTGCGCATACGGATCCTTTTATCGACTGAGGGCTCGGCCGGATCCGGAGACGCGTCGCCGAACCGCACGGCCGATATGCCGCAGCATGTAAGGAAAGAAGGAAGGGTCGCGGGCGCTGCGTGCTGCTATCTGCCACAAGGCGGCGGAGCGGAGTGCCCTTGAGATGAAATGTGCGTCGTCTAGCCGCCCGAGACCACGAGCCCTGAGCTGCAAAAGCGCTACGAGTTCCGTGTCGGATGCCAGACGCGGATCTCGGCTCAAAGCCAAAGCGGCATCCCTGAGCGCGTGATAGGCGATAGTGGTTCGTGTCATTCCCGATGAACGACCGCTGACAGCACCTTGGCGCTGCGTATAGAGATAGAGTGGTTGACTTAGGAGCCGGAACTGCGCCCCGCGGCACAGCAACTCGACGACAAGGCGGAAATCCTCGCCGTGGCGCATGTCAGGTTCATAGCGGATACCATGTTCGATGAGCGTGCTGCGGCGAAATATCGGCTTGAGCAGACCCCAATCTAGACCTTCCCCGGAAGCAAGGTTATGGACAAGAAAATCACGAAGGCTGACCAGGCCCTTCACCGCCGCCGCTTCATCTCCCATGCCCCGGCCGGTGACGCAGCTGGCCGCAGCGTCGTAGTAGGCGAGGTCATCCGCTACCAGGTCCGCACCGGTCTCCACCGCAAAGGGTATGAGCTTGGCTAGTCGGGAGGGTGCGAAAGCGTCGTCAGCATCCAGGATCGCGAGCCATGTGCCATTGGCTGCATCGATCGCGGCGTTACGTGCGACTGACGGGCCTCCATTGCGCTGCATTGCGATTATCTTGATGAGAGGATTGGACTTGGCCGCAGCCTCAATCACGCTACGTGTGCCGTCAGTCGAGCAATCATCAACGATAAGAATCTCGTGTGGTGGCAGGGTCTGCGCCGCTACGGAGGCGATAGCGCGGCCGATAAAGGCCTCTGCATTATAGGCGGGGATAATGACGGTAACGCTGGTTGGGTCATTCATGGGTTTAGACTGGTAATGCGGTCATAGACGGTTTCAAGCTCTGCCGTGCGCCGATGTAGGTCATGCCGCTCAGCGACGAAGCCTGGGCCGGCAGCGGAAAATCGCGTTGACACGGCGTCATCCGTTAGCAGCTGAGTCAGTCGCTCGGCGAGCGTCGCCACATCCCGCTCGGCGAAGGCATAGCCTGTCTCGCCGTCGCGGATGCCTTCGGTAGCGCCCCCCCGGGCGGAGGTGACGACGGGAACGCCGCTCGCCTGGGCCTCCAGGATGACCAGACCAAGGCCCTCAGCATCCCCGCTTTCTGCCGTGACGCTCGGCAGGCAAAAGACCCGCGCTTCCGCCAGCAATGCCTGTGCCTGCTCCCTTGAGAAGGCTCCTAGGAAACGCACGCCCGGCATGTCCGCGGCGCGCTCTGTAAGAGCCGGGCGTTCGGGCCCATCACCAGCAATGATCAATTCCGCATCCGGCAATTGGTGCCGCAACCGATCGAAGGCTTCGAGCAGATAGATACAACCCTTCTTTTCGACGAGGCGTCCGAGAAAGAGGATCTTTCGGCCGCGCTGCGCGATCGGAAGGCTGGTCTGAGCGAAGCGACGCGTATCGATCCCGATGGGCTGTACGAAGATCCGGCGGGGCGGCAGCCCAACGGCAATGGCGGTGTCACGGATACTTTCGGATACCGCGATGAAGCTGACCTTCTCCTCCATGGCGAGACGGGCCAGGCGAGACGGATATCCCTTCCAGCGCCGGCCTGCGCGTCCATCGGCGAACCACTGCATGCGCGTCGTTATATCCGAGCCGTGCAGCGTGACCAGCAATGGCACGCCAAGGCGACGGGCGACCGGCCAAGCTTCTACGCCATCGAAGCCGAAATGAGCGTGAATCAATCTCGGCTGCAGACGCCTTATTATAGCGATAAGGCTGGGTGATGCGCGGTCAAACCTGCGCCAGATGACACCTTCGAGGCGCTGCACCAAAGAAGGGGGGCCGCGATGCCGCGCCGCCACGAGCAGGCCGGCGAGTGGCAACCCCTCGATCTCGCGTTCCCCGACCAAAACGGGGCGCCAACGACGAAGTGCGAGCGCCTGGTCCCGCACGAAGGTCTCGGACAGCGGTAGGATCTGCGTGCGATAGATGGCGACGACGGGGCCAGCCAAAGCCGCGCTTGTCAAGCTGCCTCGTCCCATAGCCGCGTATCCGCAAAATCCGCCGGCCTCAGAATGCGATCAACGACCTCGCTCCAGCCGAGTGAATTTACCGTAATAGTCTGCGTGTTTGTCACAGCCTTCCGGATAGCTGCCTCAATTGACGACGCATCGCCGGGTGTGTAGCCGAAGCGACCGGCCGCGTCGCCGAGAGCAAAATGTGGGCATACGGCGGGGATCCCGAATAGCCCGAACTGCCGGAGCTTAAGCGACGTATCGATCAAATAGCGTGGGGTATCGGCATCACGATAGGGCGCGACACCGAAAGCAGCGTGCTGAAGATAGGCGAGAGTATCGGCGAAGGCCATTTCCGGGTGGATGATGATATTGGCACCCTGCAGCCGGGACGCTGCCTTACCCGCACCGATAATGTGAAAGTCGACGTTGGGAAAGGCTGTTGCGGCAAAACTAAAGAAACTTGCGTCGAAAAGCATCGATCCGACTGAGACGCAGGACGGGCGATCCCCATACGGATTGGGATAGCATCGCTCAGCGATGGCTCTGTCGATGCCATGAGGAACCAGAACCGCATTACGGCCATGCGGCATGCCAGAGAGCAAATAGCGAGACGGTAATCTTACGGTATCGATCATGTCGAAATTGCGGGCAAAGTCCCGCTTGATCGTTGTCGCACAGCCAATAACATCAAGGTCATCGGAGGCAAGGTAGACGATTCTCGCCGCGGGATTGAGACGCCGAACATCGGCGACAAAGACCGCCGCCAAGCCGGATTCTATGAAAACGATGTCGGCTTCATCAATCCATCGCTGGGGGATGCGGGGGATCATGCTCCGGTAGAGACGGAACAACGCCGCTTCGATAGGTGCCAACACTTGCCTGCGCATATCGAAGGGATGCCAGGGCATCTTCCAGAGGTAACACTCTACGCCATCTTGGGTTTCGACACGGTTGGCACGGTCAGAAAGACTAGACCGGGTATCTCCGCGCCGCTCCGACAGGCGCGACAGGCCAACGGAGAAGAAGCGGGTTTTACTTCGTTTGGCCATCTCCGCGGCGATAAAGTGCACGCTTGCCTTACGCATGCTGCGGAAATCATGGACCGAGATAAACAACGCCTGTGACATAGGGTCAGTCAATCACTCTGCTAGGCGACATGGAGGGGATCCTCACGTCGATCGCGTTACCGATTGCTCCCTGATGTTCCGTACCGCCTGGCGCACATCGCTGCCCCACTCCTCCGGCCGGTTTGCGCCCGCTTCTATGGGGCAGACGACGGCCCTGCAAGAGCTTTCGAGGAGTGAAAGCCCTTCGTGATCGCCGGCGGCCACTTTCAATACGTCCCTTGACACTCTAATATCCCTCCCCTCACGAGAATTGACACTTTGCTGCCATAATGTGTCAGGTCGCCTGTTCCGCTTTGTGCGGGTGTCTTCGCTTGCGTTGCGTGTATTCACATAATGGAAACAGGGTGTTAGGCTGGCCATGCAATCTGCCTTAGTCCGACCGGCTTCCACCGCGGTCCTAACGGGCTCTCGCCTAGTGCTCGCGGCCGCGACCTTTAACATGGTGTTGTGCTTCATCAGCACACGCGGCGGGTTGCATATCTCAAGCGCGGTCGTGATACTTTTTGAGCTCGTGATCCTCGGCGCCGGCCTCTTTGCCGCCCGCAGCCGAATCACAGAACGGGCCGTGCGGATTACAGCCGTCACGACCATGCTTCTAATAGGGCTGAAGTTCGTCAATCCTGGGTTGGATCTAAAAATCCTTCATGACCTCGGCATTATGTACATCTTTTACGAACTGGGGATGCTGGCCTCCGCGCAGGAAGGCAATCGCACATTATGGATTGTAATGGCGATTGTGCTCCCGATTGGTCTGTTCGAGTTGCTGCTACCAAGTCAGTTTGGCACGATGTTCGACGTCTGGTCCTATTATGTCGATAAGGGAGTCATCGCTCAGACCACGGTGAATTACGGCGATACGACCCTGTTTATCAGTGGTAATCGTGGCGGCGCGATGAGTCGGACCTTCTTTCCGGGCCTTTTCGGCTCACATCGCGTCTCGTCGATATTTCTCGAACCGGTTTCGATGGGCAACTTCTCGGTCATCGTTTTCGCTTGGTGCCTCAGCACGCGAATTGGAAAGCTTTGGTCGAGAATACTACTCGTCGCGCTCGGAGCCTTCTGTTTTGTATTGGGCGATTCACGCTTTGCATCCGCCTGCTGGCTGGTGATGCTCGCTTTGCGAATGATGCCCCTGCACCGGTCGCGCTTCGTGGTGTTTTGTTTACCTTTGCTCGTGATGCTGGTGTTGTTAATCAACGGCTCTCTCCACGAATTGCCGGGCGTCGTACCCTCGATCATTGGTGACAACTTCTCAGGCCGTCTGTTGTTCTCGGGCCGACTGCTCGATTTTTGGAACCTGCAGCAATGGCTGGCCTTGAGTCCATCGCAGGTCTACACCGCCGACACTGGCTATGCCTATGTCATCAACAATCTCGGCTTACCACTCGCGCTGTTCTTTTTAGGTATCTTTGCCTTCCTAAAGCCACGAACACCGGAGGCGGCCTCTATGAAGGCAATGATCGCTGTCTATATGGCCGCGTCACTATGCATCGGTGCGAACATGTTTACCATCAAGACAGCTGCTTTGTGCTGGTTCCTCTATGGCGCTGCCAATGCCGTCTCAACCGACGGGAGGCCCGCGATCCGAACGTTCTTCAGCAGGCGCCCGCGAATAATGCCGCGGTCAGCAGTCAGCATCCAGTAGGATGGGCTTGAGCGGATGGTTAGTGGACACAACAAAACGATCCCGGATCAGCTTCCGAGGTGTGTGCGTCTGCACCGAGTTTTCACAATTTGACGACGCGAGCCTTTTCCGTCCCATGGATCAACGCAAGATTGCCCAGATCACGACGAGCCAAATGGGCGTCATAATTACGACGCCAATGATGAAGCCACGAAAAAATAACCCCGGTGCCGGAAGTGGCCGAGGGTTTTTAGTTGGCACATCACTTTGGGAACCCGGATCCGCCAAGTCGACGATGGCGGCCGAGGGGTGATTGCCCAGAATCTTAAAATGTTGTCCGAGACTCATTGTCTTAAATTTGGTGTTGCTTCTTGAGCGTTGGTCAAAATTTAACCTGACTTTATCCACTATGCACGCTCTAATTTGCGTTACCGGGCATGCTCCTACGCCATGCTAAGGTGTTGATAATCCTTCATTCCATAGCCCTCCCCGGTAAGGCTGACCTCCTCTGAGGTCTTGGACATAGGTAGAGTCGGCGATTCCGTCAGCCTTTGAAGAGTGTTTCGCGTTGCACGAAGGCCAGCGCAAGCAAGCACCTCCCGCGCTCGGAAAACCACGCCGCTTGGAGTCTTAAATAAGACAGTCAGTTACGGCTGAATTCTAATCAATAATCTTAAAAGTAAGGGAGCGGGACTTGGATGCCGATCAGGACCCTGACAACGTCATTACCTGCTGTTCTCAAGAATGGCGGGTAGCTGTTGGTCTATCTCATCACTCCGACGCAGGAGGCGACCTTCCATCAGGTCGAAATAAATAATTGCCGCGGCCAGCAAAACGAAGAAGCCTGTCACCGCCAGAAGCCAAGCAATCAGGCTAGCCGTGGAATGCGATATTGCCGCCCATCCGCCAAAGGCGGTCATTACCACGAAGTATGCGATGACGACCTTCACGGGGCGTGCTCCAAAACCAACTTAGGGACCTGTAATCGTAACTAAAGGCAGAGAATAGCCCCAAATTGGGTTGAGAGAATCTGATGGCTGCACAACTAATCATTACCTGCGTGATTCCTTAGGAGAACGGTCAGGTCGATGTGCGCCGGTGAGTTAATGGAATCAATGCTCAGCATTGCAAACATCACCTAGAGTCACACCCAAGAAGCGCCTGGCAGCTCTCTAGGGACCGAGAAAGAAAACCCTTGCGACTTGTACATCCGTCAAAGTGAGTATGTCAGATGGGTCGGGCCGGTCGGATGCCTGACGCTCACAACCTTAGGCGCTCATGGCGCGGCCGAGGCTGACCTTGACGTCATTTAATGAAGAACCGGCAGGTATTCGAGCTCCGCCATTTCTAAATCCGGCGCATCACAACTGCGATAACCCTCTAATCAACACCTCTTTGTGCAACGTCATCTGCAGCTGTCGTCTGTTAAAAGGCGCGTTATGAGTGCAAATGAAATATTCCAGCAGCTTCAGCTACAACCTTCCGAGTCAAGCTTTAACTGGCGAAGGATCCGGGATCGGATTGCCGAAGGGTACAGTCGCGTTTCCACGGCGGACCGTGTAAAATTGCTCCAACTCTATCAAGCTATTATAGAGATGGCGGAGCAACAGATTCCTCCTAATGAGCTGGAACGATTCCGAATTGGACGTCGACAAGACTACTACCGCATGCTCGTTAGTGAATGGCTTTCGCACGACGGCAAAGTCTCCCCCGCGACAATGGACGCCGTCACCCGACGCGAAGTAGCCGCTGGTCGAATGTCGCCCAATGATGCGCTTAGGAGAATCGCGGCCGCTGGCGTTGTCGCAAAGACCACTCGTCGAGTGGGTCGGCTTAGGCGCTTCGGGGAGCGCCCTTGACAAGGTCCGATCACTGTCGGCGCTTGTGACGTCACAAGCTCTTTTGCGTAGACGACCGCGCATCTTTCTGGCCGTAACCCTGAAGTCGATGCTGAAGTTTGAAGCAACGCGTGTACCGCGCCCAGGGCTGTGTATTGCTTGGCTAGGTGACGGCAACCTGGGCGTGCGGCGCCAGTATGTGTTCGAGGAAAGATTTATGCTTTCATCATCTCAACGAATAGACGGGCGCTCAATTGATCGTGTAGTGCTTTTACGCGCTTGGCATGGAATCCGCTCTTAATGCATGACGTTAAATTTACCATCCTTATCTACGTCCTTGCCTCTGCGCTCGTCCTTTCCTATGCCGGCAAGGTGCGCGCCTCTGAACTTCGTCGACCGACTGAAGGACCAGCACTTCGAGCATTGCGCGCTGAGCAACAACGCGACCATGCGCGGCTTCTCGCGTCGGAGGGTTTCTCCCCGATACTGGTGACAGGCGAAAGTGTCGCCACCCCGCGTATCGATGATCCATGTCGAGAAGCGATTGAACGGGCTGAAAAAGAGGAAGGAATTCCCAAAGGCCTCTTGGCCTCTATAGCACAGGTTGAAAGCAGTCGGTTGGACGCCGTCGGGCGACGACGACCTTGGCCCTGGACTGTGGACATTGACGGAGCGGGGTATTTCTACTCAACCCGCAAACAGGCCGTCGATTCGACACGCCGGGCTCTTAAGCGAGGCGCTACTGCCGTTGATGTAGGTTGTCTCCAAGTTGACCTAGAGCAGCATCCTGACGCGTTCCGAACGCTTGAGGAGGGCTTTGATCCTATGGTCAACGCGCAATATGCCGCGCAATTTCTGCGTCAACTGCAAGCACGCAGCCATGACTGGACATTGGCAGTAGGATTCTATCATTCGAAGACGACGTCTCTCGCGATTAGCTACCGCAAGCTTGTGGCGGCGGCGAGCAACACGCGTCCATAACCAATAATCTAAAAGTGTCGGTCCTCTCGTGACATTCATGAATCCGTCCCGCTTCAAAGCACTTCCATATTTGCGACGCCGCAAATTGCTCGGCCTGCTGGCCAGCGGCGCGACCCTTCCGTCTCTCTCTGGTTGCGCTGACATCGTTAAAGGCACCCACGAATTAGAAATCAGACAGAACCGGGAAGCAGCCGATGTATTCATCACAGCCGATCGTGCTGGGCCAGTCGCAACAATTGGACCAGATTTTGTTGGCTTCAGTTATGAAAAGAGTGCGCTCTCCCGGAGCTTTTTCACGGGATCGAATAAGAGACTAATTAGCCTCTTTCGCCGACTCGGCCCTGGGATCTTACGCTTAGGAGGAAACAGCGTCGACCGGACTAGCTGGAGCGCAGATAACACTGATCCGGCGGAACATCTCATCCTGCCATCCAATGTTGACGCGTTAGGTGAGTTTCTGCGCGCTACTGACTGGAAAGTCCTCTACGGCCTGAATTTCGCTAGCAACACGAACGCGCGATTGGTCGACGAAGCTTCCTACGCTACGCATTCTCTCGGCAGTCGGATTTACGCCTTTGAAGTCGGCAATGAACCCGATGAATATTCCGTGAATGGTTTACGGCCGTCCAGCTTCACTTATCACGACTTTATCTCGGAGTGGGCCGCTTATGCGAAAGCTTTGAGGAAGCGACTTCCTGCTGCTGTTTTGACGGGCCCCGCCAGCGCTTGGCACGAGGATAGTTGGACGGTTCCCTTCGCCGCGGATGAGGGCAACTGCATCAGCCAACTTACACAGCACTACTATCGCGGAAATGGACAATCCCCGTCCTCGACACTCGCCTTGTTACTCGCGGGTGACCCCGCGCTACCAGGCCTGCTACGGCAGCTTCAATCGGCGGCACAATCGTACAGAATACCTGCGGGATATCGCCTCACCGAAGCGAATTCATTTTACTACGGGGGGGCGCCTAATGTTAGCAATACATTCGGAAGCGCATTGTGGGCTATCGAGTTTCTTTTTCTTAATGCGCTATATGGTTCGGCCGGTGTGAACTTTCACGGAGGCGGCTCCGCACCTGGCTATACTCCGATCGCTGATAATGACAGACGGCTCCTGCAGATTCGCCCTCTGTACTATGGGATGCTGCTCTTCTCCATGATCGGACCGGGAGAATTGCTGCGAACTAAAGTCAATGGCAATGGAATCGCCCTGACAGCCTACGTTGTAGTGAACCACTCTAAAATGTCAGTTCTTATCCTTAATAAGGACGCTACAACCAGCGCAGTTACGAGGATTGCCCTTGGTGTGGATGCAACGATAGCAACGATTCACACGCTTGCCGCTCCTTCGCTCAATAACACGACCGGTGTTACGCTCAATGGCGCCCCCATAGGCCCTGACGATAGTGGGGCTAGCGCGCCAGATACAGTGCATGTGACAAAGGGCCATCTCTCATTGGTTATTCAGCCGACCTCGGCAATTCTCGTCTCTGTCAATGACTGAGCGTCGCGCGTCATCGGCTTCCATTTGTGCTCATGCTCTCTAATATTCTAGTCACGCAACTCCCTAATCAGTCCCGAGGCCATAGATCAAGCCGGCCACACGCAATCGCATCCAAAGCGTTTGGATCCGCGCATTGGCGGTGACCCGCGGTCGCTCCAAGCCCCGTTCCTAACAAGCATGCCAATCGAGGCAAATCACGCCCGCGACCTTCAGAAGTACCGCTGGAAGACGTTGATGACATCGCCTGGCTTAAGCGTCGTTTCAGGATCTATCCGGCCTTTGATGGCATGGCCGTCGGCTTGCCCCTCATGACGGATGTCGGAGGCGTAGTCGGTAACAGCACGGTAGGTAAAGCCTCCAGCGAGTGCTACGGCGGTGAGCATCGTCATGCCAGGTTGATAAGGATACTCGCCCGGATGGTTGACCTCGCCCAGGACCGCAATGGGACGATAGGTCGTAACCTCAACCGATACGCTGGGGTCACTCATAAGCTGCTTCTTCTCGAGTGTAGAGGAGATATTGGACGCGAGTTCCCCAGCCGTCATGCCGCCGGCTTGTACTGTTCCGACGAGCGGTAGCGAAATTGTTCCGTTGTCCCCGACGGTAAACGTGTTGCTGAGCTGGGTTTCGTTATAGGTGATGACCCGGATTTGATCGCCGCTGCCAAGCCGATACTGGACGTTGCTGGCGGGGGGGAGGTTTGGCAAGTCGCCACCAGGCATGCAGCCGGTCAGCGAGAGTGCGATGACGATCACAGAAGCGAGTCGTGTCGTTCCCCGGCTCATAAAGGGGCAGCTTTTGCTTTGAGCGGATGTGACGGGGGCCATTCGGACTTTCACGATGATAGGTTGTGGGGGAGAACAAGGGACCAGGCTATTCGAAAAGATTGACCCCCACCATGATAACGTTGCTGGTAAAGGAGCCGCTGCTCGTTTCGATAGTATTCGTGGTAGTCGTCACAGTTGAGTTGCCACTGGCGGTGCTGTGGCTAAAGCCATAGCTCAATGAGGCGCTGACGTGCTGAGTGAGATACCAGCGCGCGCCCACGCCGAAATGTTCCTGGGTCTCATTCTCACTGGCGACGCCTGCAACATTCGATTGGGAATCGCTTTTGCCGAGTGCGGCGTAGGCCGTTAGAAAAACGTTCTGGCGCAGCTCGTGATCGAGTTCCAGCCGCCCTTCGAAGAGGGTTTGATTTCGCGCGAAAGGAGAGGCGGGGTCATCGAGCCGGCGGGCAATCGTCGCCGTTATCGTATCCAGGTCACTTGGCAGCCAAATAGCGTCCAGTTCGAAGACAGGCGCGGTGATGGTCGCGGCAGTGCTCTGCGTAAAGTTTCGGCTCTCCGCGCCGAACAAGGCGCGATACTGGAGAACAGCATCGCTGCGGAAATCGACCCCGAGAAAGCCGGCGTAGTCGATGTAACTATTGTTCGACGACCCGGTCGATTGCGAGGAGAACTGAGCGTCAGAGGTGCGTAGTATGACGACTGCCGCATTTCCTGGCGAGACATTGTAGCGCCCTGTCACGCCGCCGATTACGGTCTGGTGGCTCAGCGAATCAAAGTTGACGACGTTAGCGCCGCTTGATTGCCCGAAGTTAAAGCTCTCATACTCTAAAAGGGGCGTTACGCTGAAGCGACTGAAGAGCTTTTGATATGAGAGACGTACATCGTCGACGGTGTAGGGCGCAGGTGTCACGACACCGAAGACGCCGAGATCAGTCGCTGATAGATTTAAATTAAGGTGAGAATAGGCCACAGTCGCGATATCGTTGCCGAGGTTGACGGATCCGCCAACGCCAGCCGTCCAATTCGTAAAGCTTGCTTCAGGCAGGGCGAAATAGCGGTGGTTGTCGACGCTGAGCGAGGCACCGATTGCATCGCGCGCCCAGTTGGAATTGACCCTCACGCTCGCACTGGTCTCCGCTTCGGCGCTTCCCGATCCTGAAACCCCGAGAACATTCGAATTATAGCCTGCATTTTCAGACACCACGGGCCTTATGATAAAGTCACCCACTTGGATGCCGTTGGTCTGATTGAGCATCATCATGCGATTGACGACTGATGCGCCAAAGTTTCCCGAATATCCCGGGATGTCTGCCGGGAAATACTGCTGCACCAGTTGCGCATGAGCCGGGGCTGCGGCTGCCGATACGCAAAAGACGAACAACGCCGCGAAGAGGAAGCGGCAGATAAGTCCGAGTTTAATTCGTTTTATCATGATCAGGCAATATCGCGGCGTGGTAAAACAATCGGCGATAGGATGCCAACGCGACGGCAGGCACTCCGGATGGTCTCCTGCAAGGTGGGATCCAAGGCATAGCCTAATATCGCGAAGGTTAGTCCGGCCAGCGCAGCGGCAACGGCAGCGGCGATCATGGTCAGCGGGACAAATCGTGCGATGGCGAGCGAAGCCGCCATGAGCAGGATGGCTGGCACAACGCGCCATAAATTATGCGGCCAGCAGCCGCTCAGGATGAAGAGAATGACACAGTTGATGGTCACCCTAAGTGTCCAGGCTAAGGCGGCACCGGGGAGACCCATTGTGGTGATGAGCAGATAGAGAACTACGAAGAAGGGAATGACCTCGGCCAGCCCGACCTTGGCGGTGATATGGGGTTTGCCGCGTGCCTGGATGAAGCCGTATGGAAGGAAGGCGATGCCATTGGTCCAGGCTCCGAACAGCACGATTTGCCCGACAGCCTCTGACATGCTGGCGAAGTGGGGACCGATCCAGAGCCGCAGGAAAGGTCCGCAAAACAGGATCCCCGGCGCGCAGATCATGCCGAAGCCATAGGCCAGTGAGATGGTGGCTCGTTGGGTTGCTTCGACCGCCTCGGCTTCACTGCTACGCGAATTTCGTGGAAACATGGTGCGCGAGAGAGCCGTCGCGAAAATCTGCGATCGCATGGCCAGGGTCATCGGCACTGAGTAGTTGGCAACCGAGGCGGCTCCCAACATGGCGCCGATGATGAGTTGGTTCGAGGTATCGAAGAGCGGGTTGAGCAGGCTGGAGACGGTCACCCAGGAGCCATAGCCAAACAGTTTGCGCATCCAGCCGAAATCGAGGTCCGTGAGGCGCATCGGCCATTCTATCTTGATGACCACGGCATAGGAGAGCGCGACCGCGAAGAACCGGGCGAACAGCGTCGCCGGGATAACCACTTCCAGTGTGGGCGCTATCGTATAGGCGCAGATCAGCGGCAGAACCTGGCCTGTCATGGTGCCGAACGAACCCAGCGCGTTTGACACCAAGAATTTCTCGCGCGACTCGAGCGCCCCGGTCGAAACCCCCGAGAGCATACCGAGCGGCAGCATGGCGGCCATCCAGGGATAGGCGTCGCGGGTCTCAGCCATAAGATTGCCGGGGATCTTAACAAGGTGAAGCAGCACAAGATGGCCGACGCAGTACAAGATCAGGCCGCCGATCAGGCCAAGACCTAGATTGCAGCAGAAGGCGGTCACCAGGACCGGTGAGCGTTCTCCCGACGATGCATGGCCAAGCTTGGCTAAGGCATTGGCCGTGGCGCGAGAGAGACCAAAATCGAGGAAGCCAAAATAGCCGAGCAGGACCCAGGTGATCGTGACGACGCCGTAGCGGGCGAGACCGATCTCATGGATGTAGAACGGCACGGTTCCGAGCGAGGTGACGATGGGCAGCAGTGCGCCAAGCACGTTGTAGCTGAAATTGGCGGAGAAGGCCTGCCTACTCAACCACTTGCTCCCGCGTTGCTCGCGCTGCGCTGTTGTCCACGGCCAATCCGATTGCGCCCTCATAGAGATCGACATAGCGGGAGGCAACCTCCTCCCAATCGTAGCAACGGACTTCCTGCATGGTGCGCAGGCGGCGTTGCCCATAAGTGCCTATACCGTCTGAAGATATAGACTGGACCGTGACCGCCGCGCTCTCAGGGTTCTCGGCATCGACGACCAGGCCGATGCCTGTGCTTTCGACGAGTCGACGGAAGGGTGTGATGCCGCTCAGGATAGGAAGCAGCCCGGCAGACATTGCCTCGACCGCCGCCAAGCCAAAACCTTCATAGGCAGAGAGACAGCCAAAGTAGCTCGCTTCGCCAATCAGCGCGCGCAATTCATCATCGCTCGGGTCAATCACGAAGCGCACTGCATCCGACACACCCGCAATGCCGGCGAGGCTGCGTAATTCCTCGGCGGTTTGATCAGCTTCCCGTCCAGCGACGATCAAGCGCCAAGCTGGATCCGCGCTCCGTAGTCGGGCCAGCAGAGGAAAGAGATGGCCGATCCGCTTGTGCTGGGCGAAGCGGCCGAAGCTGATGATCGTGCGGGTCGGGACGGGTGACGACGCATCCCGGAACTTTACCTGGTTGATGCCATTCTCGATCACCGTCAGCCGAGGCCCGGCGCTTCGCCGAAACATATCGGCATCGCTATAGCTACAGGCGACGATGCGGCGATAGGCGCGGATCGACGCCCAGGTGACGCTGTTAAACCAGATCTTCTTGGCAGCGTTATACTGCCCGCTGTGGAAGAAGCCGCCATGGGTCGAGGCGATCATCGGCCGCCCATGCAGTGGCCGCGTTGCGGCGAGAAAGTCGAAGAAGAAGTCGATGGCATGGACATGCAGCACATCGGCGGCCTGCAGATGTGCCAACACTGAAGGCGCCAGGGGATAGCGTGTCGAACCGCGCCAGGGGAGGCGGCGAACCGGAATGCCATCGACGATATCTTGCGCGGGCAGCCTGCCACTGCGACCAAAAAGCCGGTCCAGCGTGACCACCCGCGCATCAATCCCAAACCGGCTGCGCTGCGCGCTCGCCAGGCTCTGAACCGAGGCTTCCAACCCGCCAACCGATGGGCTGAACTGCCGGACGATATGAAGAACTTTCAACGCCTCGCCTTAGGTGCTGTAGGCGCGGCTGATCAGCTTCATCTCACGGCGGCTGTAATCGCCGCCGAAGGCCATTGTCGAGTTCTGATCGACCATCGACACCACGATGCCGGGGATGCGGGCACCGTAAGACCGCAGGCGATCGAGGCAGGCAGTGACCGCCTGGCGGGAGGTTTGCTGCCAGCGGCAAACGAACACCGTCTGATCGACAACACTGCCATAGACCAGGGCATCGGTCATGGCGAGGAGAGGCGGGCTATCCAGAATGACCAGGTTATAGGAATTCTTAAAGCCGGCCATCAGACCGCGCAGCCGCGCGATGTCACTCGCATTGAACGGACGGGACATGGCATCGCCGGCACTGATGAAGTCGATCTTCGTCTCCGGATCGGTCTGGATGACATCCGCCAGGCTGGCACGACCATCGAGTAGATCCGTGAAGCCAAGCTGGACACGGTCCTTTGACATCAGCCCGCCGCGGCGATGATCGCCATCGATCAGGAGCACTTTTTGATCACCCTGGCGCGCGGTGATCGCAAGCCACACGGCGAGGGTGCTTTTGCCCTCCTCAGGACTGGCGGAGGTCACCAGGACAGAGCGGGACACGTCTCCTTCGACAAGCAAGGAGAGTTGGGCGGCGAGCCCTCGCACCGCCTCACTGGCGCGCGAGAAGGGTTCATCCAGCACATGGCGGGCGATCAAGTGATTGCGGCGTGCCGCAATAAAGGGAATGGCCGCAAGCACCGGCAGCTGGACGGTCGCACGGAGCGCGTCCAACTCCTCAAAGCCGACAGAGAAATAATCTCGCACCAGAACTGCGGCGGCGCCTGCGACCAGGGCGAGGACGATGATCCCGGCAACGAGTTTGACGTGGTTCGGGAAGGTCGGCCGCGTTGGCGCCGGCGCATGCGAGACA